>Ga0194132_10003182_pt1 | contig 29649 bp, 32 predicted proteins | sample TA2KigOf80mmetaG_FD_148612 | JGI IMG/M metagenome (GOLD analysis project Ga0194132, IMG submission 148612) | Freshwater microbial communities from Lake Tanganyika, Tanzania - TA2015054 Kigoma Offshore 80m | ecosystem: Environmental > Aquatic > Freshwater > Lake | place: Tanzania: Lake...
TGCAAGCCCGCGATTAATCTCACCGCGGAATCAAAGTGAGACGACATACGGCCCCCGCACACTAATGTGCGGGGTTTTGTTTTATCCTATTCTACTTTTGGCTCCGCAGGTAGGACTCGAACCTACAACCCTCTCGTTAACAGCGAGACGCTCTGCCATTGAGCTACTGCGGAATAATGAAGTAAAGTATACTGATTTTCCCCAAAAATGCAAAGAAAAAAACCGCCACGTGAAGTAATTTTGGAGTTATTTGTAGGCACAAGATTTTTCGAGGAAATGTCGTTTTTGTTTCCGAGTACCCACTGGAGCATTTAAGAACTTGAGTTTGTAAGAAGGGAATACGGGAAATAATTGATATTAATCGAAAAAGACCAGCTTGAGTAAATTATAAACCAATGTATTCCTGGGGAATATAATTTACTCTGGGATTCCAACTCATCCACCCCGCATGATATCCGACGTCTTCGATCGCTTTCACCTGTGCCTCAATCATCTCCTTCGTATAGTACGCCCCCATATCAAAATCCTGGATCCACGGCCGCATCTCTGCCTTTATCAGGATCGGCTGGGGCGTGACCTGTGCCATCGTGCTTGAGCTGCTGCTTGCCGTACTACTTGCCGCCACAACCGGATCTGGCATAAGCATCCGCTTCCCTGAAAGGAGCGTCTCCTTCACTACCTCATATGGATGCTCCGCCGGATTTTTAAACCCAAAATTTCCCGCTGTGTAGTGTGAGGGGTAGATCATGGGTGCGACCACATCATAGATTTGCATGAGATCCAGAAAGTCCTGGCCAATTCCCACATCCAGGTCAAGGAGGGTGTAGGCAAAAATATTCGCCGAGACCAAGGCCTGCGGGAACTCTTTATGTATCCCCGTCATTATAAATCGGGAGAATTCATTGATAATATCTTTCTTTGGCGTCTTTCCATTGTACGCCGGGTATACAATACTATCCACATTTCCGTCCGGGAAATGGATATAGTCGAGGTTTACCTCAAGAAATCCCATCCGTAAGGCATCCTTCGCCGCCTTGAGATTATATTCCCAGACCTCGCGACTGCTCGCGTCTACAAAATGATATTCGCTCTTTCCCCAAAGATTCCCTTCTTTATCCCTCAAGGAAAGATCGGGTCGGGCGGAGGCGAGCTCATTATCCTGGAAGACCACTATCCGAGCGATTGGATAGATTCCATTTTCTCTCACTTTCCGCACTACCTCCATCATTTTCGCGTTGTAATGACTACGATTACTGTCCTTCACATTGATCACCATCGCATTGATCGGCGTGCTTTTTATAATAGTTATCAATCGATCAAGATTTTAGGGGAGAAGTGCTACCTCCGCTGTCACATAAATTGCTTTCATTTTTTCCGGCACTTTCACGGGAGCTAGCGTAGTAAGATCAGGAAAAATTATTTCTTCTGTCTTCTTGGCCGTAGCTGGCTCTTTTTTTCCCTCCACTGCTTGTTCTTCCTTTTCTCTTTTCGCTCCTTTTGTTATTTCATCCGTTTCTTTGGCGAAATCGCTCACAATCTCAATTCTTTTTATGCCATATTCTTTAAGTCCTTCCACTGCAAAGAAAAAACCAACTAAAATAAACAAAGGAATAGATATCCACCGCTGCTTTCTCATTTTTGCTACAATAAATATAACTATACCAAGAATTTTTATAAGTAAAAAATAATGTCCTTTCTCTCGCTCTCTGTCATTAATCTTTTTTTAAGTTTTTTTGGTTTCATTATCTCTTTTCACATCTATGAAAAGAAATCACAAGGCGTCCCGCTTATCTGCCCGGCTGGTTTTGACTGTCTTGCCGTGGTCTCCTCCCGCTTCGGTCGTTTCTTAGGTGTCCCAAATTACTTCTTGGGTATGTTCTACTATGGCTTGATTGCCTTTCTCTCGGCAATCACTATTATAAGCGCTGGTTCTGTCGGTCCTATTTTCTTTCTCTTCCTTTTTCTTCTTTCCGGAACCGCTTTCCTCTTCTCGCTCTACCTCCTTTTTATCCAGAGCTTCGTTCTCCGGCAATACTGTCTCTTTTGCCTCCTCTCCGCTGCGCTTGCCTCCGGTATATTTCTCATTAGCTTTTCTTTTTCGAGTGATATTGTGAGTGTATTCCTCAAACAATATCGGATCCTGGTTCTAATTGGCCATAATGTCGGCATTGCGATCGCCGTCGGCGCCGTCACCGTCTCCGATATTTTCTTTTTCAAATTTCTCCGGGATCTCAAAATCAGCGATAGTGAAAAAGAAATTCTTTCCACTCTTTCTGAGATTGTCTGGTTTGGCGCAGGTATCCTTGTGCTCACCGGTTTCGGTCTCTATCTGCCCTTTGCCGGCGCCTATAATCTCGTCCCGAAGTTCTTGGTAAAAATGGTCATTTTTCTCATTATTCTCATCAATGGTTTTGTTTTAAATCTTGTCATCACCCCCCGCCTTACGCAGATCTCTTTTGGTGGTCGCCACGACCACAAAAGTGGTGAGCTTCACTCTATCCGTCGTCTTGCCTTTGCTTCCGGCGCCATCTCTATTACTTCCTGGTACTCGGCACTTATCTTAGGCCTCACAAAGCCTCCCTATGCTTTTTCCCAAATTTTTGGCATCTATCTTCTCGTCATCGGCCTCGCTATCTTCATAAGCCAAGTCGTTGAGCTCCGTTTGAGAAGTCAGGTTTCCGCCATTATTCCAGACTAGATCTGGAATCTATATAAAAATATATGGACCGCCGCAATATCATTGATTTTCAAAAATTCGTCTGCCAAAATCTCTCCGATCAGATCAAGCAAGCTGATACTAAAGCCGCCGCCATCATCTCTGTCCTTGGTCTCATTACTGCAAGCCTCCTCTCTCGTCTCTCAAGTATAAAAGTGAGAGGTTCGCTTTCCGAAACTAATATGATTGTCTACTGCCTCGCTGCCGCTCTTATTCTCGTCTCTCTCAAGTTTGCGATCGGCGTCATCTTCCCTCGCATCAGCAAGGGTAAAAGCACTGGTCTTCTCTATTTTGGCGACATCAGTCTCATGAGGAAAGAAACCTTTGTGAAAAATATTACCAAGATTGATGAGACGCAAATCTCCCTGGAATATGCCAATCAGGCCCATGCCTTGAGCGCGATCGCGAAGCGAAAATATTGGAATCTCCGCCAAGCTTTCATTCTCTCCTCGATCGCTCTTGTCTTCACTATCATTGCCCTCATCGTCAATCAGTAATTCAAGTATATATTTGATTAATAAAAACCCGGTGTCGTAAACACCGGGTAATATGTACCGATTTCCAAGGTAAAAGTCATCTCACTTCATTTTTGAAATCTCGCCAGTCTCATCCCAGATCGCCGCAAAGTACTCTTCGTCTCCCACCTCTACCTTCCAAATTGGGTCTAGGCCGAGGTAGTGGACAGTCGACACTGCTTGAGGAAAAGCTTTTCTCACTTCCTGCTCTGCCTCTAATACGTCCTGAGGAATAGCGACGCCATAAGCAGGAGCCTTCTGGAAAGATTGAGATTTCCAAAACCACTGATAGAGATTGTAGTGGATTCTGAAGCGGAAAAAGATGGTGGCCGAAGTCACGAAGGAGATGCTAGCTACAGTCACGCCCACACTAAAGAGAAAAGTATCTCCAGTGAGTATTTCACTCGTGATTGCAGTCGCAACGCCACTAATGAAGAGATAGGCAAATACCCGGGACATCCGAGCAATAGGAGATTGCCGGCAAAATTCCAGATTCATCTTCGCCCGCTGGGCTTCCATGTACCGATGAACTGACCCTTCATCATAAGGGAAGTATTCAAGCGACCGGAGGAGCCTGAGAAGAGGGTATGGGTGCTCACCACGTAAGCCCCTGCGCTTTTTTGCTTCCTTCATACTCATCCGCCGGGGAAAAAGCGTCGCTCGCATGAGAAACCTCCTTCTCGTAAGAGATAAATTAGAGATGTATCTGTCAAAAAGCGGTCGTATCCCGCACATATTAATCCTTATCGAAAAACACTCTCTATGTCAATGAATATGTAGCTTTACCTTAAAAAATAAAATTACATTAAAGAAATCGATTGTCGCACAATATTACTAATATTGTGCGACAGTTGGTTTCGAATTACTTTTCAGAATTTCTTCTAAAAATTCAGATGAATCCTGACGAAAGCGAAGTTTTCTTGTAATTTCTTTCCTTAAAAACGTCGTACCACGCATGTGCAGGATTTTTCGAGGAAATTTCGATTTTCTTTCCGAGTAGGCATCGGAGCATACAAGAACTTGAGTATGTGAGAAGTCAGTGGAGGAAAAAATCGAAATTAACCGAAAAAGACAATCTCATGCAAATTACTCATAGCGAAGTGCTTCGATGGGGCTTTTTCTGGACGCCTTCCTCGCCGGATAGATCCCAAACACAAGCCCCACAATCGATGACACCACTATGCCGATCACTGCCGATTCGACGGGGAATATATATGTCCACTCCGTACTCACAAATTTTTTCAAAATGATTACCACAATAAATGATATCCCGGATCCTAAAGATATTCCCAATATTCCGCCTAAGCCTGTGAGAAATACCGCTTCGGTGAGAAACTGCCAGAGAATATCTTTGTCCGTCGCCCCCAGCGCTTTTCTAAGACCTATCTCTCGCGTCCTCTCCGACACCGAGACAAACATAATATTCATGATCCCCACTCCACCTACGACAAGGGAGATTGCTGCGACCGCAATAAGGAGCGCTGTCAGTACATTCGTAATCAAAGATACCCGCTCAATCGCTTCCTTTTGTGTATTGATGTGAAAGTCATCCTTGTCCGGGTCGGTGATCCCATGATTTTCTCGAATAAGCTCTTTGATGCGGTTTGCTACTTGGTCGGTAATATTTTCATTATCCGTTTGCACGATGATTGAATTAAAGTACTGAATTCCAAAGACGTAGGTCTGGGCCGTCGAGTAGGGGATAAACACCATCTTATCAGGGTTGAAAAGAGAGAGCTGTCCCTTACTTGGGATAGTCCCGATGATGACAAAGTTTTTTCCTTTTATTTTGATCCGCTCGCCGATCGCTTCTCTGTCGCCAAAAAGTTCTTTTTTGACATCTGCCCCAATCACCGCAAGCGCCGCCTTCGACTTTATGTCTTCCTCGTTAAAAAAGTACCCTTCACTTGGTTTCATATCAAAAATATCGGCAAGGAGCTCCGTCGTTCCCACTATGTTTGCTCGATAGGTCTCCCCGAGGTGCCCCACGGGCACCGCCCGCATTATAGTCGGCGCCACATCCCGCACGCCCGTGATCCGCTTGGTATCCATGAGTGCCTCTAAGTCCCGCTTTTTAAGTGAATCGGTAAAGACCTCCGAAAAATTAGATGGTCCCACCGGCTTCCGTCCTGGTTCGATTGAGATTACGTCCGCACCAATCCCTCGGATCTGCGAAAGGATGAGCTCTTGACTGCTCCTTCCTATAGACATCACGATAATAATAGAGGCAATTCCAATTATGATCCCGAGGATAGTTAAAGCCGATCGCGCCTTATTAGTCGTCAGTCCATTACTCGCCGTTTTGATAATGTCTTTGAAAAGCATAATGCAAATTTATTTAATAAAACCTTCGTTAGCTCGTCTTTTCTTTTTTATCTTCTTTTCATCCGCCACTTTGCCGTCTTTGATAAAAATAATCCGATCAGCGTGCTCCGCCGTTGAGGTCTCGTGAGTGATGAGGATCACTGTCCGCCCGAGCTTATCGTTAAGCGTTTGGATGATTTTCATCACTGTCTCTCCGGACTTTGAATCGAGATTACCTGTTGGTTCATCGGCAAAAATTACCTCCGGCTCATTCACTAAAGCCCGCGCAATTGCTACTCTCTGTTTCTCTCCGCCAGAAAGTTTTCCCGCCTCAAAATTGATCCTATGACTCAAACCCACTGCGCGAATAGCTTTTTCCGCCCGCCGCGTCCGCTCCGCTTCGTTTGTGATCTTTGAATAAACCAAAGGCATTTTTACATTTGAAAGGACTGATTCACGAGAGAGGAGATTGAATGATTGAAAGACAAACCCAATTTTTTCATTTCTAATTTTGGCCGCCTCTTGATCATCATACTCCGAGGAAAGGTGGGAAAGAAATTGGTATGTACCAGAAGATTGCCGCTCCAGTAGTCCAAGAATATTAAGAAGTGTGGACTTGCCCGATCCTGAAGGCCCCATGATCGCCACAAATTCTCCCTTCTGGATAGTAAAATTAATACCCGACAAGGCGTGCGTCGCCACATCCTCCTCCTGATAGGTCTTCGATATATTTTCTACCTTAATAATCGGTTCCATTTTTTCTTGTATTATTTAATTGGGCGTAGTTACAGACGCAAGTGAAGTAATTTTGAGCTTATTTTCGTTCTTCTTTTTCAAAAAGACCCTGGAGCATCCTAGGAGATTCTGTGAGGAGGATTCTTGGAAAAAAGGATGAAAAGAAGCTAAAAGTACGACCCTATTTAGCACCAATAATGACAATTTCACCTGCAGTGAGCCCAGAAATAATTTCGGTCATTCCGTTAAAGCCTCTTACTCCCGTCTCTATCTTTCTCTTCTCCTCCCCTTCTTTTTTCAGTACTCTTACAGTCTTCTCTTTTTCGCCTCTCTTGATCGCCCTTTCCGGAATCACAATCACGTTTTCCCGAGTCTCGCCGATGATATCCAAGTTTGCCGTCATGCCTGGGCGGATCCGCTCGTCTTCATTCTCAAACATTAGTTTGACTTTGTAGGTTGTCACTCCCTCGATCTCCGTGTCGCTCGTATCAATGGTTGCTATGATTGCGGTAAAGAGTGCTTCTTTTTGGTAAGCGTCGAGCGACACTTCTGCCTTGTCGCCGATCGTTACTTTGGCGATATCCGCTTCCGGAATGTAGGCTTCGATCGAAAAGTTGCCTACACCAATCAAAGACACCACCTCCGCTCCCGAGATCACCGATTCCTGGACTCGGGGACTAATCTTTGCCACTGTGCCTGCAAACGGCGCTCGGATCAAAGTCTTTTCGTACTTGGCTCGTTCTAGTCGCACCCGCGCCTCCGCTCCTCGTACTGCCGCCTGCTCCGCGGCAATATCCTCCTTGCTCGCCCCCGATTGTTTGATAATAAGGTCATTCTTAGCCACCTCAAGCGCATTAATAGCGCTCGTCACCTCCGATTTTGCGCTTTCGATCTGCTGTGCTCCCGTGGTCTTTATCTTGCTAATATCCTCAATTCGCGATGATAAGGTACTAATCTCAGCTCCCACTTTGCTTTTCTCCGCCGCTAGATTTGCCTTATCTGCACTCGAGAGATTGATATTGAGGGGGATAGCTTCGAGCGCGAGCTTTACTTTCATAAGTGCCATCTCCGCCTTATTCACAGTCGAAATGATCGTCGCCTCCGTATCCCGCTCTTCATTGAGTGTAAGTATTTCAGAAAATATTCCGCCCGAAAGATTGGAAATAAAATCTGATCGAAAATTTGCTCCATAGTTTCGATCAAAGAGGGCCTTGATCGCCATAGTCTTAGCGTCCTGAAGCCGAAGATTATCTGAAAGAGAGAGCGTGATATTTGCCTCCTGCGTGTCCGCAAGAGTCATAAGCGCGTTCTTCCCTTTGGATACCGCCTCTGCTCCCGCAGTTATTACCGCCACAAGCGCCTGTTGCGCGTCGGTCGCTGCTTTTTCTTCGGCTAATACTTCTCGCCGCTCCGCATCTTCTTTCGAAAGCATGAGTCGGTTCACCTTCGACTGAAGAGCGGAGATTTCTTCTGGCCGCGCTCCGGAAAGGAGGCTTGAAAGCCGTGCCTTCTCGACATCGAGACTCGCCTCCGCCGACAAAAGCTCCGCGTACGCCGTCTCATTTTGCAAGCTCATGATCAATTCTCCTGCCCGTACCGTTTCTCCTACCTTTTTATAAATCCGGCTGATCCGTCCTCCAGTCTCAAACGACAAGTCAGCCGCTTCATTAGCCACCACCTTCCCATTGAGCGAGGTCATCTGCTGGGCCGTCGCCCGCTCTGCTACCTTCGTCTCATACCCCGTTTGTCTTGAGGAAAGAGAGGTATATCCCACATACGCGATCACTGCTATCGTTGCTGCCAATAAATAGTACTTATTGAGAGAAATGGATCTGCCTAATTGCCTAGTTGCCATGATTCATTAAATAGTAATGTAATGGTAGCATAAAGAAAAAGGTGAGATCTAAACTTTGTGTTAGTTTACAAAAAAGTGTCGATTATGAGCCAAAAAGTAACTGTACTGATCTAAAAAACGACTACCTCATCCCCATTTGCCCTGCCTTAAAGGCTAATATTTCCGGAGCTTCCTCGATTTATCTAGATTTATTAAAAAAGCATCTCACGTGCCCGAAATTTTAGGAGAATCATTGCCTAATCGCTATTTTTTTCGTATTATTTTTCTTATACAAAAAGTAGGATTATGCTCGACCTGAAATTCATTCTCGAAAACCGCAAGCTCATAGAAGAAAATTGTCGCGCTCGCAACATGCAGTGCGATCTCGATAGTCTCTCTGTCCTTGCTGCAAATAAGAGTCGATTGCAAAGCGAGGTCGAGTCTCTCCGCGCCGACACCAATCGTCTTGCAGACGATATTAAGTATGGCCACCTTGATCCCAAAAGCGATGAGGGGAGAGTCGCCATCGCAAAAAATAAAGAAAGCAAGGAGTTCTTGAAAGAAAAAGAAGCTCTCTTCGAAAAAGAAGATGTCAAACTCCGCGAGCTTCTAGGCACCATCCCCAATATCACCCATCCTCACGCTCCCAAAGGTGGCGAAGAAGTAAATAGAGTCATCAGCGAGCATGGCATCCATCCCGCTTATGACTTTCCGCTCAGAAGCCATGAAGAGCTTGTCTCTCTTCTCGATCTCGCCGATTTTGAAGGCGCTGCCCGGACCACCGGCGCCAAATTTTATTTTCTAAAAAACGAAGCCGTCCTTCTCGAGCTCGCCCTCGTCCACTATGCCCTCGAATTTCTCATGGCTCGCGGCTTCACGCCTTTCTCTACCCCTGATCTTGCCCGGCTCGATATTATCGAAGGCTTGGGCTACAACCCTCGTGGGAATGAGTCCCAGATCTATAGCATTGCCGGCTCCGACCTCGGCCTCATCGCCACCGCCGAAATTACTCTTGGCGGTCTCTATAAAGATGCGATTTTAAAAGAAGACACTCTCCCACTCCGTCTCGCCGGTCTCTCCCACTGTTTCCGCACCGAAGCTGGTGCCTACGGCAAGACCTCTAAGGGCCTCTATCGTGTCCACCAGTTTACCAAGGTAGAAATGTTTATCTTCTCCACTCCCGAAGACTCCGAGACTCTCCACCAAGAGCTTCTTCAAAACGAAATTGATCTTTTTGAAAGTCTTGGCCTGCCCTTCCGCGTCATCGAGAATGCTACCGGCGACCTAGGTGCCGCCGCCTATCGCAAATACGATCTTGAAGCTTATCTGCCTAAGGAGGGGATCTGGGGCGAGATCACTAGCACCAGTAATTGCACCGACTACCAGGCTCGCCGCTTGAATATTCGGGTGAAAAGAAAAGATGGTAAAAATGAACTCCTTCACACCTTAAATGGCACCGCGATTGCCGTCACCCGCATCATCCTCTCCCTCCTCGAAAATTTTCAAAACTCTGACGGCTCCGTATCCATCCCCCCGGCTCTTCACCCTTATCTCCCCTTCACCCGCATCGAGCCATAAATGCGAAAAAGTTATTAGAGAAAAAAGTCTAATAGAAATGAATTATTAAAGAATAAAAAAACCGAGACTACGAACAATCTCGCAATCTCGGTCTACTTAGTATGAGGCTTGGTCACTAATGGTTTTTATGCCCAAGCGAAACACCCAGCCATCAGTGACATTTTTCTCGTCAGAAAAAGCGTCAGGCTCTCTCCTGAAAAGAAAGAATCCATAATCCTTCAGAGTAGAAATCATCTCTTGATCCCGTTCACTCACGAGGGTTTCTACCGCTTCCACCTTAAACCCAGTTTTTTGGACCAGTTCAAGCTCGGTTTCAAGAGTTAACATAAGAAGCTGGAAGGGATTAAAAGCTTTAAAGCGAGGATCGGTAATAATGGTGGAAATTTGCAAGACATCTTCATCGTTCTTAAAGTCTGCAATAAAAAATCCTGCGAGTTCTCCTTCCATATAGAGTATCCGATTCCAATCCCAAGTCCCTGATCCTAAAAAATATCCTCGATCAATGTTTGGATCTTTTCTTATTCGTTGAGCTAGACTGACCGCAAGCTCCGCATCATCATCTGGCCAAAACTTTCTCACTAGGAAGCTGACTTCCATGATTCATCTCCTCCTTTATTCCTAAAAGGACTTTTTTCATGAAAACAAAATTTTCAAAAAACGACTCCTCTTTCATATAAGTTCTCTTTATTCGAAAAGTAAAGAGAAAAATGTGTATTGCCAAAAAAATTCATAGATTTTCTTATAAGTTGACGCCGTAAAAACGAGAGGTATATAATGCGTTCACAATTAAAAAAAACTATGAACGAAGACCAAAACAGCCAAATGCCAACTAGTGAAACGACTCCTGAGCTCTATGAAGCTCCTAAGGCGTCCAAATGGTTCGGGGCGCTCATTGTTATTATTGCTCTTTTAGGCGTCGCTTATTATTCCGGTATCTGGGAAAAGATTGCCTCTCCCGATACTACTCCCAGTAGTAATGAAGAAGTTCCTGGAGTAGGAGTAGATGATACTTCTACCACTACCTCAACCGGCAACAATACGAATACCTCTCCCGCGACTACGAGTGCGGTCGGTGCTATGAAAGGTACCGTCCCCTCCGACACCCCGACCGCTAATTCTGTTGAGAAGGGTAAGCTCGAAGTCTTTATAAGTGCTGGTGTCAGTGGCGGCGCCGCTCTTATTAGTAATCCAAAGCAGCCTAATATAGAAATCAATAAAATCTCTCTCTATAATCAGGCGAAAGGTACCTGGCTAGTAGTCTATCAGGGGACTCGTCCCTTGAATCTCATCGATCTCTCAACTAAAAATGAAGGTCACGAACTCATCTTGAGTGCGATCTCTTCTTACACCTATAGCAAGGTGCGCCTCGAATATAAAGAGCTCACTCCGGCTCAGAGCGGCAGAGAGGCTACTTTCGAGGCCGTCACCAAGGACATAGAGCAAAACATAACGTTTGCTCCTAAAAAGACCACTCAACTCGAAATCCGCTTCGCGATTGACGACCACGCTCATCCCGTCCCCATGGTCATTACGAGTACTAACTAAAAGAATTTTTTTTCTTTTTCAAAAAACCCCCGGTCTCTCGGAGGTTTTTTGCTTTAGCAATATAAGTGCATGATAGAAGCGCAAACGAAGTAATCTTGAGCTTATTTTCGTTATTCTTTTACAAAAATGTACTAAGAGCCTCATGGGAAAGTCTGTGAGGATGATTTTTTGGAAAAGGAGGACGGGAAAGGTATCCAAAGTACGAGAATTAAGCCGAATAAAAAGTGAGCTGGAGGATGAATAGATAAATAATAAAGAAGAGAATCACCGCAAGCGCTGAATATATTAAAAGCCGAATATCCATTTTTATTAGTATACCATGTAGTATTATTAATACATGCTCCGGCTTTTTTGGGGAATTATACTCGCTCTTCTTGTCGTCGCCATTTCCGGCTATTTTGTCGATTATAGTTATAGCCGCCTTCTAGAAAAAAAGACGTATAAAGATATTCCTAAAAAAATTAGCAACTTTGATTTTAAGTCCGTCTTCAGCTCTGGCCTTAAGTCTGTTTCCGATCCTCTGAAAAAAACCTTTGACCCCGCTCTCTCAAAGCAAAAAGATGCTGCAAAAGGCACCCTCGTCGAGGTTGAAAAAAAACTCGAAGAAAGCGCCATTGGTATAAAAAACAAAGCTCTCGATCTCGTCCACTCCGCTCTCATTGGTATTGATAATAAAATTCCTGATGGTTCTAATCCTTCCCCATCCTCAATTCCTGGAGACCCAGACATTGCTGGTAAAAATCTTAATTTTCTTCCCGAATGGTCGAAGGGCCAGACTTTCTTTTTTACTATAAAGAATAATGAAGGTTCCGGCGATTTCCTCGTCGACTGGGGTGATGGCAGCCGCATTGAAATCTTTCTAAAAGAAGGCGAGTCTAAATCTCTCTCTCACTCCTGGAAGAAACCCGGTGACTTCTTCGTCACCTTCCCCGGCGGCACCTTCCCCATCAAAATCAAATAAAAAACACCGAAGATCTTTCGGTATTTTTTATTTTTTTCTAAAAAAGTTCGAAGACTTATTAATTGAGAGTAAAATCGTTGCACATTATCCCGCGAAGTAATTTTGGATGGAGTTTGGGATTTCTTTTCGAGCAGCGAGCGGAGCATACATAGGGAACGGTATGTGAGAACGCAGCGCAGAAAAAAATCCCAAAATCCGCTAAAAGTACGAGTGCCCTACTTCTTTATCCCAATATAAATCCCCCAGGCGCCGACGATGAAATGTAGTATATTATCTATCGACTCAAAACTCGCATACCCATAATAATCAGGCCCTTTTGCCAGTCCGTAGACCGCAAAAAAGAGTCCAGTCACACCGATTAAGAGGGTAAATTTTTGGAGGAGACTAAAATCCCGGCTCATTTTCACCGCGGCAATCATCACAAAACCGAGGATAAGGTAAGCAAGACTTTCATTTATTCCCAGCGACCAGTTGCTTACGATTACTTCGCCACCAGTAACATAGCCTATGATACCAAGTGTGAACAGGAACCAACCGATCCAAGTGAGAAATTGTATAATGTTTTTTTTCATGTGCTTTGGAAGGCAAGCGACCTTTCTCTTTACTGTAATAATACCGCACTTTTTTTGTAAGTTATCCACAAAAATATCAATTTTCACCTTTTATTCCCAAAAATGTTTTATACTCTAAATATAGATATGATATTTTATAGATTCTATTTTCCCATTATTCTTTTCCTCTGCATTTTTTTTATTTCAGAAGCTGCTTTTCTCACCCCTTCAAAAAATCCTCCGAAAGGCAATCCACCTCCTCCACTTACCCCCGCCTCCGCTCCTCAGATAAAAGACGGCGATCTTGAAGTCGCAAATCTCATCACTGAAGACGGCATGACTCTCGAAGGGGTTAAAAAATCCGCCTGGGGCCCCGATGGCGACGGCAGCTGCACCTGGGAGGGGATGTTGTGTGATTGTAAGCACGACAGCGCCACTTGGAATGAGCTTGCAATCACAATTAGTGCTGGTTGTTCAGGCGGTTCTTTCGATGGGATAAGAGTAAAAAGTATTCAATTATCCAGCAGTAAGATCGGTTGTTCAAAGACCGCTCCTGCCGGCTGCACTCCTTCTCTGTATACTTATAAGAATGCTAAGAGGAGTACTGTTGAGTCTTTTGTTCGTGCCTTCAAATGGTTTTAAAAAATAAAAAAATATGAAAACTATTATAATAAACATCATCACCGCTCTCTTAGTCTCCGGCCTTGTCGTCACCGTTTTTGCTTTTACCGAACCGAGCAGTGCTCCACCCACCGGTAATACCCCGGCTCCCTTACATACTGGCACCGATTCTCAAAGAAAAAGTGGTGATCTTACGGTAAAAAATCTTATAGCCGACGATGGCATTACTCTTGGCGGAGTAAAGCGTACCTCCTGGCCTAAAGAGCAGGGGACCTGCGATTGGGAAGGAACAAAGTGTTCTTGTGCTCGTGATGGCGGGGGTAATGAAGCGAATCTTATTATCGGCGTGACCTGCGCCAGTAATAAACTAACTAATGTGAAGATTGTTTCTTTGAGGGTTACAAGTGGCTCAGCTACTTGTCCGAAGGACGCCCCTACCGGCTGCACCCCCGGTCTCTACAATAAATAATTTTTCATGCGTCATCTCCTCCTTTTCTCTCTTATCTTTCTCTCCTTTACTTTTGCTCACTTTTCTTCCGCCGCGATGATTGATCTTTCCGGGTTTGCCTGGTCAGAAAATATTGGCTGGATCAAATTTAAAGATGCTCGCTATGGTGTGAGAATAGACGATGTGACTGGAGCCATCTCCGGTTATGCCTGGTCGTCAAATCTCGGCTATCTCGATTTTTCCTACGCAAACTTTGATAAAAATAATAATACCTTCTCCGGCGAGGCTCGGATCTGCTCTGCATATCAGAATGAAGCTTCGTGTTCTGGCCCGCTCAAAAATAATCTTGGCGGCTTTGAAGGCCGCCTTAAACTTTCTGGCGCCAACTATGGCATCCGTCGCAGCCTAAATATTACAACCGGTTGCTCGCTCTCCGGCTACGCCTGGGGTGGTGATGTCGTCGGCTGGGTTAGTTTTCGCGGCAATAATTACCGGGTGAATATGGGTGGTGATTGTCCTGTCGAGCCCGAACCGACGATTGAGACCGAAAAGGGGATTACCTGTGACTTTGAAGCCACTCCCTCCATCCTCGTCTATCCTAGGAGTTCTGCTACTCTCACCTGGGTCTGCAGTGGCGCTCGCGCCTGCTCTATCTCGGGCTTAGGCGCAGTACGCAAAGATGAAGGCTCGAGGAATGTCTCTATTACGACCACCACCACCTTCACTCTTTCCTGCACAAATAAATCCCGGAGCTTCTCCACTGACGCCACCATCCGTCTCGTCCGGCCCACCTACTGTGAGATAATCCCAAATGGTCCTGGCTGTCCAAGGTAGTTTCCAGCTGTCAGCTCTCTGTATATCTTATGATTTGAGTCTGTGAGGAATGTTTTTAGAAAAAAGGATGAGTCTCCTCTACTTTTAGATTAAGATAAAAAAAGAAATAGAAGCATCAGCAAGACAAGCTACTTTAAAAAGTCGTCTCTGTGGACGCTTTCTTCCTCCCCATTTTTTTCTAAGAAATCCGTCAGAAGGAATTTTCCCTCCCCCTCTGGTCGCCACTGGACCTTATGAAACTCAAGCGGTGCCCAAAATTCGCTCGCTATACCAAAGATCTGCTCTGATCCCTTTTCATCCACCCAATCGGGGAGAAGAATACCTTTTTCCGGATTTTCGATCATCCAGATCATCGCGCCAAAGACCGCTCCGGCCACCTGCAGGGTTGTGGCGTTGTGGTGAGGAGTCATCTCTCTTGCCTCATCAATCGCGAGCGTGCTCCCATACCAGTAGCCATAATCCGCTCGTTCGCCCTTCTTCGCCTTCGGATCGATACCAAATATCATTACTCCTAGCTCATCCCTCCCTTCAGTGATTTCATCCCGCATTATTCGTGTTTTAGGCAGCATTCGATAGTTGCGCGCATCAAGCTCTGCGATCGCAAACTGCGCCTGCTCCGATGGACAGTACACATAGTGCACTGTCGGACGATACTCCTTCCCTCTCTTTTTATGCGTGAGATATTCCGAGATAGAAAATGCTTCTCCATGCCGGATGATGTATCCGGTGATTGGTCCCGATGGCACCCAGCTTCGCGCCTGCACGTCATAGCCAGTAGCCCGCAAGAGGATCTCATTCTTTGGTCCAGAGCTAAACTCTAATCCATTGTGAGGCAAGCCTTCTTCATGGCTCCCATAGCCGAGTTCTGCCGGGGCCGTCCCTTCTTCATAAAATCCCTCCACTGACCAGGTATTAGGAAAGGTATTTGGGTCAAACGGGGTCATGTCCTTCTGTGAGTCTCGTTCTGAGATATGAATTACCCGGATTCCCAGATCCGCCGCCGCCTCGGAGAAATGCGCTGGCCGCTTCACCCCTTTCCGCCGTTCCTTCCAGATTTTTTTAATCAGCTCTTTGGTAAGGTGAGAGACCATGCCCGGATTCGCCCCATGGTCGAGAATCATCGTTGGCCGTTTGCCACCACAAAAATCTCCGATTGTCTCCCGCATCATCATCTGTCGGTGATATAGTGTCTGCTCATGCAGCTTTTTATCCGACCGATCATACGGGTCCCACACTTCAACTGAAGTATTGATGTAGTTCGCTCCAATCTTTTCAATGAGCTGTAGGAGATCGAGTGTTTCAATATTCCACGTGAGGTCGATGATCAAGTCGCCCTTGCCCGCATGCATTGAAATTACCTCCTCAAAATTACCCGGCTCAATTCGCACCGCCACAAACTTCGCCCCTCGTTTCAAAGCCTCCGTCACATCCGGGCCCTCTTTCTTCTTCATATCAATAATCGTCACCTTCGCCCAATCAATATCCATCCGCTTAAGACAAATCGACAGGAGATTTTGTGCCACCGCGCCCATCCCCAAAAACAAGACCCGTCCTGAAAAAGGATACTTCTTCACCATCTTTTTCATACCAAATAATCCAGTTATTATAAGCCTATTTGACACTTTCTGCAACTCATTACCACCTATTGACAACCAACATAAGGAATGATTACTTTTTTGTACTCAAAAAAGTCCTGATTAAGATAATCAGAAAAATAATCGAAGATTGTTTACTCATTCCTCCATACTCCACCAACTCACTAAAACGTTCTATATATAAGAAATCATCCTTACCTCTTTTGTGACCTTCTGGAGGAGAAAAGCATGGTTTTTTCATGGTGTTATTTTTCCTTCCTTATCCCAAAAATAACACCATGAAAAATTTTCTCCGAAGCCTGAATGAAAGCTCGCTGGAGCTTTCATGTGTCGGGAAAGGGATGTGGCTACTTTCAACTATCGATGCCACCTAAATAAAATTGATCAAAAAGACCCCACTTTATTCTTTCCTAACATCCTCCTATACTTAACCCCACATGACCACCACCCTCCTCATTCTCCTTATAGTAATCTTAATCCTCGGCTTCCTTGCTCTCTTTATTTTCCTCTCCATCAAGCTCGCCCCTAAGCCCGAAGTCCCCAAAGAAGACGACAAATCCATCCTCCTACTCCAAAACCAGCTCGAAGAGCTCCGCCGTCATCTTGGCACTCACTTCGAGCAATCCGCTCGGATGATCCAGCACCAATTCGGTAGTAGTCAAAATATTATTAAAGAAGTTACCGAGCGCCTCACAAAGCTCGACGAGACCAATCGCCAAGTCGTTGGTTTCGCCGATCAGCTAAAAGGCCTCCAGGATATTCTGAAAAATCCCAAACAACGCGGCGTCCTCGGCGAGTACTACTTAGAGACGCTCCTCAAAAATATTTTTCCACCCAATCTCTACGAAATGCAGTACAAGTTTACTGATGGTGTCGTAGTCGACGCCGCCGTCTTCTATCAGGGTAAGATCGTCCCGATCGACTCCAAATTTTCCCTCGAAAACTATAATCGACTTCTCGAATCCCGTGACGCCGAAGAGCGTACTCGCATTGAAAAACTTTTTTCCCAAGACTTGAAAAATCGTATCGACGAGACGAGTAAATATGTCCGCCCGGAGGAGGGGACGACTGACTTCGCTTTCATGTTTATCCCCGCCGAGGCCATCTACTATGATCTCTTGATCAACCAAGTCGGCGCGGTCAAAAGCAATACCCGTGACCTGATCGAATACGCCTACAAAGACAAAAAAGTCATCATTGTTTCCCCGACTTCCTTTATGGCCTATCTTCAGACCGTCTTTCAGGGTATGAAGGCCGAGCAAGTTCAAAAATCCACTCAAGAGATTATCAAAAATATTCAAAATCTCAGCCGCCATCTCAAAGCCTACGAGCTCTTCATGCAAAAGCTTGGTGGCCATCTTGGCACCTCGGTCAACGCCTACAACGCCGCCTACGCCGAGTTTGGCAAAATCGACAAAGATATTCTCCGCATTAGCGGCGAGGGTGTCGGCGTGAAAGTGACCCGCGTTTCTGTTCCGGAAAAAGAAAGTATAGACGAACCCCTCGTTGCTCTTGAAAAAATATCAACTATGGATTAATATAAAAGCGATAACTTTGCAAGCGAAAGTTATTCGATTTTTATCCCCATTTTTGTTTGTCTTTCAAAGGAAGTAGGCATATAAAAATAAATGGCGACAGATTTTCGTCAGAGTTTTTTTGAAAATAAAAACTCTCTCCGCCCTCATTAAAAAATTTCAATCGATGATATTTTTTAATGAAGACCCAGACTCTTTAGGAAAGGAATTTCTCATGTCCTGGATTCATCTTCCCCAGCAGCCCCTCAAGGCCCAGATTCGATGGCTTATCAATTGCGACTTGCCGGGAGTGCTCGACATCGAGCGCCAAAGTTTCGAGACGCCCTGGTGCAAAAGACATTTTCTCTGTTGTCTGCGTGAGCGTAACTGCATTGGGATGGTCGCCGAGTACAATAATCGCATTATAGGCTTCATGATCTATGAGCTCTTCAAGGCTAAGCTCCAGCTACTCAATTTCGCTGTTGCTCCCGAGTTTCGTAGGCAAGCCGTCGGTTCGCAAATGATTGAGAAGCTCGTTGATAAGCTCTCTCAGCAACGCCGCAAAGAGATTGTCCTTGAAGTTCGTGAATCCAATCTCGCCGCCCAGATCTTTTTCAAGAAGCAAGGATTCAAAGCCGTCTTAGTTCTCCATAATTACTACGGCGATGTGAATGAAGATGCTTATGTGATGGTTTTCCGTATGTCATATGACTGCGGCTTAAACTTCCAGTATGTTAAGCACAACTTCCTTGTTCCTAGTCTCGAAATTATGAGCGAGGGCGAACAAGCTGAGCTCTGGAGCCCATCAGACTTCAAAAGTTTCATGTCCATAGCCCCTCATTGAGTGGTAGAAGATTGCTATTAGTTCCACCTCTCATGCAAACCAAACAATAATCCCCCGTTCTCTTTGTGGACGGGGTTTTTCATTGCCCGCCGAAGCCTTTGAGAAGGAGGGTTTTCCTTTATAAATTTTGACAATAATCCTTAATAAATTTACAATATCCGCTACCTATGAACATCAAACCAATCTCAAATAAAATAATCATTGAGCCGCTTGAGCTCGAAAAGACGACTAAGTCAGGGATTGTCCTTCCCGACACCGCCGACAAGGAGCGACCCACCAAAGGCAAGATACTTGCCGTAGGCACGGGTAAACGTTCCGAAAAAGGAGACATTATTCCAATGTCCATCAAGGTCGGAGACTCCGTCCTTTTCAAAAAGTATGGACCCGATGAGATCGAGCTCGATGGTAAAAAGCTCTTAATCGGCGACGAAGATGACATCCTCGCCATTCTCGAGTAGTTAAAAAAAGTTTGTCATTCTGGACTTGATCCAGAATCTATAGAAAAAATAAAGTTTCATATTATTATGCCAAAAAAAATTGTATTCAACGATGACGCTCGCGCGGGCCTGAAGCGCGGGATTGATAAGCTCGCTGATGCTGTCCGCGTCACCCTTGGCCCCAAAGGCCGCGCTGTCGTGCTCGAAAAGAGCTACGGCTCTCCTATCGTCACTCACGACGGTGTTACGATCGCCAAAGAAATTGAGCTTGAAGACAAGCTCGAAAATATCGGCGCGAAGATGATCAAAGAAGCGGCCAGTAAGACCGCCGATGTCGCCGGTGATGGTACTACCACCTCTACTCTCCTTACTAAGGTTTTCATTGGTGAAGGGTTAAAACGACTTGCGAGCGGCTTTGACGCGGTTGCGGTGAAAGAAGGAATTGAGCTCGCTAAAATTGAAGTGGAAAAAGCTTTGAAGGGCATCGCCGAGCCCACTAATACCTCCGAAAAAATCGCCCAAGTGGCCACGATCAGCGCCCGCGATCCCAAGATCGGTTCCTTGATCGCGGAAGTGATCGAAAAAGTCGGTAAGGATGGCGTCGTTACCGTCGAACAATCTCAGACTCTTGGTACTTCAAGCGAAGTTGTTGAAGGTTTGCAATTTGATCGCGGTTATATTTCTCAATATATGATGAGTAATCCTGAGCGAATGGAAGCTGTGATTGAGAATCCTTACATTCTAGTGACCGATAAAAAAATAAGCTCTATTAGTGAATTAGTTCCTGTCTTAGAGAAGGTTGTTCAAAGCGGTAAAAAAGAGCTTGTTATTATTGCTGATGATATTGAAGGAGAAGCGCTCGCTACTCTGATCCTTAATAAAATCCGAGGAGTCTTCAATGTCTTAGCCGTCAAAGCTCCTGGTTTTGGTGATCGTCGTAAAGATCAGTTGCAAGACATTGCATCTGTCACTGGCGCCAGCTTTGTGAGCGATGAACTGGGCAAGAAGCTTGATTCGGTCGAGCTCTCTGACTTGGGGAGCGCTCATCGAGTGGTAGCAAATAAAGATAATACAGTAATAGTCGGAGGAAAGGGTGATAAAGCGGCAATTGAAGCTCGCGTTGCTCAGCTCCGGGTCCAACTTGCTAATACCACTTCCGATTTTGACAAAGAAAAATTGCAAGAGCGCTTGGGCAAGCTCTCCGGTGGTGTTGCTATTATCAAAGTCGGCGCTGTTACCGAGGTGGAGCAAAAAGAGGCTCAGCACCGAGTGGAGGATGCCGTCGCAGCGACCAAGGCTGCTATTGCCGAGGGTATCGTCCCCGGTGGGGGAGTCGCTCTCATCCGCGCCGCCACCTCTGTGAAAAAACTTATTGAAAGTGATGATAAGAAAAATCTTGGCCGTCTCGCTGGCCTCCAGATTGTCCACGAAGGTCTCCTCGCTCCTCTAAGGCAGATCGCCGAAAATGCTGGCTTTGATGCTGGAGTCGTCCTCGACAAAGTCATGACCGGTTCTGGGGATTATGGTTTTAATGCCGCTAGTGGTGAATATGGCTCTCTTCTTTCTATGGGTATCATTGATCCTTTGAAAGTCGTCCGCACTGCCTTCGAAAATGCTGTTTCGATCGCCGGTATTTTCTTGATTACTGAGTGTGTCGTCGCTGACCTTCCCGAAAAGAAAGATGATCATGCCCGCTCCTCCATAGGTCACGGCATGGGTATGGATTACTAAGACTTGCCTCGCCCGGCATTCTTAAATAATCTATCTATTTTCTGCTTATACGCCTTTAACAAAACCCTCCCTTCTGGAGGGTTTTGTCTTTAAAAAGCATTAAGCGTATGATGAAATTCATGGATAGCCTTAATTTCGCTATAAAATCTTTATTGGTCGCCATCTTTATTCTCCTCCTCGTTCTCCTTTTTGCTCGTCCCGCCGCCCTCATCAATCTCAGCACCTTTTCTTCCGGTCGCTTCCTCCGCGCCGAAAAGACCTCTTCTTCCCGTCCTCTTACTTCCACAAGTCTCCCCGATTGGTCCCTGCTCTCAATCACTGATAAAGTAGCTTTCTCTGATATTTTCCTTGATTTCACCCCCGATACTTTTTTTCTTCTCAGTGAATCGAGCTCCTTTCTCACTCTTTTTGATAAGCAAAAAAACAACCTCCTCGTCTTTTTAAGCCCCACCTCCAAAGAGAGAGTTCGGAATGTCCTTTCCTTTCCTCTCCTTAGTTTTACTTCGATTACCCCTATCTTTTCCTTTTCTTCCGATCTTTCTTCTCTTGCTCTCTTGAATCCCACTAAAAATTCTCTCACCCTTTGGGACACCGTCATTCCCGATCGGCCTATCCTCATAAAAGATCTTGCTCTTGATGCCAATTCCTCAGTTACCCGGATTATTAATCAAGGCACCGCTATCATTCTCATCTCCCGCTCCGGTTCCATTGAAATCATAAATCCAAAAGGTAATTCATATGTATCATTTCCCTACTTTATTCCCGGATGTGAAGAGGTAAAAGACGCCGTCGTCACCTCCAATCGACTTTACCTTGCCTGTTCCGGCAAGACTCCTTTCCTTGCCATCGTGGCGATCAGTGATGTGGGTAGCCCGCTCCTTATTCATACCTTCACGCTCCCGTTTGTGCCCACTGCTCTTGCCTATAAAAAGGGAAGTGAAATTCTCGCCATTGGTGGTGAGGATCTGATTAAACTATATGATCTTAAAAATGAGCTTCTCCTTGAGGAAAAATCCTCCCTTCCTCTTGAATCAGTCATCACTCATCTTGCTTTCAAGGGAAATTCTCTCCACACCTACTTAAAAAATAATTTCCTTTTTATTATTGCTCCTCGATAATCAAAAGCATTTCCCCCACTCCTTCCTTGTCTTTTAAATACCTATACCCTAGGGTATAGGTATGACTATCATAAAGCGTCAGAATATTTCCATAATAAAATCCCGCACCCTAAAGTCGGTGAAGCAGGCGCAAGGCACGCTTTGTAAAGTGTCTGAGATGACCAAGATGGATCGCTATTGTCCCGAGATTATTCAGCAAATTGATAGTGTCATTGGTCTTCTTCGGGCCGCAAAGCGCGAGCTTCTCTCTAGTCACCTTAATACCTGTGTGGCGCATCAAATGCTTACTGATAAGCAAAAAGCCGTCGGCGAGCTCATGAAGCTTTACAATCTTTCTAATTGATATATATGAAAACCGAAATTATTCCCATCAAAGGTATGCATTGCGCCTCCTGCGCCTCTATTATTGAAAAAGTAATTAAAAAGACCGAAGGTGTAGCGCGCGTGGAGGTAAACTTTGGCACTGAAAAAGCGAAAATATCTTTTGATCCGGCAAAAACCGCCATTTCCGAACTTTCCAAAAAAATCGAACCCTATGGGTATTCTTTTCTCGTCTCTTCCCCCGTATCCACTAGTTGTTCCACCGCCACCGAGATAGCTATGTCAGAGAGCGAGTATGCCACTCATCTTAGTCTTAATCAGTCAAAGGAGCAAAAAATCCAAGAGATCAACGATTTGAAAAGAAAAGTCATCTCTATTATCCCTCTCGCTCTTATAAGCACTTTTATCATGGGTTGGGATATTGGTGCTGAGTTTGGGTATCTCGCCGCTCCCTCTCTCATAATCAAAGAGTTTTTTCATCATCTCTTACCCCTTTTTGCTACCTACGCTCTTTTTGTTGTGGGTAACATGTATCTTTTGGGAGTCTACCGATTTTTCAAAACCGGTATAGCCAACATGGACAGCTTGATTGGTATCGGCACTTCCGCCGCCTATCTCTATAGTTTTTTCTTAAGCGCCTTCGAAGAGCCTCTCGCAAAGTATATAAATGTGGAGCAAAGCTATTATGATGTCACGATTGTCGTTATCGCTTTCATTACTCTTGGTAAGTTTCTTGAAGCCCGCTCCAAGTTAAAGACCGGCTCCGCCATCGAGCGCCTTCTCCATCTCCAGGAAAAAACCGCGCTTGTAATGCAAAATGGAAAAGAAGTGCAGATTGCGATTAGTGAGGTAAAAATCGGTGATCAGATCATGATAAAACCCGGATCAAGGATTCCGGTGGATGGCGTAGTCGTGGAAGGCGGTTCTTTTATTGACGAGTCAATGATTTCTGGCGAACCGATGCCGGTTATAAAAAATACTGGTGATTCTGTCGCCGCCGGCACTATGAATACCTCCGGCGCTTTCGTCTTTGAAGCACGCCGCGTGGGCACCGATACCTTCCTTGCTCGGATTATTCGAATGGTTGAAGAAGCGCAAGGGAGTCGCGCGCCTATTCAGGGTCTTGCCGATCGGATCTCAGCGGTGTTTGTGCCGATAGTTTTAGTGCTTGCCTTCATCACTCTTTTTGCTTGGCTTGTCTTAGGCACCGCACCCCTTGGTTTCTCCTTTGCTCTTTCCTATGGCCTTACATCGTTTATGGGGATCCTGGTCATCGCCTGTCCCTGCGCGCTCGGTCTCGCTACCCCTACCGCAATTATCGTAGGTATTGGTAAAGGCGCGGAGGAGGGGATTCTTGTAAAAGATGCCGCTACCTTGGAGCAGCTCTCCAAAGCAACCGTGATCGCTGTCGACAAGACCGGCACTCTCACTGAAGGCAAGCCTCAGCTCACAAGTCTTAAAAACTTTTCTAAGCTCTCCGATAATAGGGTGATCAGTATCCTTGCCTCTCTTGAAGCCAAGTCCGAACACCCAATTGCTTCCGCAATAGTGAGTTTTGCTACCGAAAAAAATATTTCTCTTCTACCCGTATCTCAGTTTGAGAGTATAAGAGGAAAGGGGTTAAAAGGAGTAATAAAAGGCGCCGAGTATTTTGCCGGCAGCCCGGAATTCATCAAAAATCTCTCTCTTTCGTTTGAAATGAAGGATATAGAAAAAGAAGCAAAGTCCGGTAAGACGCCCATTCTGCTTGCCGATAAAGAGCGGGTGATTGCGCTTATTCTCGTTGCCGACAAGCTAAAATTCGAAGCGAGAAAAGCAGTCGCCGCACTTCATGCCCTCGGTCTCAAAGTGATTATGATGACTGGCGACGATAAAAATACCGGGGAGAGTATTGGTCGGGAAGCGGGGATTGATACGATCCTTACCCGTCTCCTCCCCGATCAAAAATTATTAGTAATCGAAGAGCTTCAAAAAAAAGGCGAAATAGTCGCTATGCTTGGCGATGGTATTAATGATGCGCCGGCCCTTGCTAAAGCAGATGTTGGGATCGCTATGGGTACGGGGACCGATGTCGCGATCGAGTCCGCCGGCATCACCCTCCTTCATGGCGATATCAGTAAGCTCGTAAAGGCAGTTCATCTCTCCCGACTTACTTTAAGAGGTATCCGGCAAAATCTCTTTTGGGCTTTCATCTACAATCTTGTAGGTATCCCGATCGCAAGTGGTGTATTCTTTCCATTCGTTGGCTGGCTACTAAGCCCCGTCTTTGCCGGCTTTGCCATGGCCTTCTCTAGCGTCTCCGTTATCACTAACTCTCTCCGCCTTAAGCTTAAAAAAATCTAACCACATTTTTGTCATTCCGCACTCGATCCAGAATCTATAATAAAAACAGAAAAAAACTAGGTTAATAATATGGAAAAGCATATATTTCACATCAAAGGATTACATTGTACAAGTTGCGTCTTGTTAACTGAACAAGAGCTCAAAGAACAACAAGGTGTGATAAAAGTCGTTCCCTCCCTCTCAACCCATAAGGTGGAAGTAACTGGTAATTTTGATGGTGAAGGAAGAGAAGAGGTGATGAGGCGGCTAAGCGCCGCCCTCGAGCCTCATGGCTACTCTCTCTCTGAAGATAAGGAGGATTATTCCATCGTCTGGAGAGATTTCACCTTTGCTCTGCCAATCGCCGCGATTTTTATCGCATTCTTTGTCCTTCTCCAAAAAATAGGACTGATAAATTTTGTCACCATGAGCCAGATGAGTTTAAGTACAGTCTTTGTGATTGGCCTCATCGCTTCGGTCTCTTCTTGCATGGCGGTAGTTGGTGGTCTCCTTTTCTCCCTTTCTGCGAGCTTTGCAAAGAGTGGAGAAAAAATCCGTCCTCAAATGTACTTTCACTTAGGCCGTCTCCTTTCCTTCTTTATATTGGGTGGTGTGATCGGTATTTTAGGAGCGTCTTTCAAGCTTACCCCGCTTATGTCTAGTATTTTGAGTATTGGAATCGCCTTGATTCTTCTCATTCTCGGTATCAATCTTCTCAATGTTTCCGAAAATATGAGACGCCTTCAGCCTACTTTTCCAAAAAAATTTGGTCTTTTTGTCTTTCGCCTAAAGAAGTACAATTACACTCTCACTCCGTTTCTCGTTGGTGTCGCCACTTTCTTTCTTCCCTGCGGCTTTACCCAATCAATGCAGCTCTACGCCCTTTCTACTGGAAGCTTTATCTCTGGCGCGCTCGTGATGCTTGTCTTTGCGCTCGGCACCTTCCCTGTACTTTCCCTGGTAAGTTTCAGCGCCTTGACTATCCGGAAAAAATCTTTATCTGGGGTATTTTTCAAAACAGCCGGCCTCATCGTCATCTTCTTTGCTATAATCAATCTTGCAAGCAGCCTCGCTGCCCTTGGCCTTATCAATCCTCTATTTATGTTCTAAAATACCGCCATGAAAGCCACTATTTTTTCTCTCTTTATTGCTATCCTCATCATCTCCGGCGCCTTTTATATCGTTGGTAAAAGCGAGGTACCAAGCACTGCTGCCAACGTAACCATCGAGGATGGCAAACAAGTGATCGATCTTAGGGTCAAAGGCGGCTATTCGCCAAAAATAACGCAAGCGAAAGCGAATATTCCGACCACCTTAAAGTTAAAAACAAACAACACCTTCGATTGCTCTGCCTCTGTGGTGATTCCTGATCTCAATTATCAGACTTTTCTTCCATCTTCGGGCGCGACCAAAGTCGAACTCCCGCCTCAGGCTCCTGGCACCACTCTCCGTGGTCTCTGCTCGATGGGAATGTTTGGCTTCACTGTTCACTTCAACTAATCTTTTTTGTTCACAATGTATACTCTTCCTTTCCTGCTACAATAAATATGTATGCGTTATAATCGGAAAAATCGTCTCCTATACTTTGGTCAAAGCTTTTACTCCGTTCTTGGAATGGTTCTCATTTGGAGGGGAATTTGGCACGCACTTGATATCATTGATGATAAATTCTTTGGTCAAGATCACTTTCCTACAGCAGTTTCCGGAATTATCATTGGTCTCTTCCTTCTTTACCTTCCCGACCACGATCTGAAAGAGATAGAAAAGCTCTAAAAAATATCTTTCCGAAATTTTAATATCTGGGTAGAAGCTATATTCTTTCGAAGTAATCTATTCGAGATATACTCTTTCCGATTTAGTATCGAGCTCTGCATATGGACCATCTACTTGTTAATTAACTCTCATTTCTCGGCTATTGCGACGGGGTTTTCATGGTTGTTTTATTATCGTACGCTCCAGTTAGGAGACATTTGGCGATTTGTATTCTATCAGATTCACTTCAAATTCAATTTTCTTATCAAAACCTCTTGGTCCTTTTTCCCTGTTCAGTAAACGAAATAGCCAATAAAAGAGACTTTCAACCCATTCTGTCGCAATAGCCACTGATACACATCTAATTGGCATTTATAGCCATTCCACCACTCTTTATCTGAAACTTTCACAGCCCCATCCTTTTCTGTAGCTTTATAGTCCACGACTATATATTTGTCTTCCCTAATATTTTACTAGATTGAGAAAATATATTTATATTTAACGCAAACCAGTTGCATTTAAAATAATAACGCGCTATATTCTCTGCTAGATCTTCAACAATCCCCATAACTCGGAAGGAAAAATTAGATGAAAGAGCATCTTTGCCGCCCGATGACCAATCCATCAAAAAAATATTGGTCAATGTTTCTAGCGGCGATGAGCATCCCCTGGTGTTGTGTGATCTCCATCTCGTTCGCACTGATATCCACTTCTGGCTCTTTGTTGGGGGTGATATTTGATGGGTGGTTTCATAAATGGATGCCCATCATCGTGGTCTTGCTAGTTCCCGTTCATCTTTATGGGGTGTGTAGTTACGCTACGCACCGACACAAAAATCGCTCACAAACTTTGTTTTTCCTCGCGACAAGCACACTGTTTGTCCTTTCGATATGGTTTCACTTCACGGGGGTGCATGATTATCTGATACATAATCGAAGGCATTAATGTGACGAGTCAGGCGACACTCTTACGAGTGTCGCCTTTTTACATATCTTAATGCTTTTGAAATATTTATAAATCGAAAAAAGGCTTATATTACTTAACTATTCACTTCAGAAAAGGATTTCTTTTATGCATTATAAAATAGCGAATCAATATTTTTGCCACGATAATAATAGTTAAAATCGTTAATACATATAATGTAAATACTATCGCTTTCGCAATATTATGAATGCGGTTTTCCTCCGTCGCGCTATATGGCGGCACACCAGATCCAGATGCCGGAACAAGCGTATCGGGAACTGTTATATTTTTAGGTACCGCCATCACACTAAAAAGTGAAAGGTGGTTTGTGGTGAATGTTACAATGTCATCGGAAAAATAGGCGTTCTTAATACGCACCCAGTTTCGTGCCCCTTCATCAAAACGAAAGACGCCGAGCTCATACTGCTTCAGCTCTTTTGGGTATGGTACTGTGATTGTGAGTGGTTCTTTAAAAACGTACTGGCTAACGCCTTTTTTATCATAAGCAGATATGTCATAGATGACGCCATTTATCACGCCAAGAGCATACTTTTCTTCAAATGCTACAGGCTTAACTTCTATTGCTGCGATACGGCCGAATAAAGCTTCAGGTATGACAATTACGACTGTCCTTGATTCTCCCTCTATGGTTACATTCCACATCAAGCGCGTGCCCTGTACCTCTTTTTTTATTTCCGAAGTCGGCTGATTCTCAATAGGCAATAGTGTTTCCTGAATGAGCTCTTCTATCTTCTTAACTATTTTTTGATGCGGCTCCTCAATCGGTCTTAATAATTCTCCGCTATACCCACTAACACTACCTGAGCCACTTCCAGAACTACCTCCTCTGCTACCCTCAACTTCCGTTGAATTTATGGTTATCCGAAAATCAGATGTGGATAAGGCAAAAGCAAAAACTGGTGATAAAAGAAGGAGAGAGATGGTAATTTTGATAAAAAAAATTTTCATAATCTTAAATCGCCGTTATGGTGAGCGTCATATTAATCGAGTAGTTCCCCGGCGTCTGCTCGGCAGGAATGCTTTGGGAAACAGGAATACCGGTCAAATCCCAATAACAATTCGTTCCAGCGGTGCTGCCAGCGGTAAGAAGAGTTAGAGAATCATCCACGCCTTCGGAAAAAGCTCCAGATAAACCGAGTGAGAGTCCTGTAGTGTTGCACCCCGATTGCGGAGTAATAGTGGCCGAATTTGGAATGAATGACATTTGTCCGCCATAAGTATCAGCATCATTACCGTCGCCAGCATTTGCTGTCGAGTCATTAAAATCAAATTTGGGCGTACTGGCGCTCCAGAGCGCGGCAGAATTATCAGTCGCGGCGATAGTTAGTGTCCATTGCGCTCCTGCGGTTGTATTGCTTATGCGAATCTTCTCATTTGAATTACCGAATGTGCCATTGGAGGTTTGATAGTCGAAAAACATAGTCTTGGTTGTAAATGCAATAGAAGGTTCATTTACTGAATTATCGTTTCCGTCAACAATATTAATTGTTAGTGACCCGCCAGTAGCGGCTGTAGCGCAAATTTTGGTCGTGTAAGCGTTGCTATTGCCCAAATGAGCATTGGTCACTGCAGTTATTGAGCCAAGCGTGGTATCGTAGCCAGTGCAATTATTTGCCTGATACGCGACCGACACGCTTCCGCCATCGGGCGCTTTAATACAAGCGCTTTGCGCATAATTACTCTGACTGTTTTCTTCCGCATGGGCGTTGGTTATGGCTGAAAGTTTGAGAGCGGTGGCATAAGTGCCACTACAAGAATTACCAAGTCCGGTGACGCCTGTGCAGCAGACAAGCTGTGAATAATTTGATTGACTTGGCAACTCCCCATGAGCGTTCGATGTTTCCGACATCCGGTAAATGATCACTCCGGAGGGGCACGAGGTCGTAATCGTGCAAGAGAGAGTGCCAGCATACGCAAAATACACTGGTGACAAGCCGATTATAAAGAGTCCAAGCAAGATAATTTTTCTGCCGATTTTATTCATTTAATGATAATGATGCCGCTTCTCCTTATATCGGCGCGGGAGCTTCCATTAAAGTTTCTGATATTGATTCGGGTGAGGTAGCCTCTGGTGTTACTATCTCTGTACTGGTGGCTTGAGGTGCCACTTGTTCTAAGCCGGATGCGGGCAGAATCTGAAATCCACTCGTTTTCTGACTCGGATCCTCGGCTGATGTAGTATCGTCAGCCGTGTCAGACGTACTGTTTTTTATTAAGCTGATAATTATTTCTTTTATCATTTCAATAATATTTTTTGAAGGTACATCCTTTTCTTTTTCTATCACATCTTTCATCGCCTTTTCGGCATTAATCTTAGCAAATAGACCTTTTTCTGTCGGCGCAAGAATATAGGTAAAAGTATCAGCGACTACTTTGTATCGCCACTCGG
>Ga0194132_10003187_pt1 | contig 29586 bp, 29 predicted proteins | sample TA2KigOf80mmetaG_FD_148612 | JGI IMG/M metagenome (GOLD analysis project Ga0194132, IMG submission 148612) | Freshwater microbial communities from Lake Tanganyika, Tanzania - TA2015054 Kigoma Offshore 80m | ecosystem: Environmental > Aquatic > Freshwater > Lake | place: Tanzania: Lake...
TTTCATATAGCATTCTTTTGAATCCAAATTCAGTTTTATTTTCAAATATTCCATATGGCGAAAACGTTGGAGTATTGAAGTTTGCTAACACTAGTTTTGACTTTGTTGTTTCAGTAAATTTCTTGGCAAGATTCAATATTTCCTGTGTTATTGTATTAACAAACTGTTTTCTTTCTTCTTGAGAGATCGAATACGGATGATGAAAAAGATCTTTTAGTGCAGCCCTTGCATCGATAAAAAGAAACGTAATATCTGGATGGAATTTGTAAAGCTCACTAGTAGAATTTAGAATTTCTTGGTGATACTGGTTATACCCACCTACATATGTAATACATTGAATTTTTTTTTCTGCACATTTTACCTGTATGGTTTCAGCAAGTCCATTTAGTGTGAAACTACCCAATATGGCAATACGGATTTTTTTATCAAACGTCTGACCATTCAGATCTACCACTTTATTGATGTAATAAGATAGCTTTTGTTCGTCTGTCATAATTTTTGTATTAAATTATAGTCTCAATAAGCTTTGTATTAATTATTTATTACGACTCATTGCACAAGTATTTTTTCTCAGAAAGGTTTTAGACAATGTAAAAGGTTTCAGGCTGTAATTATGAATGGAGGAATAGGGAATGATGCTTTTTCTGTTAACGAAAATGAAGTAATGGAACATTATGGATATAATGGAATATTTGGTAGAATTCGATTACGATACAAATTTGCAAAGTCATGGATTTTGCATTCTATTGCTTATTCATCTCCAAATTACAATTGGGTTGTTAAATGTCAACGTTCAAGAGGAGTCAAGGTAGGAAAGAATTGTCATTTGTCACCATATGTTCTGATTGATCTGGTGTACCCACATCTTGTTACGATTGGAGATAACGTTACAATAGGTAGCAATACCATGATTTTTGCTCATGCAAACCCTACGGCCAATTTGTTTTTGAAGAAAAACGGATATCCACGAAAGGTTGAACCTGTCAATATCAAGTCTGGCGCAGTGTTGTTTCCCGGATGCATAATTACTGCAGGGGTTACAATCGGTGAGAATTCAATGGTCAGTGCAGGGAGTGTTGTATTTGAGGACGTACCAGATTATTGTGTAGTGGTAGGAAATCCTGCCAGAGTAGTAAAGAAAATTGAATACTAGGTTACTAGATGGTGAGCTGGGCTGAATCTTCTAGGCATAGATTTTGAAGAATGGTATCATCCTGAGTTGGTAAAGCCGCATATCAAAGAAGATGCAAAAAAACCACAAGTAATCAAGGGAATTGATAAGATATTGGATTGGCTACGAAGAGGTGAGACTTCTGCAACTTTTTTTGTGGTTGGAGAAATTCTGGAATCAAATCCGGAAATTCTAGACAAGATCACAGGAGGTGGACACGAGATTGCATTTCATACAATGTATCATGATAGGTTAGATGTCTTAACAAAGGACGATTTCGTAACGGAGTTGAATAGATTCTCAGAACTTACAGGCGGAAAATCAAAGGGATTCAGAGCACCTACATTTTCACTAAACCAGAACACAGGATGGGCAATTGATATCTTAACAGAATATAATTATCTGTACGATAGCAGTATTGTTCCAGCAAAGACTAGACTTTATGGAGTTCCTAGCGCAGATACAAAACCGTACAAAATTTCTGCAAACAAAATAGAACGAGATGATACCAATGCCAAAATTGTAGAATTTCCCCTGATGGTGACTAGAATCTGGGGCAAAAAGATGCCTGTAGGTGGCGGATTTTACCTTCGATTTCTCCCATCAAGGCCTATAGAGAATGCAATAAAACGATACGAAGATGAATCCAAGCCTGCTACATTTTACATTCACTCATGGGAGCTTACCCCAGAATACATGCCAAGAGTTCCACTTCCATATAGTGACAGTTTTATCACATATCATAACTTGGCAAAGGCCATGCCAAAAATGGATTCATTGATACGAAAATTCAAGTTCACGTCATTTGAAAAATATGTCAAAAATTATATGAACTGACTATCTATTGTCTCAAAATATGACAAAGTTTGTTTGATACCTTCTTTTATTGGTGTTTTTATGTCCCAGCCAAGTTCTCGCAGTTTTGAATTATCCACCACAAAGTTTCCCACATCTACTTTTTTGTTGTATTGTGTTGATTCAATATATTTGACTTTAGAGCCAGTTAATTCTTCAAGCCAGATACCAAGATCATAGAACCAGGTTTGTTTTCCAGAAGATATCCAGTAGAGATTTCCTGATTTCCCTTTTTGCAATATGGTTTTGATCGCAGATACGACATCATCCACATACACCAGATCACGGAAAAATTTGCCCTCATCGTAAATGGTGATTTCTTCGCCTTTGAATGCCTTATAGATAAGAAAATTTATTGCATTTTTATTAGCTACATATTTTTCTCTAGGTCCAAAAGAATTGGTGATTCTGAAGACAACAGTATCCAGACCATACACGTTGTGATAGATTCGACAGAAGATTTCGCTTGCAAGTCGGTTTGTCCCGTATATTGTGGTCGGATTACATTGGCTTTCTTCATTGACTGGCAATGATGTTGGCCGTCCTATCACTATGAAGGTGCTACCAAGGATAAATCGGCATTTGAGATTTAGCTGTCGGATTTTTTCAAGAATACACAGTGTGGATTTAGAATTCACATCCACATCATACAGAGGATTTTCAAATGACTTGGAGTGAGATGTTTCTCCTGCGAGATGAATTATTGTGTCTGGTTTGTGTTTTTCTATAATTGCCCCAAGGTGATCATAATCTGTTATGTCTACTCGTTCAACAACAATTTTGCCGTCAAGATGCGATATATTGTCAAGCCTGGACGAATTTCTTGTGATCACTATGACCTGATTTCCACTGTTAACAAATTCATCACAGAGATGACTCCCAATAAAACCAGCACCTCCGGTAATCATGATCTTCATTACGTTAATGCAGTTTAACAGTTAGTTAAAAATTCATACTGCTTTGAGTTATCTATTTAATCAAATGACATTGAAATGATCTAGTTGAGTGCAACATTATTAGAAAAAATTCGTATTTTGCTCAAAGCTATACGTTCTATTAAGAACTGGAACGATTATGTAAAACTCTATTTTCACAAAATAGAATCTGAATATGCGATTTTAGAGATGAGGAATGGAATTAGAATCAAGCTCAGAGTTGATTCAACTGATTTGATGGCATTTACACATGTTTGGTTACTCAGAGAATATGAGAGGCCTGGATTTGAAATAAAAAATAATGATGTTGTAATAGATATTGGTGCACATATTGGACTGTTTGCACTTTTTTCTACGCAATTTTGCAAATCGGGCAAGATCTATTGCTTTGAGCCAGTCAAAGAAAATTTTGAGATGTTAAAGGCAAATCTGGAATTAAACAACATTACAAATGTAATTGCGGCTAATGCAGCAGTATCAGTAGACAACAACACAGTTACAATCTATCTGAACGACGACGAGGCAGGCCACAGCATGTATGGTACAGGATCCAAATCAATACAAGTCAAATCTGTCTCACTACAGAATATTTTGGAATCGCATGATATCGAAAAGTGTGATTTTTTGAAGGTGGACTGTGAAGGAGAAGAATATTCCATAATGAATTCACTGCCTGCATCACACTATGAGAAGATTAGAAAGATTTGCATAGAATATCATTTTGCAGATACTAAGCCTGATCTTTTGGAGGGATTAATCAACAAGCTAGAATCACTCTCGTTTAAAATTAAAACTAGAAAAATCTTGCCAGATATTGGATTTCTATACGCTACAAGATAAACTAGCTTTTGTGAATCAGTCCAAGAAATGAATTTTCTTTTTGTGGTAAAACGAATAGGTTTTTGCTAATTTTTTGTGTAAAATCATAAAATGCATTGTTGTCTCCAATGTCATCTGAGATCAAAAATCCATTTTTAGTTATGAAGGGCCAGGCGGTTTCAAATTCAAATCTCATGTTTTTGTATGTATGAAGACTATCATGAAAGAAGACATCAATCAGATTTAATTGAGACAAAATATGTTCGAGTTTTTCCGACGAAGAACCAAAAATAAATTCCCATCTAATTCTGAGTTCATCAGGTATCGCAACACCTATCATTTCCTTTGATTGCCATGGACTAAAGACAGAATCTATTGAATACAAAGTTCCCTTGTTGTTTTCTTTTAATGCTTGTAAAATGTACATGCTGCTCAGGCCATATGCCACACCTGTTTCAACAATTTTTTCCGGTTTGATGGTCTTGCACAGAATATACAAAAAGAGTCCACTGTTATCATCAAGAGAGTACTCGGTAGGATATGGCTTTTTCTTGGATGGATAATTTTCAAACTTTAGTTTATCAAAAAATCCCGAGATGTGATTTCGTAGATACTCAGTATTTTTCTGCGCTTCTGAAATTGAAATCGAATCAGTGCCAAATAATGCCTTCATAGTTTTCTCCAAGCTTGATTGTATTGAACCATAATCATACAGTTTTGCTGAAGAGTTTTCCCTACTTTGTAATTTAGAGCTGAATGCTTCCCTTCCCCTTTTTGGATTAGATATAGAATAGGCTAAAAATTTGGCAAGGTATGTTAGTTTATTCATCTATGAATCATTATTTTGAAGTAAATTTTAGATAAATTTGTTGGTATGAACTAACAATATATGTTTGGTAAAAAGAAACCATAGGACAGATGGCAAATAAAACAAAAATGAAAATAGCACTTGTTTGTCCAGCATCACTGCCAGCCACTCAATTTGGCGGGATATTGTTTCTTTGTGTGGATATTGCAAGAGAAACATCTAATGCTGGTAATGATGTCACAATATACACCACAGATCTCGACTTTGCAAATAATGCTCACACATTTAGCAAAAAATTACCACGTATTGAAAAAATTGGAAATTTTCTAATAAATCGATCTCATGTATGGTTTTCTTTTAAATTATTTTATGTGAATCCTAGAATGTATTTCCAACTTAAAAAAGACAAACCTGACATAATACACACTATTGGAATTAGGAGCTTTCAATCATTAATTGCGGCAATTGTCTCAAAAAGAAACAAAATTCCGCTAGTAATCTCAGATCAGGGAGGATTAACTACACACCCTGACATAAAGAATAACAGTTTGATAGGCAGAATTTTTTACAAGATACAAAAACCATTCATCAGTTTTGTCATAAAACAAGCAACAAAAATTAGTGTACCAAATGAATATGAGAGAGAAATTTTTGCAAAACTAACCAGCCCAACAAAAATTCAGATAATAAAAAATGGAATTAATTTGGAACAATTCAGTGAACTGAAGCTGATAGATTTTAAGACCAAATACAATATACCCCAAGATTACATATTGTTTGTAGGAAGATTCGCAAGTGTCAAGGGTGTAGATGTTTTGTTAAATGCTTGGTCAAAGGTAAAACAAAAAAATCAAAATTTGAATTCACAGTTAGTCATAATGGGAGTTGATTTTGGTTTTGAAGATGAAATGTTTAGAATGATTAAAGAGTTAGAAATTTCAGAAAGTGTGACTGTTATTAGAAAACCGCCAAGAGAAGATGTATTAGCGGCATATTCACAGTGTCTATTTTTGGTACTGCCATCTAGATGGGAATTGTCTCCTCTCACACCACTAGAGGGATTTGCATTTAAAAAACCTGTAATCAGCACTACTGCGCACGGTATACCACATACAATAAAGAATGGAGAGAATTCTATTCTGGTCGAACCAGAAAACTTTGCTCAATTAGCTGATGCAATTATTGATCTGCTTAATGATGAGGTAAAGCGAATCCAGTTCGGAAACGCTGGATATAGATTGGTTCATGACGTCTGCAATTCAAGAAAAATGTCTTTCGATACACTAGAGTTGTATAAAACAATCATTAATCAACATACGCCAAAACAATAAAGTAGAATCTATCTACACATTTACTTCAAAAGATGGAAAAAACTATCTATAACTTTAATATCAATTATTTTTGAGTCATATCACACAAATTGAAAATAGCCGTCGGCCTTCCAGCATATAATGAATCTAAAAACATAGCATCTGTAATTACACAACTAAAGAAGATCACAAATCTAATTCTGGTGTGCGATGATGGTTCTACTGATCAGACTGCAGATATTGCTGAGAATATAGGAGCAGTTGTCATCAGACATCCAAAGAATATTGGATACGGCGCTGCAATCAGAAGCTTATTTACGAAATTTTTAGAAATGGATGCGGATGTTTTAGTCACTTTTGATGCAGACGGTCAACATAGAATAGAAGATATCGAAGTGGTTTTAGAGCCAATATTAAAAAACAAATCAGACATTGTGATAGGCTCTAGATTTCTTGCAAGCGATGATCAGGAAGTTCCCAGATATCGTAAATTCGGCATAAAAACCATAACGAATTTAACAAATATTTCAACTGCCACCAAGCTGACAGATTCGCAAAGCGGATTTAGAGCATATGCCAGAAAGGTGTTAGAAGGGATCACCCCCTCGGAGCATGGTATGGGGGTATCAACTGAGATTTTGATAAAGGCAAGCAAAAAGGGATTCATAATAAGTGAAGTACCGATCAAGATCTTGTATCATGGGGACACATCAACTCACAATCCTGTTTCTCATGGCGTGTCAGTATTATTAAGTACGATGAAATTTGTGTCTATCGAGCATCCACTGAAATTTTATGGCATACCTGGAATAGTTTTTTTAGCAACAGGATTGTTTTTTGTAGGATGGACTGTTCAATATAGGGCAGAGTACGGAATATTTCATCCACTCCTTGCATTAGTTGCGATAGGACTGACTTTATTCGGATTGATGTTTTTGATGATGGCGATTTTGTTATATTCATTGGTAAGTTTGATTAAAAACGGCGATAATTATCGCCCGTAATGTAACTCTTGAGATATGAACAGAGATTGGGATAAAATAAAGACAAATCTTGCAGGTTTGAGAGGTCTATCAACAATAGGATTGTCAGACATTATAGGAAATGCTGCCTCTGCAATTTTTTGGTTTTACATGGCAACACTGTTACAGGCTGAGAATTACGGTTATGTCAGTTATGTATTGGCATTAGGCGGTCTTGCTTCGACCATTTCCTTGGCTGGCACTTCCAATATGCTATCCACATACGTCCCAAAGAATGTGAAAATTGAAAGTCCAATGTTTGTAATTTCTCTGAGTATCGTTATGATTTCTTCCATAGTTCTTTTTGCGATGAATAGGAATCCCTATCTTTTAGTTTGGCTGGTTGGCGCAGTAATTTATGGTCTAGGTGGTTCTGAGATAATTGCCAAAAAGCTATACACGAATTATGCAAAATATCTTGTCGCACAAAGACTGTTGATGATTGGACTAGCAGTTATGTTTTATTATCTAATTGGAAAGGAAGGTGTAGTTTTAGGCATAGGATTAGGATATTTGCCATATGCGGTAAGAGTATACAAGGTATTCAGGGAAATAAAAATTAATTTTAAGATAATAATAGAATACCATCGTCCTTTACTATACAATTCAATGATCAATTTTTCTAGTGCATCAATTGCTTCTATTGACAAGCTGATAATTGGCCCTATTCTAGGTTTAGCTATTCTTGGCAATTATCAGTTGGGGCTTCAGCTTCTTGCCATCTTGGAGATGTTGCCTTCCATAGTTTTTAGATATACATTGCCTCATGATGCAAGCGGCAATCCCAACAAAAAGTTGAAGAAGATGACAATAATCGCGTCAGTGGCTCTTGCAGTTATTGGCTATGTTGTTTCACCATTAGTGATTCCAACAATATTTCCAAAATTTGAACATGCCATAACAATATTTCAGATTTTGAGTTTTTCACTAATTCCAACTACTTTTAGTACACTATACATGTCAAAACTACTGGGAAATGAACGGACGTTCCTAGTTTTTATTGCATCAGTTATTTTTCTGTCAACTCAGATCGTTTCAATTATAATTTTAGGCAAAATGATAGGAGTAAATGGTATCGCTATTGCCTATGTTTTATCAGCATGTATTCAGGCTGTATTTTTATATGGTGTAAATAGATTCATGCTGGAAAAAACGAGTTGACAAGTACGATAAGATCTTTTTTGGTGATTAAAAATGAACAATGAGCAAGAAGTTAGCCTATTGAATAGATTAGAGACAAAACTGGCAATGTTTTCCAATAGAACAATTCTGTCTATTTTTGCAATATGTACAGTTAGTCTTTTTTTTAGATTGATTTACTTTCCACATGGATTACCAGTAACACTAGATGCAACAAGCTACTTTTGGTATGCTATAGACACCAGCATTTTAGGTCACTTCCCAGACGATTACAAATTTCCAAGTACTGGATGGCCGATGTTTTTATCTGCAGTATTTGGAGTTTTTCATTCTTCTAACTTTCTCGATTATATGACAATACAACGACTAACATCAGTATCAATTTCTGTCATAACTATAATTCCTGTTTATTTTTTCTGTAAAAGATTCTTTGGAAAGTCACTCGCAATTATTGGTGCGGTATTATTTGCATTTGAGCCACGAACTATACAGAATTCTCTGCTTGGTACTTCCGATCCGCTATACATTTTTCTCATAATCGCCTCTATTACATTATTTCAAAGCTTGAATACAAAACGAATCTACATATCTTTTGGTTTAGCTGCAATTGCAGCGCTTGTCAGATATGAGGGGCTTTTGTTTATAGCGGTTTTATCAATTTTATTTTTTGTATCATTTAGAAAAGAGAAGAAAAAATTTGCGAAATTTACACTTGCCATGTGTGTGTATATTTTGATACTTTTACCCTCCATTTATGTAAGAGTTCATGACACAGGCGATGATGGCCTCACAAGTCATGTTATTGCTGGAGCTGTTGCACCGGTAAAGATAACAGCCAACGAAGCCAATCAGGTACAGGCACTAGCATTATTTGTTGCAAACGGATTTCAGAATCTTTTCAAATATCTGGGATGGATGACAATTCCGTATTTTGTTTTTCTAATACCATTTGGTTTTCTTCTTATGCTAAAAAATAAAGAGAAAAGCCGTTTTATGGTTGTTCTTTCCATCATAGTATTATCAATACCATCACTTTATGCATACTCACGCGGAATACAAGAAACACGATATCTTCTAATTCTTATTCCTTTTTTTGTGATTTTTTCATTATTTACAATAGAGAAAATATGCAGTAAAACAAAAAAACGAAACATAGTTTTGTTTTTAATAGTCATAGGAGTCATGACATCTTCTTTGATGTTTCTAGAATTAAAAAAGACAAATCTTGGATATGAAAAAGAAGCATTTGAGATTGCGCAACAAGTTACAAAAAACACAAAAGTAACCAATGTATATTATCCAGAATCAAAATATCTCAAAATAACTACAATCGAAGATAGTAATTTTCCTATTTTGAGTCAGAAACTAGTGAAGCCCACATCTACTCTTTCTACAGATGGGTACAATACCCTAAAAGAGTTTATTCAAAGCAATAAGAACAATGGTCTGACACACATAGTAGCAGATGATAATAAAAATAGGCCAGAATTTATGAAAGATGTTTTTAACCATATTGAGAAATACCCATACTTGGTCAGAATTTATGATTCTAAAGAACATGGATATGGATATCAACTAATCATCTACAAAATTGATTATGATCTATTTGAAAAATTTAACAGATAATTACAAATATTTGTAATAGATAAAATTTAGTTTATATTTTGGTATTTCATTTTGCTAAATTCTTCGAATATATTATTTTCTGTCTTGGAATCATTTTTGTATAAATATACACAAAATTCGAATGGCATGTAATCATGACGCAGAGTTAACCTTTTTGTCATAGATTTGCATATTTTAAAAATGACTTCTGGGTTACTGTAAAAAATGTCTTTATTCATAAAATCAACATAAGAGCTAATGAAATCTACCGCAACACCTTTTTTGCAAGAGTGGAACATTTTCGCTAGTGATTTTGCTATAAATTTGTAGTCGGTAGTTTTTTTATGATTAAAAACTCCAGACGATATAACCCAATCATATTGCCCGGCAATATTATCTTCCCTCAGATCAAAGAGGCTAAATTTTGCATTTTTATTTTTTATATGTTTCACAGCAAATTGTAAAAAATTTTCATTCAGGTCAAGCCCGGAATAAGAAAATACAATTTTTTTTCTTTTTAAGAAATTGTACAGATCGCCAAATCCGCATCCCACATCCAGGATTTTTGAATTTTGTAGGTTGCCAATTTTTGTAAGAGCCGAAAATCGTACTTTTTGTCTACCGTTAATCCAACCTAACGCTTTTGCATTATAACCGTATTTCATTAGACTGTCATTATAGATCTTTTTGGTGATTATTGAGTATCTATTCACTTGTTATGTAAACAATAATGTGGTTAATTATTTTTTCATTTAATTATTCAAACGCGTTAGGCACGACTCATTTCATCTAATATTTTTTCTAATGCAGTAGAAGAAATCGAGTGGTTTTTATTATTTTCATCTAGATAAACATCAAACCTACCCTTACCTAAATGTGAGATCACTTGTTTTATCTGATTTTCATATGTAGAAAATCCAGTTCCTGAAAAGCAACAAGGATCATATTTGTTGAAAATCTGCATCTGACCTCGTCCCTCCCCATATGAGCCCATGATATACAGATCAAGATAATCTGCAATGCTGTAAAGATTCGGTAACATTTGCTCATAATCACCCATGTTTTTTGGATTGTTGAATCTAAGATACATTGGTGCAGAACCTGCTACAGGGTAGCTTTTTGATATTCGTGGATCTATTGCAGAATACAAGACGGTGGTCCATCCACCGCCAGAGATTCCAACCATGTCATAAGATACAAACTCGTATTCTTTTTCTACATAATTGAGTGACTCTGCAATTGGCTCTACAAAAAACTTGATTGGAGACAGATCCTCCGACTCTATGAATTTCAAGTCGTCATGAGATGTCAGTTTCAGTATGCCAAATTTTGGCAGATTTACTATAGGTTGACTGTTTTGTCCCAGTAATGGCATGGATATAGCTAAAACAGAATAATTGTTAGCTAAAAAGTATTGTATTGTGTCTTTGCCCAGTACAAAATCACCGTCGTGTCCCTGATGATATACTACTAGTTTGTCGTTGCTTTTTGAGGCAACAAACAGGTACGCTTTTGAATCAATTCCATAATCCATCAACACAGTAATTTTGTCTATTTTTGCAAGATTGGTCAGATCAGAGAATCGTTCATCAGAAATGTTTTTTTCAATTTTTGATGGCAGCTTATCATCAGGGAATCCGTCTTGTTTCCAGATGTAATTAATAATGGATTTACGCTTGGCCGTCAGTTCAGTTTCGTTGTGAATGTGAATTAATGACGACACGTTGACTTCTTTGTAATGGGAATCAACGGGATCGCTTATGTCAATTTTTGGCGGTACCAGTTTTACATACAAACTGTGTATGATCCCATACGGCGGATATTCGAAACCTCCAACCATAACTCCAATTGCAAAAGAGAATATCCCAATCGCAAACAATATGCCTACAATTCTGTTTGTGTTAATTTGTAATCAACTCCAGATTGATTAATGGTGATTTTATAATTAACACTTCGATTATTTTATTCCTGTAGTCTTTTTAATTTTCTTGCCGTATGTATTATTAATTTCTCTGATCAGCTCAAGTGTTTGATTATGCATCAAGTCTAGGTTAGGTATGACGCAATGCCCGCCGATTATTCCAGGATACATTTTTGGTCTATTTCCCAATATCTTGTGGATTTCATCTGAAAATGTCCACATTTCATCAAAGTCAACCTTGTGATCAATTGCTATCATATTTGTCAGCTGGGCATAATTTATGAGCCAGCCATAATACGATGTATCAACTAGTATTTTTGCCAGCTCCAAGGTTAGTGGTGATGACATTTTTCTTGTTTTAACTCCTGCCTTTCTCATATTGCCGGCAAATGTTTTACTTGCCCATTGTGCGTTTGGGGCCCAATCATAAACCGAATAAAATTTCGTGTAACGCTTGATGTCCTTGATCATCCTTTTGTGGACGCCACGGGTAGCGCTATACATTACAGGTATGTCAAGCAATTTTTGTATCCGCTCAGTCGTGTATGGTTTTATCGTACTGTGAATTACTACTCCTCTCGGTTTTTTTTCTTTTACAGTTTTGATCACGATTTCTTCAAATTTTTCCGTATAAGGAATACAAAAATGAATTAACGATATTGGGTCATTTTTTGCTGCTTCGAGTTGTTTTGTATTAACTTTCTTTGGATCAATGTCAAATCCTATTGTTCTAGTAGATTTTTTTAGGATTGTAAGAATTGGCAGACCGATTTCTCCTAGACCAACCACGAGATCATAATGTTTTACCAATACCAACCGACCAATATTGACATATATCAATTTACAATACTAGTAAGCAAAAGGTGTAGATTGATTGTCAAGTATATTAATTATTATTTAAAAAAAGTTTCAGATGGTTAATAAGATAAGATCTTTACATAATTCTAGATTTGTCAAAAATTAAAGATGCCTTTAATTCTTCAATTAAGATCCCCTTTTTCTCTCCTTCCATAACAAAAGACGATAAAAAAGCAGTACTATATGCTCTTGCCTCGACTCTGCTGACAGACGGCCCAAAGTTGAGAGAGTTTGAGAAAAATTTTGCAAAATTTACTGGAGCGAAATTTGCAATAGGTGTTTCTAATGCTACATCCGCTTTGCATTTATCATTAAAGGCCTTGGGGATTGGAAGGGGAGACGAGGTGATTGTGCCAGACATGACCTTTGTAGCAACTGCTAACGCAGTAGTACATAGTAACGCTACACCGGTCTTTGCAGATGTAGAGATGGACACAATGAACATTTCTGTAGATTCCATTAAAGACAAGATCACTTCTAAAACTCGTGCTGTATTACCAGTTCATTTTGCAGGAAGAGCATGTAACATTGATGAAATAACTAAATTGGCCAAAAAGAACGCGATTCCACTGATTGAGGATTGTGCTCATGCAATTGGAACTAGATATCACGAAAAACATGTCGGAAATTTTGGAATTGTAGGATGTTTTAGTTTCTATCCTACAAAGAACATAACAACAATAGAGGGCGGTATGATAATAACAAATTCCAGAGATGTTGCAAAGTACGTCATGTCCGCTAGGAATCACGGACTATCTAAGAATTTGATGGAACGATACAATCATGGCATGCCATGGGATTACGATATGAAAGAATCGGGTTATAATTATAGATTAGATGAGATAAGATCATCACTAGGGATAAACCAGCTAAAGAGAATAAAGATCCTCAATGTACTCAGAAAGAATGCTTTTGAATATTACAATGCAAAATTAGCAGATATCCCAGATATAATAACTCCCAGTTTACCAAATAAATGGGAAGAACATGCGTATCATCTTTACATATTAAGAATCAAAGAGAATGATCGAGTTTCTAGAGACGAATTATTTAGAAAATTGTTAAATTTTGGAATAAGAACGTCAGTTCATTACAAACCGCTTCATGAATTCAGTGCTTTCAAAAAGCTAAAACATTGTGATCTTGACAATTCAACACAGCTCTATAGCGAGATTATATCACTTCCATTTTACCCAGATATAACAAAAAAACAACAAGATTACGTCATTTCTTGTATCAGAAGAATAATGAGTAACAGCCTCTAAGTATTGTAAACTTTATTTAAGATAGATAATATTTTTTGTTTTTCAAGTGGCTTCATATTTTTGAATTGTACCTTTATGTTTCCTGATTTTTTTGCTCCCGAATAGTTTCTTTTTACCTCAAATGGGGGAATAATATAGAATTCTTTGGTCTCTAGTGCACGGTCCATCTCAAATTCAGTTAGTAAATCTTCAGTTAATTTTTCTCCTGATTTCATTCCAATTACTTTGGTTTTAATCTGAGATGGTTTGAATCCATACTTTGGTGCCAAAATTTCTTTCATAGATTCAAAAAGATCATCTAATAATATGAAAGGCATCTTTAGTACAAAGGTATCACCACCTTTTGCAAGTTGTGTTGCGGAAATTATGAGATTGACTGCATCTTCTTGTGTCATGAAAAATCTCTTCATTCTTTTATCAGTCAGAGTTATTGGGCCGCCATTTTTGATTTGTTTTTCAATTCTAGGTATAATTGACCCTCTTGTGTTCAACACGTTTCCGAATCGAACAGAAGAAAAAACAGTATCAGAATTATGAAGAAATGTTTCAGCAGATAACATCTTTTCAGCAAGAAGCTTTGTTCCTCCCATTACACTTACAGGGTTAACTGCTTTATCAGTACTAATTGCAATTACTTTTTTTACTCGTTCTTTTAATGCTGCTAAAAGAATATTTTTTGTTCCAAGAAGGTTAACTGCTATTGCTTCAAATGGATTGTATTCGCATCTATCAACATGTTTGAGGGCTGCTGCATGGAATATTACATCGATATTTTTAACGATGTAATTTACTCGCTCTTCATCCCTAATGTCACCTATTACAAATTCAAGTCTTTTATCACGTCCAAGTTCTGTTTCCATGTCATATTGGCCGTTTTCATCATTACTGAATATTTTCACATGTGACGCTCCATCCAATAGTGCTCTTTTTGCCAAGGCTTGCCCAATTGAGCCAGATCCGCCTGTTATCAGCACTGTTTTTCCTTTCAGATAAGGAGCCATACGTAGAGGTCACCATAGATGATTTATTAATTCTATTTTATGAGCCGGTAATAATAATGAGTTCAATGAAAATACAACTTAGAAAACCATTTTTCCCACAAAATTCGATAAAAAAAATACAAATTGAGATCGGAAAAACTATCAAAAGTGGACGGTTAACATTAGGCAAAAATCTAGAGTTATTTGAGAGGGATTTTGCAAAATATTTAGGAGTGAGATTTGCTTGTGGTGTTTCATCTGGAACCGCCGGCCTTCACTTGGCACTGCTTGCTCTTGACATAAAGAGTGGAGATGAAGTTATAGTTCCTGCCAAGACTTTCATTTCTACTGCAAATGCGGCAGTTTACTGTAATGCCAGACCGGTTTTTTGTGACGTTGATGAGGATTCATTTCAGATAGATCCAGACAAGATGAGAAAATTGATTACATGTAGAACAAAAGCAGTCATTCCAGTTCACTTGGGAGGCAATGTTTGCGAGATGGACGAAATACTAGAGATTGCAAACAAGCATGATATTGATGTAGTTGAAGATGCGGCACATGCGCACGGTTCTACATATAATGGAAAAAAAGCTGGCACGTTTGGCAAGATTGGGGTATTTTCGTTGTATCCAGACAAGATAATGGCCAGCAGTGATGGCGGAATAGTAGTTTCAAACAATAGTTCGCTTTATGAGAAGATTGCCAGATTACGAAATGTAGGGAGAAGAAATCTAGGCAAATATGATTTTACTGAGATTGGATATAATTATAGAATGAATGAGATTCAAGCCATACTTGCCAGAGAACAGTTACGTTTGTTACCAAACATGATTAAAAAACGCAGAGAGATTGCAGCGAGATATAATTTAGAATTTCACAATATCGAGAAATTAAGAATTCAGAGAATTATGCCCAATGTTAGATCATCATATTATGCATACATATTAAGGCTAACTAAAGGAAGCTTGGATCGATTCAAAATACAATTGGAAAAAAAAGGAATTGAAACGAGTCCTATGTTTATTTCGCTTCATAAAACAAAACCATATCAGAAAATGGGCAAAATGTACACACATTCATATCCTATTTCCGAGATGTTGGATAAGCAAACATTCACCATACCACTGCATCCCAAACTATCAAATAAACAAGTAGATTATGTGGTTAGAACCATAAAGGAAATACTAGCATAGAATTATACAAACATTTTTGAATTCTCTTTTTCATTAAAAATTAGATCTAATATCGAAAGGTTTTCCAAAAATATTTTTCCTTTTTGTTTGTATACAGGATGAATATAGTCATGATAACTAATTCGAATTTTAGACTCAGCAAATACGTTTCTATAGTCTTCCAGATAATTGACTGCGCCGACTGATGTTAGATATTCTGTAGCGCCAAGTTTTTTACAGATATTTAGTACAAGTTCGCCTTTTTTTCCATCACAATTTAATTCTGAGGATTTTATCAGTTTTGTATTAATATCTAAGAATTTGCAACATTCTGTTATAAATTCAATATTGAAATCTGCAAGCTTTTTCCATTCCTTATTGTAAATGGTTTGAAGAAAGCCAATCTCATGATAGCTTTTTCCGTAATTTGCTTGGAATGCCTTGATGTGGTTTTCTTTCCACTTTTGGGTATTATCAATTAAGACATCTTTTATCATTGTCTCTGATTTCTCTATTGCAGTTGGAATTCTGATCCATACCGCAGATTCCCTATCTTTTGATATTTCTTTTAGTCTATTTCTCATTTGCCACGAATGTTTTTCGAACTTTACATCATCAAAAAAAACAAAGATGTCTGATTTTTTAATTATATTAAAGTAGCCGAGCCACGGAAATAGTGTGGGCTGAGAAATACTTACTATCACAAGTTAGATTTTTTGACTTCATTTAAGAACGTTAACAGTTGTTTTGGCCATTAGATTAGCTCTTCCATCAGATCTACTAGTGAATCAATGCCTTTATCATTATTGAAATTTTCTAATGCATATTGTTTTCCCGCATTTGCTATTTTTTCCCATTTTGGATCATCTGGTTTTTTTAGATAATCCTTGAGCTTTTCCTCATAATTTTGCTCAGAAATGAATACCGCTGTTTCTTCGTGTTTATAGCCAAGATATTTGCCATAATTTTTTTCAGTTATTTCCATAAATGTCAAGCATCCGGCTGCTGGAATTTCAAAGAATTTTGGAGCGTATGTAGTAGTTGCTGCTGCTATGACTGCTTGATATTTTTGTAATAATAATGGATATTTGTCTCCGACATATTCATGTTGGAGTGTGGAAGTATAATCCACGTATGGGAGTTTATTGCACATTGTCCTAAGTTTGTAGTGTTTATACGGATCCGTTGCAGAGTGCAATAATCTGTTTATTATTCTAGATTGGATTTTTGTACTTGCTACTGCGCCAGAGTTCAAAATTTTATTACTTATTCTTTTTGAAAATGGAAGAAGATTTTCAAACAGTGATGATTCTAACCAGCCAGTAATAGTTTTGTATTTGTAATCACGTGGATAATACTGATGGACATAGTCTTCAGTAAAAAAATTAAAGTATGCATCTATCTTCCATTTTTCGTGATATTCTCTAAAATCAAATAATTTTGAAGCATGTGCATCCCCCAATTGAGCTATGACTGGAATAGTAAGTTTTTGAAGTCCAATGATTTCATCTGGTTCGCAGACATTCCGATTTTCGTAGAGTAGAATCACATCACATTTTCCACTTAATGATTTTGCATCAAATGTTGCACCGGTTTTAACATAGGTTACCTCGATACGTGGATTCCTTTTTAATGCACTAAAAAAGAAATGGTACTCGTAACTGTAATAATGCTTACCTAGTTCTAATGCATCACATGGTCGATAGATGAAAGATACTTTGATCTTCTCTGACATATTTTTGGTGAGAATCATCTTATTATAATAAGTGATTTGTCAGACAAACATTATAGACGGTAATAAAATTCTGTCAATATGGAAAGCTGTATTTTATGTTCGAGATTGTTAGAAGAATATGCTCCAACTTCATATTTGGATCTTCCAGTTTATTATTGCAAAAAATGCAATTTGTATGCCACAGGCAAATCAGAAGATGAAATCAAAGAAAAGCTAATGAAAAACTATCATGAATCCCAATAGATTGGAACTGAACATTATGAGATCATGTTAGATTCTGATTATACAGATCCAGAATCTCTTGGAAAGAGAAGACAGTGGGCATCACAATATGCATATTGTAAAGAATTTTTGAAAACATGTAAAAAAATCTTGGAGATAGGATCTGGTGCTGGTCAGGCACTATACTGGTTTGAGGGAAAAGGTTTTTCTGTGATAGGTATTGAACCAGACAAAAAAAGTGTTCAATCAATAAATCAGCGATTGAAAAAGGGGCGATGTATAAACGGATTTGCTGAACAGATGAAAATTGATGAGAAGTTCAATGTTATTTGGATATCACATGTTTTTGAGCATCTTAGCAGACCAGATTTATTCCTAGAAAAATATAGAGAAAATCTTGATGATAATGGAATTATCTTTATTGAAATACCAAATTGTGAGAATAAACAAATTTTACAAGCATCAATAGATGAACCATCTACCTTTCATTTTTCAAAAAGAGCTCTTGAAAGCATCGGAGTCAAATCAAAATATAGAGTTATCAAATGTAATTATTTTCGTTCGCCTACTAAATTAGAAGGAGCCATAAATAAATTGACTAAGATGATACTAAAGAGAAACTTTTACCCATATTATCCTAAGATCGTTACAAACAGTGAGGACGGAACAGATATTCGTATAATATTAGCTAAAGATCAACAGTGTTAGAGTCCATTGATTTTAATTTTTTGAAATCATTCTCATGTAGCTGATCTATTTTTGTTCCTTGCTTTAGATCAGTATGTTCTTTGAATTCTTTTTGTAACTTTTCTATTTCATCAATTTCTTCCTTCGTTAGCTTTTCATTTCTTGCTAGTTTGATTAATAATGCCAAAATTTTGAGGTGAAGTGGAATAATTATTTCTGAATTAACTAACATTCTTCTGAAATATGGATTTGATTCAAATCCAATATCAGCCTCTGCTTTATATGCAGCTAATTTTTTGTAGTGTGCATATCCCGCAAATGTCAGAACTGGAATTCCGATAAAAACAGCATATATCACATAATGTAGAAATGAAGGAAAAAGTTCGTTTAGGATTGGATATTTTTGTATTGCAAGATAATACGTTACGGTTAGTGTGTTGACGGCTGCCATGACAAATGCAAAATAAGTCGACCAACCTTGCCTAAAATAAAACCAAGATCTGAATACTAACCTAGAATTCATGTGCACAATAAAAATTGACGACTATATTAGCGTAGCATAGGATTTAGACTTGGCAATCACGCGGTTCCACTAACACTAATTCCACTTTCAATTTCCTTAAAGTGATTGATTTTTAGTTTGACATCATTAAACCATTTGCGGACTTCATCCGGTGTGTGCCTATACGCAAACTTTGGATAGTACCAGTCATAATTCACACCTACGCTTCGCTCAAAGTTTCCGTCTTCGGCCCAAAAACACTTGAGAAAATACCAGTAGATAAATCGCTGTACATCATATGTTCCCTTTTTGATCTTCAAAATCGGAATGTCACGTTTTATGGTGATCTTCTTTTTCAGATCAGACAGTGCCTTGCCAAGATACGTCATGTCTTTTGAAAATTCCATACATTCCTTTTCGGTCATGTTTGTCGTAAATTCTCGAATATAGGTATCAGCATATTCTCGCATTGGCGCTTTCTTATTGTAGACATAGATTGAGATCTGCCCATTTTTTTGCAAAAATTTTGTCAGATACTTGAATGATGATTCAGTGTCTTTTGTGTGATGTAACACTTGGTCAGAGCAAATAAGATCAAAGAATTTTTTCTTAAATGGCAACTGCCTAAGATCTGCTTGAATAAAGTGAATGTTAGGAGTATCTCCATATTTTTTATTTGCAAAATCAATGCTTGCACTTGCATCAATTGCAAAAACTTGAGCAGCAGGGTTTGCAGAAAAAAGTTTTGCACTATTGCCAATTCCAGTCCCCGCATCCAAGATCATGGTACGAGTTTTCAAAAATTTGTTAAAGTTTTTCAGTGTCTTCCAGCCAAATCTATCCAAAAACCAATTTTGTTGGTGCAATAACCAATTTTTTTGGTGATATGTTTTGTTAAAGGCCTTCCATTTTGATGAAAATGCATCTTCAGTTTTTACAAAGCCAGAATCCTTGTCTGTAACAAATCTTGGCACCCCACGAACTATGCTGAATTTGTGCCTGTTTTGGCAAAAAAGATATCCATCAATTATCTCATTGTTGGCCATTTTTTGCGATTTCAGTGCAAGGCTTTTGTAGCATTTTGGACACAGTAAATAATCAACAAGAATGCTTTTCAAATCAAGTTTAGTCCCCAAAATGCTAAATAAAAATTAATTGAATACAATAAATCCATAAAAATAAAATTTTGATTATTGTACTTGTCGAGGAATATCTGAATTGAGATTACTTATTGCAGGGGCAAAATCAAAGTTTTTTCACTTAAAGGAGTTTGGCGATGCTCTTGCCAAGATTGGTGTAGAATACAAGCTTGTTCATGATCTAGAGATTTACACTGGTTTTCCAAGTAAAAAAGTCAGAGATTGGTTTCCAAGTAAAAAAAAATTTAATGCACTAATTTCAGATTTTAGACCAGATGCTGTGTTCATAGACAGACAAGCACATTTTGGCTTGGCTACAATAGAAGCAAAAATTCCATTATTCATTTTACTAAGAGGGGATTATTGGTCTGAGATCAAGTGGGCAAGAGATACTCTGTACAAGTCACCAATAAAACGAGCGGTATTATGGCAAAGAGATAGAATCGCCAAAAAATGTTTTGCTGGAGCTACGGCAATCATTCCAATTTGCCAGTATCTTGCACCAATTGTAAGACAACATTACCCAGAAAAATTAGTTCAGGTTTTGCATGGCGGAATTGATGCGTTTAGATGGTATCCAGTTGAAGGAATGAAGCTTGAACACCCATGTGTGGGATTATTACAAGGCGCATGGATTTGGGGAAAGACACAAGAGATTCTAACGTTAAAAAGTGTGATCGAGTCACTACCTGATGTTACTTTTTACTGGGCGGGGGATGGTCCGTATAGACAAAAAATAACAAATGTTTTATCTAAATACAAAAATTTCAAATGGCTTGGTGCACTTCAATATCCAGACCAAGTAAGAGAATACATCGCATCACTTGACGTTTATGCACTACCAAGTGGTATTGATATGTCGCCTCTAACTCTGCAGGAGGCACAGCTTATGAAAAAACCAGTTATCGCTACAAATGTTGGCGGGATACCAGAATTAATGAAAGATAAGGAAACCGGATTTTTGATAGAAAAAGGAAATCATAAGGATTGGGTTGACAAAGTAACACTTTTGATAAATGATAAAAAATTGGCAGAAGTAATGGGTAGTGCAGGGAGAAAATTTGTTGAAGAAAATTTTAATTGGGAGAAAATGGCAAAGAAATTCCTTGATATAGTAATGACTAATTTAAAAAATAAACAGAGTGAATCTAACAGATAATTAATTATCAAAAAACATCTAGTTATTTTAATAGACTAATGAGCAAGATATTTCAAATAATCATTATATAGATAGACAAAAAAGAAATTATGTGTCTAAATTTTTCATCATCAAAGAAATTTTTGAAATATTTGTTAATAAAAGAAAGTTCCACATGTTTCCAATCATCATATTACTGATTGTCATGATCGGCCTTACTGCACTTGCGCAAACCGGACTTGTCACACTGATTTACCCGATCTAAATGGAACTATCTTCTCCAAGATTCAAAGCATTAGCTGTGACATTTGGATTTTCATTCTGGTTTTTTATAATTGCGTCAGCGGTTGGAGTTTTCACTATTGAGATATTTACTATATTTGTAATAGCTGTAATTATAGTCACTCAGGTCTTTGCCATAAAACTCTCAAAAGCATTGGACATCTTTGCAATAATCAACACAAAAATCTTTCTTGGGATACTATTTGTATTCGTTATATCACTTTATGGTATTTTTTTCAAAATACTGAGAATAGATCTGCTTCGACTTGAAAAAGAACAAGACACATACTGGCTTGATATGGAAAAGTTAAAGCAACGTAGAATTTTCAAACAGTATTAAATTGTACATACTTGGAATATCTTGCTATTATCACGATTCAGCCGCTGCAATCCTAAAAGACGGTAAAGTCATTGCTGCAGTAGAAGAAGAAAGATTCTCCAGAAAGAAATTTGATGATGGATTTCCACGGTTAGCAATAGAATGGTGTCTTAAAGAAGCTGGTATAACACCACAGGATATTTCACTGGTGGTATTTTACGACAAAAGCATCCTCAAATTTGAACGACTACTTGATAACTATATCGCTGTTGCACCCAAGGGGATGCGCAGTTTTTTGGACATAATTCCAAAATGGATACACAAACGATTGTGGGTAAAAGACGAGATCAAAAAACAGCTTCTGGGGTTTAATGGACACATAATTTTTCCAGAACATCATTTGTCGCATGCAGCACATACGTTTTTCACATCTCCATTTGAGGAATCTGCAATACTAACAGTAGACGGTGTTGGTGAGTGGACTACAACATCATTTGGACATGCGTCTGGAACTCAAATCCAACTAACCAACGATATTAGATGGCCTCACTCTCTTGGCTTGTTTTATTCAGCATTTACGTATTATCTTGGATTTCAAGTAAACGAGGGAGAATACAAGCTCATGGGCCTGTCGTCTTATGGCAAGCCAAAATACTATGATGTCATAGTAAACAACCTAATCGATGTAAAACAAGATGGTAGCATACATCTGAATATGAAATATTTTGCATTTACACATACAAATTTAATGATTAACAAGAACTTTGAAGAACTATTTGACATTCCTGCAAGAAAAGAAGATTCCGATGTAGAACAAATTCATTATGATATTGGTGCGAGTGCACAACTGGTCTTAGAAGAAGTATTACTAAAGATGGTGAATCATGTGTACAAAAAAACTGGCCAAAAAAATCTATGTCTTGGTGGTGGTGTTGCACTCAATGGAGTTGCTAATCATCGTATACTAAAAGAGGGACCGTTTGAGAATGTACATATTCCTCCCTCTCCAGGCGATGCAGGAAGTGCAGTTGGATGTGCACAGTATGGGTATTATTCTCACCTAAATAATCAAAGAAAAATTGAAAATGACCATGCAAAGAGAATACAAGAAAATGTCTATGTTGGTCCATCATATTCAAATGAAAATATAGAATCATTTCTAAATTCAAAAAAAATTCAATATGAAAAACTTGACAGGAAAGATCTATTACAAAAGACTGCTAGAATGATATCTGAAAAAAATGTAGTTGGTTGGTACCAAGGAAAAATGGAATGGGGCCCAAGAGCTCTTGGGAATAGAAGCATACTTGCAGATCCAAGAGAGGCCACAATGAAGGACATTCTAAATGAAAAGATAAAACATAGGGAATTGTTCAGGCCATTTGCTCCAAGTATACTCGAGGAATATGTCTCAGAATATTTTGAGCTTGATATTCCAAGTCCATACATGCTCTTGGTCGCCAAAGTAAAAAAACCGCAAGCAATTCCTGCAGTAACACATGTTGATGGGACAGGTAGATTGCAGACAGTATCGAAAAATGCCAATCCACTGTATTATGATCTAATCAATGAGTTTTACAAACTAACTGGTGTACCAGTGGTAGTAAATACATCAATGAATGTACGTGGGGAGCCAATTGTAAACACTCCAGAACATGCTCATAACATGCTTCTTAAAACCGAAATGGACTTTCTTGTAATGGGCAATTATTTGATAAATAGGAATGACACATAATGTCGGTTCAGGTATCTTATACAAAGCAGATTTTTGTTGCAATGATGTTTTTGATTGTGATTTTAGCTGTTGTAGAAGGAGTGTTAAGAATCATTGAATATGTATCATATCCGTGTAGTCTTTTAAAGAGCGACACTTACAAAAACTTCGATTACTTTTCAATAAAACAGATTTGTTTTGATCAACAAAATTTGTTATATTATGAACAACCAATACTTCATTTAAGACCAGATCAACACTCCAAAACTGTTAACATTAATTCGTTAGGATTTCGCGGTCCTGAAATTACCAAAGAAAAACCAGAAAACACTTTTAGAGTTTTCCTAGTCGGAGGTTCTACGGCCTTTGGTGCAGGTGCCACTTCTGATGACTCTACAATTACAGGTTTTTTGCAGAAAAAATTTGATAATTTAAAGCTGCCAAAAAAAATTCAGATAATTAATGCAGGAATATCAAGCTCAACTTCATTTGAAGAAACATATTACATCAAACATACACTTATCCAATTAGAGCCAGATTTGATTATTATTTATGATGGATTTAATGATGCTCAATATCGGGTTTTATCTGATCCAATAATTTCAAAAAATGAAGAAGTAAAAGAATCTGATGAATTTAAGTTCAAGAACTTCCCCTTTTATAGAACTCCTTGGGTAATTCACGATCTTCTGTCATCCAGAACGCCGCATAATGATAATTCAAAAAGAGTCGATAATGATTCGACAGAAACGATAATTTCCTTATGGAAGTCAAGAGTTAAAGAAATTTGTCAGTTAGGAAAGGAAAAAGAATTCACTACGGTGATTGCAGTACAGCCCTCACTCATAACAGGTTCTAAAAATCTTTCAGATTATGAGTTTCAATATATTGCTAAAACAGATTTAGATTTTGCTACTAGTGCTACTCTAAAGGGAATGAAAAATTCGCTGAAGGGTTTTGATTCAAAATGTATGTCTGTTGATTTATCAAATATTTTTGATGACATAACTGATCCAATATACTTAGACATAGTTCACGTAAATGATAATGGTAACAAAATTGTAGCCGAAAAACTGTACAATATATTATTACCAGTAATTGTAGAAGATATTAAAAACTAAATTAAACATTAGAAGTTTATAAAATCTATTCTTCCATAATGATTATGAAAGAGTGATCGTAGGTTTCATTTCTTTTGTGACAAATAATCTATACCAAACTTCCAGTGCCAGCAATCCTAAGAATTTATTTACATATCTAATTTCCAGATAATTTTTTTGAAGATGTTTTTTGATCCATGAATTACTAACCCACCTTTGTTGTACTATTCTGGCATCAGACAAGTAATAATCACACAAATCATAGCCGTAGGATTTCCATAGATTTATGGTATCAACGGAGAATCCTTGTTTTTTCTTTATGAGTAGTTTTTCAAGTGAGTATTTACGCAGGATGTTTCTTAGCACTATTTTACCAACATTGCTTTTAGGATCATATTTTAGCTCAGTTGGTAGATGGGTAGCATAATCGATTGTCTCCTTAGAGAGGATTGGCGTTACTGGTGTTACTCCAAAATAGTTATGAATTCTTGTGTTTAATGGAATCCAATTGTATAGTAATTTACCATTAAAATCTGCCAAAAAGACTTGTGATAGCGGATCAAGATGGTTATTAAAATAAGGCAAAACTCTGGAATAAATTTCACTCCAAGAGAAACGTAATTTTTGTCCAAAAACGTTTTCTTGATCTGGCACCCAATCTCGCTCATGGCATTTGAGATATGCTTTTGTCTTCTCAAGTGGTGAAGAATTTCTCTTAGTTAATGATAGAAATTTTTCATATCGGAACGTATAGCCTCCAAACATCTCATCCCCACCATCTCCAGAAACAAGTAATTTGCCTAAGGTCTTTGCTTTTTTAACGACATGGTACCAGTGTAGATCCCAGAAAGGTTGCTTGATTACAGCTATTGCTGATGGAAGTTCTCTGAGGTAGTTCTCGACATAAACAATATTATGATCAATATCAAATTTTTCTGCAATTTTTGCTGCATATTTTGATTCGTCCATGCTTTCCGCAAATTTTATGGAGATTGCACTTGTTTTTACATCAGGATGTGTTTTTTTTAATAAAGATAAAATCAAGGTAGAATCCACTCCGCTGCTTAGTGCTACTACCACCTTTGTATTTGGAGAGTTTTTGATTGATTTTTTAATATTTGATTTTATGAGATTTTCTACATGATCAGACGCATTCTCTGATGGTTTTTCCACAAAATCCCTCCAAGTTTTTTTTGGAATTTGTGGTTTGTTTGTTGGGTTGTATCTGAGTGTAAGTATATTTTTTATCGAATTTGGTTCAAGTGTAATTTTAGATCTTACCACGCCCTAATCCTCGAAATATCAAATTCGCCTTCTTTGCTGCATGCTGATCTATTACTCCCCTTGAATCAATCAGTATTGGCGTTCTCATCTTTGTACTTAGAAATGTTGGCTCCAAGTCATGAAATTCTTTGTGAGCAGTTACAATGACAACAGCATCTGTGTTTGTTAGTGCGTCAACAAGATTGTTTTCAGTTTTTATTCCAAACACATTAGTTGATTTGAAATAAGGATCGTAAATTTTGACTTTTGTGCCCTTGGCCTTTAATTTTTCTACAATATGTTCTGCAGGGGTTAGCTGAATGTCCTTCACATCTGGCTTGTATGACACACCAAGAATTAGTACTTCAGAGTTTTCCATGTTTTTTCTTGCCTCTAAGAATCCATCATTTAGCAATGCAATCACGTGTTCTGGCATTGATTCATTTACAGAGCGCCCTACCTTGACAATATTGAGGCTGCCATCAATTCTTTTTGCAAGATTGAGCATCTGATAAGAGTTAACTGGTAGACACGGTCCACCAACGCCGGCTCCTGGATAGTGAACCTGAAAATTGTATTTTGTTTTTGCCGCTTCAAGTACCTTCATTACATCAATTCCTATTTTTTCAAACAGCATAGCAAGCTCGTTTACAAAGGCAATGTTGATGTCGCGAAAGACGTTTGTTGTCAGCTTTACGGCGTTTGCAGTCTTGCAATCAGGCATTGGGATCAGATCAACTGTAAAGACGTGATGGTAGATTTTTGTTATAATATTGGCAGTCTTGTCATCTATTGCCCCAACAAGTCTTGGTAGTCTTTCGAAATCATTGAGTATTTGTCCCGGATTTGCAGTCTCTGGGCAAACACCAATTCCAAAGTTCTTTCCTGCTTTCAATTTTTTATCACTTCCTTCTATTATTGAGATCAGATCGTCTTCCACAAAACCCGGCTCAATGGTGCTTTCTACGATAACAAGAGAGCCTGGAGTCAGTAAGTCATGGAGTTGTTTTCCCACAGATTTTAGTGCAGAGTAGTTTGGAACATTGTTTTCATCCATTGGAGTTGGCAGTGATAACAGTATGACGTCGGATACAGGAACTCCCTCCTCAATCTTGATAGTTGCTGTAAATTTTTTTTCCTTGATTACATTTTCAAATATTGTACCATACCCCGGTTCATCTTTTAAGGGGAAAATACCAGAATGTATCATCGAAACGAGTTCAGAGTTGATATCAATGCCCATAGTTGGAAGTCCCGAATTTGCAAATGACAGCGCAGTTGGCAGGCCAATTCTTCCAATTCCTATTACACAAACTTTGAGATTGCCGGATTGAATTGATTGTACCAATTCAGATGAGCTCATTTCCATGATTTTAGCCATAACAGTTTCAGCTAACTGTCTGACTTTTTTGAGTCCTTATTTAGTTTTAGATTCTCTCAAAACTTAAAGACGTGAAAAATTTACAGTCACTATGAAGCTAGCTGTAACTGGTGGTGCCGGCTTTATTGGTAGTTATTTGACAAAAGAGATCGTCAAGCAAGATCACACTCCAGTAGTAATTGACAGTTTGTTTAGAGGTAATCTTGAAAATCTTAGACCAATCAGAGATTTCGAGTTTCACAAAATCGACATTAGAGAATTACAGGAACTAAGAAATGCGCTGAAAGACGTCGACGGAATTTTTCATGAGGCAGCACTTACTGATGTCCAAGAATCATTTACAAAACAACAAGAGTACATAGATGTAAATGTTAAAGGCACTGAAAATATTTTCAGAATAGCAAAAGAATTTGGAATAAAAGTTGTCTATGCAAGCAGCTCAAGCGTTTATGGCAGCCCAGAAAAAATTCCAATCTCAGAAGACAACGAACGCAAACCCATCAATCCATATGGAAATACAAAACTAGAAGACGAGTTTTTAGCAGAAAAGTACTCAGATGAAGGAGTCTCAATAATTGGCCTCAGATACTTTAATGTTTATGGGAAAGGCCAGACTGGCTCCTATGCAGGAGTGATTACAAAATTCCTCAATCGATTAAAAGAAAAAAAGCCCCCAATTATTTTCGGTAATGGATCTCAGATACGAGATTTCATTTTTGTAGAAGATGTTGCCAAGGCAAACATTGCTGCGATGAATAGTAATGTTAAAAGTGGTTTTTTTAATGTAGGCACGGGTGATACAATATCAATAAGTGAACTTGCCCACACATTGATTGAATTCTCAGAGATGCATCTTTTACCCATATATGAAAAACCACTTGATGGTGATGTACAAAATAGCCAGGCAGACACTACTTTGGCCAAAAAAATGCTGGATTGGCAATATCAAATAAGTCTCACAGATGGTCTGGCAAAATTTTTTCCACTTTGCTAGCTGGTTAATTTTTTATAAAATTCAACATACCGTGGAAGTAAAACACTCCATGAAAAATTCTTGATTATAAAATCATGTGCAGATAACGCCATCTTCGCTGCTTTTTCTTTTTGTTCCAATAATGAATTGATTGCGTCACATATCTTTTCTGGATCATTTGGTGGGACAAGAATTCCTGTTTCACCATTTCTTACCATATCTGGAATGTCTCCTACACTGGTTGCCACTACTGGGATTCCAAGATAAAATGCCTCTTTGATTGACTGTGGTAGACTCTCCATTCTTGATGGAGTGACAAAAACACTAGAGGCCTTGAGGTTTTTCATAGCTTCTCGCCAAGGCATGTTTGTGTAATAACCTACCTTTCCACGTATTTTTGGTTCAATGCTTCTTAGTATGTCAATTCCCTTTTCGTAGCTATCCCTTCCAACGTATGCTACTTGATTTTCAATTTTTGTGACTTCTGGAATCTCCTTGAATTTTTCTGTGTCCAGTGGAGCTGGCAGATAAACAAAGTCCAGATTCAATTTTTCCTTGTATGTTTTTTGTACCATTTTCGAATCTGTCGTGAGCACGTCTGCAAGTTTGAGAATTTTTGTTTCTGTAGCACTAACAATGGAGCTTGTTACATCAGAATGTAGTGCATCAACTTGTTCAGAATATACACCATGAACTGAGAGAACTTTTTTCTTTGCTTTGATGAACTTCATCACTAATGCTGACGGTATATTCCATGCATGTACAACATCATATTTTTCCCTGTCAAGCATTGCCTTTGTCATCCCAAATAATGCAAAGCTCGGATTTTTGATGTTCTTGATCGGTACATGCGGCACATGCATGAGCTTTACATCAAATCCATGTTGTCGTAGTTTTTCTGCAACTCTAAATGCATGTCCTCCAACTCCACCTTCATAGCGAGGAGAAATAAAAAGAATTTTCAACGAATCAAAGTTGTGTTTATGATTTTAAAAGGTCTTGGATGAATTTACGTCAATGCTTGTGATGCTTCATGCATCATCTGGCTTTTTGCGCAACCAGCTGCAAGCTCATCGCCTTTTCCTCTTCTCATGAGGCCTCTATACAGACCATCTTCTAGTTTGACTCCTTCTCTTTGCTCCCATTCTTCTACAGTAATGGAATATTTCTTTTGGATTCTGTCTCTGTACCATTCTGGAATGACATTGAATGCACAGAACGGAATGATTCTAAGATCTGGAGTCAAATAGTGAATATCACATCTTTG
>Ga0194132_10003190_pt1 | contig 29554 bp, 24 predicted proteins | sample TA2KigOf80mmetaG_FD_148612 | JGI IMG/M metagenome (GOLD analysis project Ga0194132, IMG submission 148612) | Freshwater microbial communities from Lake Tanganyika, Tanzania - TA2015054 Kigoma Offshore 80m | ecosystem: Environmental > Aquatic > Freshwater > Lake | place: Tanzania: Lake...
ACTGGACGGGGTCATCATCGATGAACACCAGGCTGGAGGTCGTGAACCCGAGCTGTTCCGCGATGGATTGGAGGCTCTCGGATTTCGAGTTCCAGTCGATCCGGCGCACGGCAAAGTGTTCTGGTTTCAGCACGGAGCACGGATGAGTCTTGAGCGCGTTCAGAACATCGGCTTCGTGATTTCGGCTGCAAAGCCCCAGCAGTTTGCCTTCGTCGCGCAGGCGCAAGCACAGGCGATGAATCGCTTGCCGGGGCTCGTCGATCACGATGCCCTCCAGTCCGTCTTCGGCGCAAACTCCCGACCACAAGGTTCCGTCCGCATCCAGGATGACGGCTTTGCGACTTGGACCAAAACGCGAATGTATTCTTCGGGCGATGGCGTGGGCCATGAACTCGAAGAATTCGGGCTCGTAGGGGATGCCGGCCAATTCGCGAGCCGTGGGGTCGTCAAGGTCCCCCAGCGCAGAGAATCCTGGCATTTGCGCGAGTTCATAGACAGCCAGGCCCGGAATTCGTGCGCCGGTTGTCAGGCATTCCCTCGCCCGGGATTCCACGCGGGTGAGGAAATCGGAGCGATCCCTGATGCTGGGGGAACTTGGACAGAGGCAAATCTCGAAATCCGCGGAACGCTGCGCCAGCTTGCTGCGCACCAGATCAACGAACTCACGGACCGATCGCACCAAGCGCTCTGACAGTGATGTCAGGTCTGGAGATTTCGAGCTCAGCTCGGACTTGAAATCCGCAAGATCCTCCCAGCGAAGGAAGACGAGGTTCAGTCCATTCTGAGAAGCGATGAAAGGACCTTCGTTTGCCGCCAAAGATTGGAAGAGTTGTCCAGAAGGAGAATAGGAGAAGTGGGTCTCGACGCCTTGCTCCTTAAGTAGCTTTGAAAGCGGAGCTTGCAGCGGATCGATTGTAAAGGAAGCTCCGATGCCAAGGTTCATGGAATGGGCGCGCGTCATTCTCGGGAACCATCAAAGCAACTCGTATGCCGTGCGAATGGCCTCTGGCCCGCAACGGATTACAGAAGCGAAACCTGTTGAAAGCCGTCCGCTAAAATCCGGCATTTGACCTCCGCCAAGGAGAGGAGAAGTTAAAGGCCAATGGCTAGCCACGAACCCGCTGTTGTTTCGGGAATCGCTCTTTTCGTTGCCCATATCTACTTGACTCCTCGGCAACGAGAGGGAACGGCTAAAAGATTCGTGGAGAAGAAGCTGGCGCTTCTCCTCCCGGAATGAGTGCCTACGAGTTCCTGGAAACTTCTGTCGACATTCTTATCGGCTAGTGATTCGAATCTTTCGCAAGGTCCAGTCTTCGATGAACTTCCTCGGCGATGCGTAAGAAAGCGGCTCCCGGGGGCGAGGTGGGATCGCTCGCCGTCACAGGGCGGCCTTGATCACCTCCGACCCGGATTTCCGTAAAAATGGGAACTTCTCCCAGGAAAGCGACTTTCTGGCGTTCTGCTTCGGCGCGGCCACCCCCGTGGCCGAAAATCTCGACCCGATCGCCCGCCGGGGTGATGAAGTAACTCATGTTTTCAATCAAGCCCAAGATGGGCACGTGGACCTTGTCAAACATGGCCATGCCTTTCCGCACGACTCCCAGCGAAGCTTCCTGTGGAGTGGTGACGATCACACCGCCATCCAGGGGTGCGCTCTGGCAGAGCGAGAGCTGGGCGTCCCCGGTCCCGGGAGGCAAATCGACGAGCAAAACATCCAGCTGCCCCCATTCCACCTGAGTCAGGAATTGCTGGACCGTTTTCATGATCATGGGTCCCCTCCAAATCACCGGCTGATGGTCATCGATGAGGAAGCCCATGCTCATCAATTTGATTCCGAAGCTGGAGGGAGGCACGAGCATTTCCCGCTCGCTGATGGATGGACGCTGATGAATGCCCATCATGAGGGGAATGCTGGGGCCGTAGATATCGCAATCCAACAACCCCACCCGCAATCCCAAGTGATGGAGTCCACAGGCGAGGTTTACCGAACAGGTGGATTTTCCGACTCCGCCTTTGCCGCTCGCCACGGCGATCACACGTCGGATGCCGGGCAAACGGTTGACTTTGGCCACCTGGGCGCCGGGACTTGCCGTTTCGGACGCCGGCGGCATCTGCACCTCCACATGCACGGCCTGCACGCCCTCGAGCCCGCGCAGGACCTGCTCGCAGCCGGCCTTGATTTGTTGGGCGGTTTCCTTGTTGTGAGAAGTGAGCTCGATGCGCACGCTCACCGCGCCTTGGGCGGTGGTGATTTGTTTGACCAGTCCAAAGGACACGATATCCCGGGAATAACCAGGATACTTGACGCTCTTGAGCGCTTCTTGCAGGGCAGATTCGGTCATCATAAAAGCAGTTTGACGGCGTCCGCAGGTTAGTCAACCCGAGGAAGGGGAAGAAGCGTTCTTTCCTGACTTCGAGTCAAGCTTTCCAATCGGGAAGGCGGCGATCAGGGGAATCAGGCGAGGACCTGCTTTTCAGTCGCAAAGCCTTGGTTTCCTCGGAATCCAGCAGAAAATCAACAGGTAACAAGGCGGATTCCCTCTCTCCACGCTCGAATGCCAGCCATTCCTCAGACATGCCCCGGACCTTGGCGACCACGCTTGAGAAACGCTCCGCGGCCGCTTCGGCCTGTTCGACGGTGTGGTTTCGGTCCACACTGAAGCGCACGCTGCCCACCGCCAGCGAATAGGGCAGGCCGACCGCCTGCATGGATGGGGAAACGCGCAAGGATTGGTTCGCGCACGCATGTCCGCTGGATAAGGCTAATCCGGCGAAGTCTCCCGCCAACACCAAGGCTTCACCCTCGACGAATTCCACTGAAACGTGCAGGAGTTGAGGCAGCCTGTCGTTTCCCCAGCGCGGGCCATTGAGCTTCACATAAGGCACACGTTCCTCGATCGTGTTCCACAAGACTCGCGTGACCTTGCCGGTGGATTCGCGGGTGGAACCCAGTTCGGAGGTGGCGAGTTCGAGCGCTTTGGCGCCTCCGATGATCGCAGGCAGGTTTTCTGATCCTGCGCGCAGTCCCATCTCCTGCGAACCTCCGAACAGGAGAGGTTCCAGGCGAACCCCTCGGCGCTTGAAGAGGACCCCCATGCCGCGAGGCCCCCCGAAGCGGTGAGTGGAGAGGCTCAGCATGGACACTCCCGGCGGGACCTTCAGGTCGAGATAACCGGCAGCGGCCACGCCATCGAGGGCGAGAAGCACCCCCCTTTCGAGGGCGAGTTTGCCCAGGGCTTCGATGGGCTGAACGGTTCCGAATTCGTGATGGCCCCAGTGGGTGGCAATGAGGAAAGTCTCCTCCGTGATCAACTCTTGAACACGTTCCACCGGGATGCTCCCGTCCGATTCCACTTGCACCCGTGTGATGGTGAAGCCCCGTTTTTCCAGGTGTCGCAACGGTTCCGCTATCGCCGGGTGTTCCAGACCGGTGCTGATGATATGGCGGCGTGAAGATTCCGCGTTGGCGGCGGCACCGAGGAGGGCGAGATTCATCGCCTCCGTTCCGCATGAAGTGAAGGTGATTTCCTCGGGGGATCCGGCGCCCAGGCAGGCGGCCACACTCTCCCGCGACTTCTCGAGGGCGTCACGAGCTTCCAATCCTTCCTGATGGACGGCCGAGGGATCGCCGTGGCGGGAACGCAGCCAGGGCTCCATCGCTTCCCAAACCTCCGGGCGGAGAGGCGATCCCGATTGACGATCGAAGAGGAGCCGATTCATGGCGCTTGGGCGCCGGGTTGGGCGCGTCTGGCTTGAGCCGCGAAGTAAACACAAGCTCCCATCAAGCACGCCGCCCCCCCGACGCTCATCGCATAAGTGAATCCCTTGAAAAAAACCAGCCGGGAAGCGTTCCCGGTGGCCAGATCTTTGAAGAGTTGGACGAGCACTGACCCGGTGTACCCGATCGCGTCCGCGAGGTAGATGGCGAACACGGCGGTGCCCGCGGTTTTCGTGGCGGCGATCAGGCGATCAAAAAGCATCGAACCGAAGGGAACGTAGGCCAGATAAGATCCGAAACCGGTCAGCGCCATCCACACGTAGCCGCTGATTCGCCGCGTCTCGAGAAGGAAGGTTCCGAGGCCGAGGAGGACCAGTCCGAAGGACATCATGGCGAAGGCGGTAATCAAGGCCCGGCGATTATCGCGTACCAGGTTCAGCAGAGCGAGAGCGCCCATGATGCCAAAGGCCACCCAGGTCTCCGTTTTGGAGATGATCGTTTTGTGTTGCGCGTAGGGGTAGCCCAGATCGTTGAACAGTTCGACTTGGTAGTTATCCCGAAAATCCCGGTATGCGGTCAGAAAAAAGTAAGCCACACAGAGCATCAACAGCCCGGGCAGAAATTGGCGGATGAAGACCATCCGCTCCTCCGCGTTCATCGGCTGCCTCGCGGTGCGCTCCTCCACGTCCGCGACCGTCGGTCGCGGGAGTTGATTCAGCATCCAGACCGAAAGCAAGAACAAGGGAAGGAAGTGGAGTCCGGTGACAAAGGGCATCCAGGATTCATTCACGTTGGCCAGCCATGGACTGATGAGGTCGCCCGCGAGGGGGACTTTTCGCCACCAAGCGGCCAGGCCGCCTTCCAGAACCGCCCGCCCGATGTCCTTCACGATGCCGCTGGACAGGATGTAGGAACAACTCAGGCCGGCGAGCAGGAATTCCGACGTTCGCCGCCCCTCCAGATACCACACGACCAAGCCCCAAACCATGCCGAGTGGAAGTCCGTTGAGAAAAATGGCGGCCACTTTCCAGCTTCCAGGCAGCACCGCGAACAGCAGGAGCGCCAGCTCCGCCCACACGATGAGCAGGATCAGGCTCCAAGCGCGCCGGGCGGGGGAGATTTCCGAACAGACTTTGATGCCGATGTACTTGGAGCAGGCGTACCCAAGGATCTGGCTGACGACGATCGCGGTTTTGAGCGCCACAAGGGAGCCCGCAAAAAACTCCCCGTCGAAACGCGCCGCGGCAAACGGCTTGCGGAACGCGTACATGCAGAAATAAGTGGAAAAGGCAGACGCGACGGCGAAGAGAACGAAGATCCACGACGGACTCCGTTCCAGAATCCTGGTGACGCGCGATGAATGCGGCGTGGAATCGGGCATGATCTTGCAGGGCGCGCCTCCATCAAAGCGATTCGCCTCCTCGCGAGGCGAGCAAATTCCGGATGGGAGGCGTGGTTTTCCCTCGTGTCGCACGTGGCGCGAGCCCGCGCGAGTTTCTACCCCAAGCCACTCGTAACACGCAGCAACGCTTGTTTCCACGACGTCTGGAGGTGCGATGGACAGGTTCGCATCATCGACATGCCATCGATCACGCCCGCGACAGCGGGCCGTTCTAAATCCGCGCCTCTTTCAACCGCACGAACCACCATTCGCGACTCCGGAGGAAATCTTACGCGCGGATTCGGTGCATCCCGATGTTGCCGTTGATGCAGGTAGGGTGCGTCCGTCCCGGCGCGCCGCCGGAGCATGATGTTTTGCATCCAGTGGGCGGCGGGCTGGGACAGGCTCGTCCTACCAACAACATCGGGATACACGGGCGCGGATTTAGGCTCCATCTTCGCAGTTGCCAATTCCGGGGGGTGTGGCAACCTATGTCTGTTCTTGATTTATGAGCAAACCTAAGATCATCGCTTATTTGAAGCCGCATTGCGGATGGAGCCAGGGAGTGCGCGCGGTCATGCGCAAGTATGACCTTCCCTTCGAGGATCGGGACATCATCAACGACCCCGCGCAGCGCGAGGAGATGATTCGCAAGAGCGGACAAATGTTGAGCCCGTGTGTTGAAATTGACGGGCGCATGCTGGCGGACATCAGCGGTGAGGAGGTCGAAGCCTTCATGCTCTCCTATCAGTTGGTGGCGCCCAATGCCCGCACGCCTGACGCGCCGACCAACCAGCCTTGCGCGCACGAGATGCCCGGAGCGGCGCCGCTGCAGTTCCAGCGTTGAAGCCTCCGCGGCTTGGCTTTCTTGGGTCCGGCAAAGGTTCGAACTTTGTCGCCATTGCGCGCGCCTGTGCCCAGGGTGAACTGCCCGCCCTCCCGGTTCTGGTGATCTCCGACGTTGCGTCGGCGGGCATCCTGGAACGCGCCCGGGAACACGGCATTGACGCCCGCGCCATCGATCCCGGCCGTTTTCGCACCAAACTCGATGAACGGGCCGAGGCGGAATGCGTGCGGGTCTTGCGCGAAGCCGACGTGGACTGCGTGGTTCTGGCAGGTTTCATGAGGGTCTTAAAGGGTGATTTTCTGCGTGCATTTCCCGGCAAGGTCCTGAATATCCACCCCTCTTTGCTTCCGGCGTTCCCCGGATTGGAAGCCTGGCGGCAGGCGCTGGATTACGGCGCCAAGGTCGCGGGTTGCACGGTGCACCTCGTGGATCAGGGCATCGACACCGGCCCGATCGTCGCGCAGGAGGCGGTTCCGGTTCTGGAGGACGACACGCCGGAGTCCCTGCATGCGCGCATTCAAGAGGCGGAGCGGCGGTTGTATCCGGCGGCTTTGAAGCGATGGTTGTCCGGCAATCTTGAAGTTCACGGAAGACGAACCGTGGCGCGGAAGCCCTCGGCCGCCTGATCGGGGACGGACCGTGGGAAAGCAAACGAACATCGTGTGTGAAAGCAAAACTCAAGATCAAGCGTCCGGGCAACGTGACGCTCCGCCGCCGATGGGTCATCAATCCGACGACCCAGGTGAAGCCTTCCGCTCGGGAATACGCCCGGACGATGGCGAAACAAACTTTGCGAAAGGAATTGCATGACCGCTAAGCAGACGGTCCTGCGGCTCGGCCTTCCCAAGGGGAGTTTGCAGGACGCGACGATCGAGAAAATGGCCAAGGCCGGATTCAATGTCCAGGTCAGCAGCCGTTCTTACATTCCCTATGTGGACGATCCGGAATTGGAAATCCGCCTCATCCGCGCTCAGGAAGTGAGCCGGTATGTGGAGTTGGGATATTTGGATGCCGGGATCACCGGGCTCGACTGGATTCAGGAGAATGGATCCCGGGTGCACGAGGTGGGAGAGTTCATGTTCAGCAAGGCCACGCGACAGCCGTCGCGCTGGGTGCTGGCCGTTCCTGAGGATTCACCCGTTCGCAGCGTCAAGGATTTGAAGGGAAAGCGCATCGCGACCGAAGTGGTCAAGCTGACTCGCCGCTACCTTCGCCGGCACAAGGTTAAAGCGGCGGTGGAGTTTTCCTGGGGCGCCACGGAGGTCAAAGCGCACGAACTTGTGGATGCGATCGTGGAGATCACCGAGACCGGGTCCTCGCTCCGAGCCAACAAACTCCGAATTGTCGATACGCTGCTCGTCTCGACGCCGAGGTTGATTGCCAATCACGATGCTTGGCGTCACGTTTGGAAGCGGGAAAAGATTGAGACGCTGGCATTGCTGCTCCGGGGGGCGATCGAGGCCGAGGCGAAAGTGGGATTGAAGATGAACATTCCCGAGAAGAAACTGGCCGGTTTGCTCTCCAAGTTGCCGGCGCTGCGCAATCCCACCGTGTCCAGTTTGAGTGCTGGCGGATGGGTCGCAGTGGAGACAATCATTGACGAGCACGTGGTTCGTGAGTTAATCCCCAGGCTTAAAGCCGAAGGGGCGGAAGGCATTATTGAGTATCCGCTCAACAAAGTTGTTTACTGATCTGAATCATCGGACATCCATTTATGGGATCACTGAAAAAGCGCCGGAAGGCCAAGATTAACAAACATAAGCGCCGGAAGCAGTTGAGAGCCAACCGGCATAAAAAGCGCACCTGGCAGAGGTAGCCAGGCGGCCTCTCGTCGCCAACGGTCCCGCGATCTTTACAACCCAGCGCGGTCTCCCTCAGCGAGGCCGCGCTGGGTCTGCTCTATTATGGCGGACGCGTGTTCTACCCATTCACGACCGTCCCCTCCACAGGGGAAGGCGCTCTCCCCCCTGGCCGCGCTCGCACCCCTGGTCGCCACCGCGGTCCTTGTCGCGCTGGCCGCGGGTTGTTCCTCGACTCCCCGATCCGTTCAGTCCAGCCGGGACGGCGAGTTGCTTTCCATCCCCTCGGACCCCGAGGTCGAGCGGGTGGCTCGCGCCCATGCCGCATTCGCCCAAGGTGTGCTGCAGGAATTGCGGCGGGAAGGGGACAAGGCGTTGCAGTCGTACACGGACTCGGTCCTGCACGATCCCGGGAACGACGATTTGGTGATCGAAGTGGCGCAGCGGCATCTCCAGCAAAAAAACGCCAAGAAGGCGATTGAGATACTGCGGAAGGCGATCGCCATTCCCGATCCGCCTCCGGTTCTGCATGTGTTGCTTGCGACCGCTTATCTTGAGGATCAGCAGCCCAAAGCGGCGATTCAGGAGGGCAAGAGAGCGGTGCTGACCGCCCCGGACAATCCATTGGCCCATCGCGGCCTGGCCTTGGCGCACTTGCGGGACAAACAACCTGCGCTCGGCCTGAAAGTCTTGGAGTCCGCCGCCCGTCGCCCCGCCACCAACCAGGATTATTTGATCGGCATCGCGGAGATCGGCGTGGCGTTACAGGGGGTCGAAGGCCCCCACCGGGAAAAATCCCGCACGCTCACGCTGGAGTTGCTGGAGCGCTGTGAGGTGGAGAAGCCCGAGGCCAATCCGCTGGCCATTCAGCGCGCCGCCGTACTTTACGAAGCATCCCGGGAGTTCAAGAAAGCCGAGGCTTTGTATCTCGAACTTCTGAAGCGGTTCCCCTCGGTGACGGCCCTGAAGAGCCGGTTGCTGGGCCTCTATTTGAAAACGGGTGATCGGGCCCGTGCCATCGAACAACTCGAGGCCCTTGGCCGCGCCAGCCCCACCAATCCCAATGTTCAATATCTGCTCGGCGGACTCTATGCGGAGGACAAGAAACCCGACCAGGCGGTGGAAGCTTACCAGCGGGCGCTTCGATTGAAGCCCGACATGGAGGAGGCCTATTTCGATTTGTCATCGGTCCTCCTGTCCAAGAATCGATTCGACGAGGCGGTCGAGCTTTTGCGTTCCGCTCGCGAAAAACTGAAGAACCGCTTTGCGGTCGAGTTCTACCTTGCCTTGGCCCGCTTTCGGCAGAAGCAATACGATGAAGCGCTCAAACATCTCATCGAAGCGGAGGTGGTGGCGAAAGGGGATGATCCGGCCCGGCTCAATCACCTTTTCTACTTTCAACTGGGCGCCGTCCACGAGCGGAGAAAGGATTTTGCTTCCGCCGAGACCGCTCTGCGCAAAAGCATCGAACTCGCTCCGAAGTTCGCCGAAGCCTTGAATTACCTCGGCTATATGTGGGCGGATCGCGGGGAAAACCTGAAGGAAGCCAGGGGACTGATCGAGCGAGCTTTGCTGGAAGAGCCCAAGAACGGGGCGTTTCTCGATAGCATGGCCTGGGTGTTGTTTCGTTTGAACAAGCCGCAGGAAGCCATGGCCTGGATGCAGAAAGCCCTGGCGAACATCGAGGAGCCTGACCCCACGCTTTACGACCACCTGGGCGACATCCACCAAGCCCTGAAGGAGCCCGCCAAGGCCCGCGAAGCGTGGAAGAAATCCCTCGAGCTTGAAGCGAATGAGGATGTGCGCAGAAAACTGAACGAGACTCCAAACGCTCCCTGATCGCCGAGTCCAGCTTCATGCCTTTCATCTTCCAACGACACTACACCAGAGATCAGGCCGAGGCGCTCTTGCCGGACGTCCGCCGATGGTTTTCGGAAATCGAGGATCTGCGTCACCGGCTGGAGGCGATTGATCCCGGTTTGGCGGAACGCGCGGCGGCGGGTGAGGATCTCGGCGGCGATGCGGTCAACCGCTCCTTGAAGTTGCAAACCCGTTTGCAGGAACTCTTGGATAAATTCCGCGCGCTCGAAATCCAGATCAAGGACTTGGATCGCTGGCTCATTGATTTTCCGGCCGTGATTGGAGGTCGCGAAGTGTTCTTGTGCTGGCAGCGTGGCGAGGATGCCATCGAGTACTGGCATGACCTCCGCGCCGGATTTGCCGGACGGACGCCTCTGTAATCCGCCCTGGGTGCAGCCGTTCTCATTGTGGTGGGTAGGGCGCGTCACTCCGTGCGCGCCGCCCTTGGAAACACCCGGTTTCGGCGCGCAGCGGAGTGCGCGCCCTACCTTGATCAATCAAAATGAGAACGGCTGCCCCGGGTGTCCTTCACGCCGTTCGGGGCGGAACGCCGGGCTCACGGACGGCGCGATGGAGATGGGCTTGGCGTCTCCCGGCCCGCTGATCCTGCGAGCCAAGCCGTTTTCGCTGCCAACTCTTCCTGCAAACGTCCGCAGACGAGGTCGCACAATTCGAACAGGGACTCGTCCGCGATGAAATAGTGGACGTTCAAGCCCTGTTTGCGCCGCCCCACCATGCCGGCGCCCGCCAGCAGACTGAGGTGCTTGGAGACGTTGGCCTGGCCCGCCCCGGTGGCTTCGACCAGCGCGGTCACGGATTTTTCCCCACCCCGCAATTCGTGAAGCAGGCGGAGACGCATGGGCTCGGCCAGCAGGCGAAAACGCGCGGCCACCAACTCCAGCGCCCCCGGGGGAAGGGATTTCGGCGCGGTCAATCGGAACTTCGAGTGCGGTCTTGACATATTACTGAATGATCATATAGTCGAATAACAATATGACGACCTTACCGAATCTGACCCTGCCGCTCAACGGGAATCTCACCCCGCCGGAGCTGCGCGCCCGCCTCGGGAACGGCGAACGCTTCGAGTTGGTGGATGTGCGGACCCACCCGGAGTTTGCCGCCGGACGCATCGCCGGTGCCCGCCTGCTTCCGCTGGATGAACTTGAATCACGGGTTCGTGACTGGGATCGAAACCTCCCGATGATCTGCATCGGCCGCTCCGGACGGCGATCCGCCCAAGCCGCAGCACGGTTGGCCAGGCTCGGCTTTGCCCGCGTGCATCAACTCGAGGGCGGGTTGCTCGCCTGGGAAAAGGCCGGTCTGCCGCTGGAAAAGGACGATCGGGCACCTTGGGCGCTGGAGCGCCAGGTGCGCTTCACCGCCGGGGTGCTCGTCCTGGCGGGACTGGGAAGTTCATGGCTTTGGCCGCCGGCGATCGGACTGACCTGGTTGGTGGGCGCAGGACTCGTCCTGGCCGCGATCACGGATTGGTGCGGCATGGGATTGCTCCTCGCCAGGATGCCATGGAACCGTCCGACCCGGGAGTGCGCGGGGGCCGGCAACCCTTGAGCGGCGTCTCATGGACTCGAACATCCTCATCGCGCTGGTTCTGGCCGTCGGCATCGGTTTGTCGCTGGGCCTCCTCGGAAGCGGCGGTTCCATCCTGACCTTGCCGGTGCTCGTCCACGTCGCCGGCGTACCGGTCGTGTCGGCGGTCGGCATGTCGCTCGCCATCGTGGGGGGAACCAGCGCCGCCGGGGCGTGGTGGAAACACCGGCAAAAATTGGTCCATGGACAAGCGGCGGCGTTGTTTGGCGGCGCCGGCATGACGGGTTCGCTGGCCGGCGCTCAGTTCACCCGGCTCGTCCCCACGGAAGTCTTGATGCTGGTGTTCGCAGGATTGATGGCGGCCGTGGCGTGGCGGATGCTCTCACGGCGCGGGGACGAGGACATTCGTCCGCTGCCCGACTGTCGTCCTCTTCGCTGCGGTCTGGCGGGATTCGGAGTCGGGTTCCTCACGGGTTTCTGCTCGTTCCGGCGATGATCCTGTTCGCCCGGCTTCCGATGGCTGTGGCCACGGGGACCTCGCTGGCGGTCATCGCGGTTAATTCCTTGGCCGGCTGGGTCGGGCACTTGGGTCGCGAGCCCATCGCGTGGGGCATGACCGGCGGATATCTGCTCGCGGCCCTGGTGGGGATGACCGCGGGCCTGCGGTTGAGCGGACGGTGGGGGCCCGCCCTGCTGCGGCGTGTCTTCGGCTGGCTCCTGCTCATCATGGCGGGAATTGTCCTGATGAACAACTGGACCGCGATCGCGGCCCTTCTTTTCAAGCGATCATGACTTCGACTCATCACTCCATTCTTATCGTCGGCGGTGGCACGGCGGGCCTTACGGTGGCGGTGCGTTTGCGCCGGGCGAGGGCTGAACTTTCCATCGGGGTCATCGAACCTTCCTCCCGGCACTATTATCAGCCGCTTTGGACGCTGGTGGGAGGCGGTGTGGTGAAGAAGGAATCCACGGTGCGCGACGAATCGGATGTGATGCCGCACGGGGTGGAATGGCTGCGTGGCGCCGCCATGGAATTCCGGCCGAAGCTCAAGACCGTCATCACGGCGGAGGGCAGGCTGCACACCTACGAGCAAATGGTGGTCTGCCCGGGCTTGCAGCTTGACTGGAGCGCGGTTCCCGGGCTGCGGGAGAGCATCGGACGGAACGGGGTTTGTTCCAACTACAGTTACGACACGGTGGATTCGCCGTGGGAGGCCCTGAGTGGTTTTCGCGGCGGCACGGCGCTGTTCACCATGCCCAACACGGCGGTCAAATGCGGCGGAGCCCCGCAGAAAATCATGTACCTCGCGGAAGATTGGATTCGTCGTCAGGGCGTGCGCGAGCAGAGCCGCGTTGTCTATGTCACGCCGGGCGCCGCCCTTTTCGGGGTGGCAAAGTATCGCGCCGCGCTGGAACGCATCGCCGCCGCGCGTGGCATCGAAACCCGGCTCCGCCATCACCTCGTGGAAGTGCGCGGCGGCGAGCGCGTGGCGGTCCTGGAAAACCTCGACACCCGGGCACGGGACCCGGTGCGCTTCGACCTTTTGCACGTCACCCCGCCCATGAGCGCGCCGGACTTCATCAAGACCAGCCCGCTGGCGGACCCCTCGGGCTGGGTTGAAGCGGACCCATACACGCTGCAACATCCGCGCTTCCCTGACATTTTTGCGCTGGGCGACGCGAGCAGCCTGCCCACCAGCAAGACGGGTGCCGCCATTCGCAAGCAAGCTCCCGTGCTCGTCGCCAATCTGCTCTCCCTTCGCTCGGGACGGCCGCTGGCTGCGCGTTATGACGGCTACACTTCCTGTCCCATTGTCACGCGGCGCGGGCGGATGCTTTTGGCCGAGTTTGATTACGACGGCAACCCGTGCGAGAGCTTCCCCTTCAACTAGGCCAAGGAGCGGTTCTCGTTGTGGCTCCTGAAACGCTACGTGCTTCCGCTCCTCTACTGGCACGGCATGTTGAAAGGACGGGCGTAAACATCGATTTCGCCTCGGCGAACAACCGGAAAGGACACCTTATGCATCTTCAGCGCTACTTTGTCGACGGGCTTGCCCACGCCTCCTACCTGTTCGGGGCGGATGGCGAGGCCGCCGTGGTGGATCCCAAACGCGACGTGGACGATTACCTGGCCGATGCGGGCCGGGCGGGATTGAAAATCACGGCCCTCTTCAACACCCATCCACACGCCGATTTTGCCAGCGGTTTCCCTGAACTCGCGGCCCGCACCGGAGCGAGGATTTACACCTCGCACCGCGCGCCCGTGACCTACGACCGGGTGCCTGCTTCCGACGGTCAGCGGATTCGTGTGGGATCGCTGGAAGTCGAGGTGCTGGAGACTCCCGGCCATTCGCCGGACAGCCTGAGCTTTCTCCTGCGCGAGCAAGCCAGCCCCGTGGCCGTGTTCACCGGCGACCTGCTCTTTGTCAACGACGTGGGCCGGCCCGACCTGCGCGATGCCGATGCCGATCCGGCAGAGCTCGCGAGCCAGCTCTACGATTCGCTGTTCAACAAGATCCTTGCGCTTCCCGGCGGCGTCAGGATCTATCCGGCCCACAGCGCCGGCTCGCTCTGCGGGCGCGCGCTCGGTTCCGCGCCCTTTTCGACGGTGGAGCAGGAGAAGCAGTTCAACTGGGCCGCGCAGATTCGCGACCGGACCGAGTTCGTGGGGCGGATGACCGCCAACCTGCCTGACCGTCCCGCGTATTTTGCCTACGATGTCGGCGTGAACCTGCGCGGCGCGGCTCCGTTCAGTCCATTGCCGCCGTTGCGCGTTCTGGCCGAAGCCGAACTCAAGCGCGCCGCGGGCCAGGGCGCCTTGGTGATCGACACTCGCCCCGCGCCGTTCTTCGGTGCGGGTCATTTTCCAGGAAGCCTGAACATCGGTTTGGGGAGTGCGTTGTTCTCGACCTGGGCGGGGTTTTTTGTGCCGGGGGGAGAACCATCGCCCTGGTGGTTGGTTCCGCCGAGGCTGCTGTCGAGGCAAGGCTCCATCTGGCCCGCATCGGCTTTGACAGTGTGGCTGGTTACGCACTGGCCGACTCGCTTCAGGAACTGCGGCAGTTGACCCAGGTCAGCGTGTGCGATCTCAAGTCCGCGCTCAAGCGCGGTGACGCCCCTGGAGTGCTCGACGTGCGCACGCCGGGCGAATGGGAATTGGGTCACATCGAGGGGGCGCTCGCGATTCCGCTGCCGAGGCTCGCACGTGGTATGGGTTCATTGCCCAAGGACCGGCCGATGGCTGTGCTTTGCGGGAGCGGCTATCGAAGCAGCCTTGGCGCGAGCCTGCTTCTCGCGAACGGCTTTTCGCGGGTGCAAAACGTGATGGGTGGCATGGCAGCGTTCCAGGAAATGAAGTGCCCGGAATGGCAGGCGGCCAATTTGGTCTTCCCAATCGAAACAAGTTGAACGCCGCTCAAGGTGAAAATCGCCGCCAACCTCGAGGCCAGGGTTTTTGAGGGTGGTGATGGCTCCGCCAGGTTTTGGAGTGCACCAGCCCTCTGGCGCTTTCAGACGCGATGAGATCGACCCCACGCTACAAAGCGGCAGAGGGCTGCCGCACTCCAAGCCGCTTGCGCGGATCACAAAGCATCAGTCGGATTTCCTTCCTCGGCGTCTCCGCGACCCTGTGGAGAGCTTGCTCCACTGACGCCTGAAGGATGATCGCCATTGACTGGCAGGATGAAGCGAAGCGGCAAACTGGCCCTCTTCGACATGGACGCAGAGGACCCGAGCATGAAGGCAGAAAGTTGGACGAACTGAAACTCAACCCGGCTGGCCAACACGATGTCCGATCACCTCCTGCGCAAGACCAGTCGATGTTCGAGGCGTTTCGTTTGGGCATAGTCGAGCGGGGGAAGTTCCCGGTTTGTGGGGGATTCTGTCTCCCTCAGCAATTCCCTGGCTTTGGCTTGGAGTAGTTCCCATCGCGTCCATGCGAGCGAAGGCGCATGAGCAACCTGCCGCAGCGTGCTCCGCCACTCGATGATGGCTCGGTCGATGTCACCTGCTCCCAAATGCTCCCGAATCCAGGCGTGTTTTGAGGACGGGTCTTTGTGAACCGCGGCCACCACGGCTTCGGCTCCCGCCCCATACTTTAGAGGCAATCCGTCCTCGAGGTAACCCGTGATGGTTTGGTTCCCGAATCGTCGCCGGCAGGCCACCGCAAGGCGTCCGCCCCAGCGTCCGTCGTCGCCCGCAAAACGAAATCCCGCGTCCAAATTCGCGAGATCAAAAACCAATTCTTCAATGGGGTAGCCCTCGTCCTCGAGAGCGGCAGCAATCGCGAGTCCATCCCCTTGATGGAAGAAACTGACGATTTTACCGCGCCGGCTTGGATGACCACGTGCGTCCAGCAATCCGAGGCGCCTCCAGATATGGACGACGCCCCGGCCGCCTTCGATCTGCAAGCATTGAGCCTTTTCCGGGCAGGCTTCACATGCGGGTGGAGGCAATTCCCTTTGTGGCGGACGCCAGAGGATGGCGCCCGCCGTGTCACGAATCCCCTTGGCGGGACGTTTCGAGAGATCGGCGACGGCAAAGAGTTGTTGATCCTTTTCTTCCACTCTCACCAAAGCGTAACCCAAAGCCGCGAGAGCCTTGGGGAGCCCGGTTGACACCTTGTCCCATTCCGTGACCGCGAGTTTTCGTGAACGGACCGGGAGCATTCGGCGCACGCGCTTGGCAAGGTAGATCTCGCCACCGGATAATCTGGATCCCAGCGGGAAGAGGACTCCATAACGCGTCGCATCGTGTTCGGCGGCGAGCGCGACGGGTTCGCCTTCGCCCACAATGCGCGCGAACTCGGGATTTTCGAGCGCCGGACGACAACGGCAGTTGGTTTCGGGCCTTTCAGTTGGCGCGGGAAGGACTTCGACGAGAAGCCCTGCTTCCGTCTCTTGCGGCCCGTGGTGCGTTTCCCAAGCGCCGGTGGAGGAAAGGAATTGACGGATTTTTTGCCGCACATGCCGGGCCCGCTCGAAGTCGGTGTTCAATCCGCAGGCGGCGTTCGGAAATCGCAGACTGCTTTCGACCCCGATGAAGATGGGCTTGGAAGTGAAAAGCCGTTCCTGGGCCTGGACCGCCGCCCGATAAGGTTCCAGTCCGGCCTCGGTGGCGGCGTCCATGATTCCCAGGAGCGCGGGCCAGTCCACGAGTCCATTCCGCGCCAAGTGCGCGGGCTGCGCTTCGCGGAGACGAACGTCATTTTCGGTGACAAGCACGTAGCCTGTTTCGTCGATGCCCCGCCGCCCGGCGCGTCCGAACATCTGCAGAATTTCGTCCGAGCGGAGCGGATGTTCCACCGCATCCCGCCGGTAGGAATCGCCGGCCAGGGCGACGCTGCGCAGGGAAAAGTTAATGCCGGCTGCCAATCCCATGGTGGCGACCACCACGCGCAGTTGGCCGGCTTTGGCGAGGGGTTCGATCACGCCCGCCCTGACGGCGTAACTGAGGCCGCTGTGATGGTAGGCAACGCGGGTGCGGAGCATGCGGGTGAGGGATTCTCCCGCGATATGCCGCTGTTCAGGGGTCAAGCTCAGGGGGTGAGGAACAGGAAGTATCCGCGCGATTTCGGCGGCGAGGCTTTCGGCGGAGGATCGACGGGGAGCGAACAGCAGGATGGGGCCCAAGTCTTCGGCCAGGGCTTTCGCCACCGCACGCGGCCAATAGCCACGGATATCGGGCGGCACATGCACGCTGATTTGATTGAGTTCGACTTCTTCCAAAGGCACGGGACGGAGATCGGTGCGAACAAGGCTGGCCTGGCGTCCGATGCGACGCAGCCACCGCACGATGTCCTGGGGATTGGCGACGCTGCCGCTCAGCAGCAGCAGTTGCGTGGCCTGAGGCGCGAGCGCCATGGCCAGTTCATAGTTCAGCCCCCGATCGGGATCGCCCAGCATTTGGTATTCATCGATGACGAGCAGGGCGGGCCCGTGGCCTTGCAGAAGCCGTCGCTTCTGAGTTTCAAGCGTGGCCACCACAATCGGCGCATCCAGATTGTCCGAAAGATCTCCGGTGGCGATGCCCACGTTCCATCCGCGAGCTCTCCATTCGGCCAGCTTGTCGTTGGCCAGGGCGCGGGTGGGAACCGTATAGATGGCCTGTCCCTTGGGATGCCCTTGGTGCGACCACAGTTCGAAGATGAGGGTTTTGCCCGCACCTGTCGGAGCGTGAACCACGACGTCCGATCCTTCGCGGAGCGCGCTTACGGCCTGTTGTTGCCACAGGTCGGGGACGACGAATTGCTGAAGGGTGGAGAGGCTTTCAAGCATCGGGACCGCCAGCCTAGAACCCGCCTTCGCAATTGAAAAGCAGCGCGTGGGAAGATCTTTGTCCTTCCGTGCATCCCGAAATTGTCTGAAGTGTGGCGCAGGCTGCCCGGCCTGCCGTATCGCCGACGGCCCGTCGGCCCGGCGGGTGAAGAACGAGGCCCTTCCATGCTCTCCACGCGCCGGGTTCGCTGCGTCGCCCCGCAGGCTGCGCCACCGCAGACAGGGCTGTCTGCGTGACCACGACAACCCGGTCACCGACAGCCTCTGGATGCACCGGGTGTCCTTCAGCCGGCCGGGCCACCCAGCGTCGCATGATTCAAAATCGATCGAGCGGAAAGATCGGACGCCGAATTCTCCGATAAGGCAGCGCGGAAAGCTGACTCGTGCAGGGGCCTGGCGTGACGATGGTAAAATGCCTTGCCGCGATTGGGTCGAATGCCGCGCGGTGCGCCACCGCAGCTTTCACCCCGATCATGGACAACCGTTCAGGATGGATGCCCTGGCTGTGCCATTGTCCCAGATCCATGGGCGGAGTGGGCCGGGATGTGAGCAAAATCAGGAGCCCGCGATGACGCACCACGGCGCAGGGTCCCATCTCGAAGGATCGTCCGCACAGAGAGGCCAAATGGCTGCATGGATTCTCGAGATCGAACCTGCCATCGGATCTGGAAATGAGCTCCACATTCAATTCGACCGGCCCCGGATCGAGACGGCTTCCCTTTCCACCGATCGCGATCGCCGTGACGGTTCCAAGGGGAAGGGGCCAGAGCACATTCACCGCAGAGGGATCCGCAATTGCCATCGCCGCGTTTCGAACATCCTGTTCGAGGAAAGCGCGCAGAAGGCCGGTGCCGTCGCCGGGAGCACCCGCGCCGATATTGTCCGAGGGTTCCGCCAGGACGGTCAGCCCATCGGAGAACGCTTTCGCCTTTGCGATTGCGGACGACGGTTCGATTTCCAAGGGCAATCCTTCTTCTCGAAGTTGCCAGGCCAGGTTCCCTAACTCCTGCAAGGCTGCGGCAGCACGGAGTTCCGGGCCGGTGCTGATGATATTGAACGCGACGCCGGCGTCGGGCACGTCGCCGAAAGCGAATCCCGCATTCACGCTCACGGCCCAGAAATCATCGTCACGGGCTTCCAGCTCCCGGGCAAGATCGAGCAAAGCTCGCAGAGGACGATGCGCGGATCCGGTTCCGCCGGGCGGCCAGAGGATGGGAGTCCTGAGGAAAAACTGCTTTGGACGGACACCAGAAGCCGAATCACTCATGGCTCGATCGAGGAGTCTTGCCGCCCGCCTGGATGCCCCGGCCGCGTCGGTATGTGGATTCTCCCGATAGGCGACGAGGCCGTTGGCGTATCGCCCCATGGCATCACTGAAATGCGCGTGCAGATCATAGACGCCGAAAATGGGAATGGCTTTGGCGGCTGGATCCTTTCGAATCCGACGGAGCAGATCGCCTTCCACGTCGCACCGTTCCTCCGTCACCATGGCGCCGTGAAGGATCAGGAGGATTCCGTCAAGGCCGGACGCGAGGGCGCTTTTCAGAGTGGGTTCGAAGTGATCGAGAAAAGTTTGGAAAACCTCTTCTTTGACGAGGGGACCGGGGTTGAGCCGGAGGTCCAGAGCAGGAACGACCTCCCAGCCAAGCATCGATGCTTCCTCGAGTGCCGCACCCATCGGAGATCCATCGCCTCGCATTTCCAGCAAACTGACATGGGAGCGAATCTTCGCGTCCGCGAGGCCCAACCGCGGATCGAGGAAGGTGTGGGTTTCATGGAAAAGTCCGGCCAGGAGCACACGTTTCACGGCGGTATGGGTTGCCGGGGTTCAGGCCGCAGGCTGCCAGGTGGAAGCGTGGTGCGCCATCGCCAGGGAAGCTCTCCTCAGCGTTTCCGCCACATCGTCCTCGGTATGCGCGAGGCTCAAAAACCAAATGCCCCGTTCGATCGATCGGACCCCGTGTTCAAGCAGGCATCGCCGCAAATGAGCCCAGCGCCGGGCATCGTGTCTTTGGACGTAGTCGCGGTGACTCCGGACCGGCCCTTCGTTCACGCCGGGGCGAAGCAGCGTGGCGTGGAATACGCCGCCGGGGCCCTGCGGCCGCAAGCGAATCGAATGAACCTCCGCAATCTCGCGGAGCCCGCGCATCAAGCGTTGTCCCATGTGATGGAGTCGGGTCAGGGCGTCCGAGGATTGGGCGACGGTCTCCAGACACCAGTTTCCGGCGGCGAGGCACAGGGGATTGGCATTGAGGGTTCCCGCGTGGATAACTTTGCCGGTGACCAAGGGTTCGAAAACGCTGGCCTGTCCCACGAAAGCCGCCAAGGGCACGCCTCCTCCGAGTGCCTTCCCCAGGATGATGAGGTCGGGTGATGCGTGGTAAACTCCACAAGCTCCGGCTGAGCCGAAGCGAAATCCAGTGATGGTCTCATCCGCGATGAACACGGCCTGTTCGCGATCGCAAAGTTCGCGAAGCGTGTCGAGCAGGCCCGGGTCGGGCTCGATGCAACCGGTGTTGCAGAGGCACGGTTCGCAGACCATGGCGGCCCATTCTCCGCGGTGCCGGTCGATCACTTGCCGCAAGTGTTCGGCGTCGTTCCAGCGGGCGACCACGAATTGCTCCGGTACTTCGCGGATAATGCCCGCGCTGGGATGCAGCCGGGCCGGTTCATGCTCGGGCCCCCAAGCTTCGGGCGATGGACCATAGCCCACGAGTCCTTCGTCGGACCAACCATGGTAGTGGCCCTCGAAGCGCAAAATGAGGCGGCGTCCGGTCAAGGCTCGCGCCAGGCGAAACGAGGCCATGACCGCCTCGGTGGCGGAGCACGTGAGGCGGACAAGCTCGGCCCGGGGAATCATCGCGCGCAGTTGTTCCGCCACTTTGATTTCCAGCTCGGATTGCGATGCGAAATGAAATCCGAGCCTGGACTGGGTGGAAACGGCGTCGGCCATGCCAATCGGCGCATGGCCGTAAAGCAAAGCACCTTGACCGAGTTGATAGTCGATGAACTCGTTGCCATCCACATCCCACAGCCGCGATCCCTGCCCATGGGTGAAATAAAGAGGCACGGGCAATTCTGCCGCGCGGATGCCGCTATTGACCCCGCCGGCCATCGATGATCGGGCACGCTGGTGAAGGGTCACCGAACGGTCAAAGCGGAAAGGATAGTCAGGCATTTCTGGCGACGTAGGGGGTTCGTCAGGCGATGCCCGGGCGGACCCGGTGTTTGCCTGGTGCGGGCATGTTCGCGAGAACTTTCGGCGTGGCGATGTCGATCGCGGCGCACGAGCCAAGAGCCCGCCACGGATGATTCATCCAGCCAGAATCTGACCCGGACACGGGCGGGGATGCCGAGGAAGCTGAAGTTGGCAATGCGCGCGATGAGATCGACATTCTCGCCAGGACGAGGTTCGAGGTGGGATCAGCTCAAGATTTCGCGAACGACATGGCCGTGCACGTCGGTGAGCCGGCGACTGACACCGTTGTGGGAGAAGGTGAGTTTTTCGTGGTCGATGCCGAGCAGGTGCAACATGGTGGCATGGAGATCATGAATGGAGAGCACGTTCTCGACGGCCTTCCGTCCGAGTTCATCCGTCGCACCATAGCTCACCCCCGTCCGGATTCCCGCGCCGGTCAGCCAGCACGTGAATCCATCCGGATTATGATCGCGGCCCTGCGAGCCCTTCTGGAACATCGGCATGCGCCCGAATTCCGTACACCAGACGACCAGGGTATCTTCGAGAAGCCCCCGCTGGCGGAGATCCCTCACCAACGCCGCCACGGGCTGGTCCATGATGGCGGCGTGGCGGTCGTACTGTTCCTTGAGCTTGTTGTGGCCGTCCCAATTCAGTTCGCCGCCACTGGCGTAGGCGCCGTTGAAGAGCTGGACGAAGCGCACCCCCCGTTCGAGCAGGCGGCGCGCGAGCATGCAGTTTTTGGCAAAGGCGGCCTTGAGAGGATTGCGGGTGTCGTCCGCTCCGTACTCGCGGGACAGCCAGGCCGGTTCGTGGCTGAGGTTGCTGACCTCCGGGACGCTGAGCTGCATGCGAGCCGCGAGTTCGTAGCTGGCGATGCGGGCGGCGAGGAGGTTGTCCCCGGGATGGGCTTGAAGATGTCTCTGATTGATCGATTGCAACAAAAGCCGCGCGTCGCGATCCGCTTTGAGGGAAACGCCTTCCGGGGGTGTCAGATGTCGGATGGGATCTTTGGCGCTGAAGGCCGTGCCTTGAAACTCGGCCGGAAGGAATCCGTTGTTCCAATTATTGGCGCTCGCTTGCGGAATCCCACGCGGATCGGGAATGGCCACGAAGGCCGGCAACTCCTGCGTCTCGCAACCCAGCGCGTAGGTCACCCAGCCTCCAATGCTGGGAAATCCGTCCGGGACGAATCCGGTGGAGAGAAAATTTTCGGCAGGTCCGTGCGTGTTCGTCTTGCTCGTGAGCGAGTGGAGGAAAGCCAGGTCATCGGTCAGGCCGGCGATATGAGGGATCAAATCGGAAATCATTTTCCCCGATTGGCCACGGGGCCTGAATTCATACTGCGGCCGGGCCAGATTGCCGGACGGGCCTTGGAACGTGACGGGCGGTCCCCCGGCCAGAGGTTGGCCGTCGTGCCGGATCAACTCGGGCTTGAAATCGTAAGTCTCGAGCTGACTCACGGCGCCCGCGCAGAAAATCATCAAGACTTTGTTCGCGCGGGCGGGTGCCATCGGAGGCCGTGGCGCGTATGGCCGTGCCGGATCAATTACCGGAGACTGAGCGGCGAGGAGGGCGTCCCGTTGCAGCAGGGAAGTCAAGGCCAGGCTGGTGAGGCCGGTGGCGGTTTGGGCCAGAAACCCGCGCCGATCAAGGAGACGGCGTCCGGACGGAGACAGCAGGGCGAAGCTCATGGAATCAACAAAAACTCGGTGGTGTTGAAGAGGACCCTGGCGAGCAGGGCAAGGCCGTGCTCGCGGACGGCCGGTTCCGCCGCGCTTAGTTCTACGCCGGAGGGATGACGTCCCAGCACCCGCAAATAAACCTGAGCCACGCCGGCCTCGGGCGGCGTGGAATCGCCGAGATTCGCCCGGACTTTTCCGGCCAGCGCGTTGGCCCGATCGAACGTGAAAGGGCTGTTCAACAAGTTGAGGGCTTGCAACGGGGTCGTGGATTGACGGCGCCGGGGCGTGCTTTGCCCGGCGTCCGGACAATCGAATGCGCCGAAGACGGATTCCGACTCCATGCGCACGCGATGGGCATAAATCATGCGCCTCAAACCATCATGGCCAAACGATTCGACGGGCGGGAACCCGTTGAGCCCGCCTCGAGATTTGAAGAGATTGAATCCGGGCCCGTGCATGGTGAGATTGAGTTCCTGGCTGGAGGCGAGCATGGCGTCTCGAATGAACTCGGCCTCCATCCGCCGGGCAGAAAACCGCCAAAGCAATCGATTGTCGGCGTCGCGGGCCAAGCCCTCACGGTGAATCGCGGAGGATTGCTGGAACGTGGCCGAGTGCGCGATGAGCCGGTTGAGGCGCTTGAGGGACCATCCGGAATCCATGAGCTCGCGGGCGAGCCAATCGAGCAATTCCGGATGCGTCGGTCGGCTCCCGTGCACTCCGAAGTCGTTGGGGGTATCGACGAACCCGATGCCAAACCAAGCCTGCCAGATTCGATTGACCCAGACTCGCGCCGTGAGCGGATGACGCGGATCCCGGATCCAGGCGGCGAGGGTTTTTCGGCGGTCGGGTTCGGGCGTGGCGAAGTTCAACGGGACACTTCCGAAGATTGCCGGAATGGCAGGCTCCACGGGTTCGCCGGGTTGCTCGGGATCTCCTCGAAGCAAGACCCGGGTTGCCTCGGGCTCCGCGAACCAGCCGGCAAACACCCTCTGCCGGGCGAAGAGGGCGTCGATGCGCGATTGCAGCCGGCGTTTTTCCTCCATCAACCGCGAAGCGGAGCGGGCCGCTTCCGGAGTGAGTTGGGAGAGGTGAATCCCCGACTCGGGGCCCGCCCCCGACGCATATTCCTTGCGGTCGGTGTGATCGGCCACCCGCCTCCAGCCTCCGTGAGGTTCCAGAATTTCAATCGCGTAGCGCGTGGGCACGCGATCAGGAACCACCCGGTCGCGATCCGTGCTCCAAACCACGCGATCGATGTTCACTTCACGCGGGAATTCGATTTCCACCCAGCCTTGTCCCGGCGTGCTGGAGATCCAATTCCGGGCGCTGCCGTAACTTCCGTCGATCAAATGCTCCGGCTTGTGGAGCGGTGAATCGAGATAAACGCCCGAAGCTTTGATGACGACGCCAGACTGGGAAGGCGCCGCGTTGAGGGGGTTGTCGCCGGAAGTGAAGACTTCGATTTCATCCAGAGCGGGTTCCAGACTGCTGCACGCGGAAATGGTGAAGCGCAGTTTCCGTGTGGACACCGCATGGAAACGGTCGGAGTTGCGGCGGGCGTTGGCGGGGGGGCGCAAGGGCAATCGTTCCAAAACGGTTTGCAACTGATCGGGCGATTCTCCGGCCGCGATCGCATACGCCACGGGAAATCGGTCTTTGAACACGCCGTCCCGGTCGCGGCTCCAGCGAATACGATCCACCACCTGACTTTCCGCGAACTCGAAAAGCACCCAGCCCTTGCCGGCTTCATCGGACATCCAACTGAAGCTGTTGCCATACCGCCCGTCATTGAGGAACGCCAGTTGGTGGGAATCCGACGTGCGGCTGCCCGAAGCGCGGGTTTTCGTGCCGAGCGAAGCGAGGGCCACATTCGACGACGTCGAACCTGCCGTGAAAATCTCAAATTCATCCACACAGGGCTCGATCAACCCGAGCGTCGGATGCGTGGCGGTATCAAAGACGCTGAATTTCACAAAGCGGGCGCGTTGGGCTGGAAACCGTGCTTCGTTCAGCTCCGGTTTGGCGGGCGGCACGGGATCGGAGTTCGGGCGGGCGGGCGGTTCATACCGGACCAGCGAGTCGTCCATGGCCGCGACCTTGAACTTGAGTTCCTCCGCCTCACGGGCGAGCGCCAGGGCGGACGGAGTACGACTGGCTCTTTCGCCGTAACGAACACCCGAGAGAATCGCTTGCAGCGAGTAATAATCCCGCGTTGGGATGGGATCGAATTTATGATGGTGACAGCGCGCGCAGCCAATGGTGAGACCCAGAAAACTTTGGCCGACATTGACGATCATTTCGCTGAGTTCGTCCTGCCGGGCGAGCCGCTTCGAGGCGTCGTCCTGGCCGATCTGCCCCGGCAACAACGCGGCGGCGGTGACGAGAAACCCTGTGGCGGCATCCTGCCCGCAACTGTCGCCCGCGAGTTGTTCCACCACAAAGCGGTCATAAGGAGTGTCGCGGTTGAACGCGTCGATGACATAATCCCGATAGGGCCAGGCGTTTTTCCGCTCCGTGTTGACCTCGAATCCGTCCGTGTCGGCGTAGCGCACCACATCAAGCCATAATTGAGCCCAGCGCTCCCCAAAGCGGGGAGAGGCCAGGAGTCGATCGACGGTAACGTCGTAGGCCCGGGGGTCCGTGGATTGGACGAAGGCTAGAACCTCCGAGGCGTGAGGGGGCAATCCAGTCAGTACCAGATGCAAGCGTCGAAGGAGCGTGGCGCGATCGGCGGGAGGAGACGATTGAAGTCCAGCGGCGCGGAGCCCTTCTTCAACGAACGCATCGATGGGGTTCTGCGATCTTGTCTTCGCGGCGGGCACCGGCGGTCGCGAGACAGATCGAAAGGCCCAGTGCTGAGCGGGGTCGGACAGACCGGGTTCCGCGGCGCGGGTGGAGGATGAGAATGGACCCAGGCCGAGCAGGAGGCTAAGGCACCCCACCACCCACTTTATCGCGGGCGATCTCCGGAGGTCCATCAATGTCAATTCTCCCGGAAGGTGGTCCGCTCCGACAACCAGACCACGTCCGAATTGTTCGGACAATTGACGATCCACTTGGACCAGGCGTCGTCGCTGTAAAGGATCCTGGGTTTGGTCCGCGGATCCACCCACTTGTGGATCTCCGCGTGGCCGTCGGCAAAGGAGAGCCCTCCCGCGCCATTGTGCGTGCTGGCGGGCATGTCCACGAGCCGGGTGGATCCGATCTCGCTGGGAGCCCGGTAGATTACGGCGAAATCGCCGTAGTTGATGCTGTCGGGATGTTCGTCGATGAGGACGAACGCTTTGGAGTGCCCCATGGGGTCGATATCGGAGATCTTTCTGAAAATGCGGAAGCGCGAGCCGGCGGCGTAGTGTGGTTTGCCGTGGGAACCGTTCAACCAGTCATCCGAGGAGTTCATGGCTTGACTCATGGAGAGGCTGCGGACGCGTGGAAAAATGCCGGATCGAGTGCGCACACGGCTGCGATCCGCCGGGCATCGGTAAACGCCCGCACTGCCTGCTGTGTAGGGGGCGAGTTTGGCGTGCCGTGGGTCTGTGAGGTAGAGAATGTTCGTGTTATCGGGGTTGGAAGCGTTGTGATTGATGAGGCCTTTGACCCAGCCTTCCGCAGTGGGGTTCAGGGCGTTAAAGACCAATTCACCGCGATGATCATCGGCGTAGAGGGTCCACCCCAACTGGAGCTGCTTCAGATTGCTCATGCAGAGGGTGCCGTGAGCCTTGGTTTTGGCTTTGGACAGGGCAGGGAGAAGCATGCCCGCCAGGATGGCAATGATGGCGATGACGACGAGCAATTCGATCAACGTGAAGCCGCGGGAATCGGCAGGCGCGGTTGCGGACGAGCCGGGTTGCACGGGGCGCCGGAAACGGGAGTTCATGTACTCGCTTTATAGGGGGAACCGGTTCAAACAACAAGCTCAAGCCCGGAAATTTCACGCTTGTACCGTGACTGGGAACTTCTGGGCCGACTGAGTGGGCTGAGCGGGACTATCGAGCTGAGTCGACGGGCTCCGGTGCGTCCGCAAGTTGTTGGTGACCGGGTTGCCGTGGTAACGCAGACAACCCTGTCTGCTGTGGCGCAGGCTGCCTAGCCTGCGGGGCGACGAATGGAACCAGGTGCGTGGAGAGCATGGAAGGGCCTCGTTCTTCACCCACCGGGCCGACTGGCAGTCGGCGATACGGCAGGCTAGGCAGCCTGCGCCACACTACAGACAACTTTGGAATGAACCGGACAGGTTCAAAATGGAATTCGTCGTTGCAATCCTCGCGGTTGGAGGGCAGTTTCCTGGGGCTTTGGTTCGGGGCGTAGCGTAGCCTGGCTAGCGCGCTTGTTTCGGGTACAAGAGGTCGTGAGTTCAAATCTCACCGCCCCGACCATTTGTAACTTCCTTATTCCTCCTGCTGACGAGAAAGCTCACCAGGTCTGAACACCGCCTAAAACGTTGAAACTCCGCGGAAATCAAAGACTCGCACGCTTAGAATGCCACGATGCAGGTTTGGGGCTCCAGCCGCACACTGCCTAACCACCAAAGGCCCTCGCGGAGCCACGAAGGCACGGAGATGGGGAAGCATGCTTGAACCGGTGACCGTGTGAGTGAAACGGGCTTCGCATCCTTTCTCTCCGTGTCTCTGTGCCTCCGCGAGAGCCATTCGACCTCTGGAACAAATCCGCTGAAACGGTTCAGGACTTCGCGATGATCTCGGCCATCGCGCTTCCGGTTTGCCGCGCCACCTCGACTTGGTTCACGCCTTGGTCGAATCGCTTGGCCGCCCGGAGACACCGGTCGTTTAAGCGCCTCTCTCCACACGCGCGGAAACCGGGCTTCTCCAAGGCGCGAGGCGCATTCCTCAAGCGGGAATCCACGGGCCACAACTCAGGACAGGATTTCGTGGAGCACGTCGCCGTGGACGTCGGTGAGGCGGCGGTCGATGCCGCCGTGGCGCACCGAGAGCTTTTGGTGATCCAGTCCGAGCAAGTGAAGGAGGGTCGCGTGGAAGTCGTGGGTTGTGGCCTTTCCTTCGACCGCCTTCCAGGACCACTCGTCGCTGCGGCCATGGGCGACGCCGGGTCGGATGCCCGCGCCGGCGAACCAGGAAACGAAAGTCCCGCCGTTATGATCGCGGCCCGTGCTCCCTTGGCTGAAAGGCATCCGGCCGAACTCGGTCGTCCAGATGAGCAGTGTATCCTCGAGCATGCCGCGGGCTTTCAGGTCGGCGAGGAGCGCGGCCGCCGGTTGATCCATGCTGCGCGCGGCAAAGCTCAACTCTTTGGGGATATCGGAATGGTTGTCCCAGTTGCCGGCGGCGCCGCCATGCCCGCTCCAAACTTGAACAAACCGCACGCCGCGCTCGGCCATGCGTCGCGCGAGGAGGCAGCGGCGCCCGAAGTCCGCCGTCTCCGGCTGCTCCAGGCCGTAAAGCCGCTTCGTGGCGTCGGATTCACGGCGGAGGTCGAGCAGCTCCGGCGCCGCCAACTGCAGCCGCGCGGCGAGTTCGTAGCTTTCGATGCGCGCCCGAAGCCGCGCGTCGCCCGGCCGACGGGCCGCGTGCTCCGCGTTCATTTCACGCAGCAGGACGAGACCGTCGGCCTGGCTCGCGGGCGTGACGTGGCGGGCGGATCCCGGCGGCGCCAGATGTTCGATGGGTTGCGGCGCGCCGGCGCGCACGACGGTTCCCTGATGATTCGCGGGGAGAAACCCTGCAGAGAACATGCTGCTGCCGTTGTAAGGAAGTCCGCGGACGTCGGGGAGAACGACGAAGGCGGGCACGTTGTCGGCCAGGCTTCCCAAGGCGTAGGAGATCCAGGCGCCCGCGCAGGGGAATCCCGGCAGCAGGAATCCGCTCATCTGCAAGTAGGCGGCGGGACCGTGGACATTGGACTTGGATTGCATGGCCATGAGGAAAGCCATGTCGTCCACGTGCCGCGCCAAATGCGGCAGCGCGCTGCTCACCCAGCGGCCGCATTGCCCGTGTTGAGTCCAGGTGTAGGGGCTGCGCATGATGGCGCCCGGAGTGCTGATGCTGGCTTCGACCCGCTGCCCCCCGCCCGGATCGAATGTTTCTCCGTGGCGCGCGATGAGCAGCGGTTTGTAATCGAATAGATCGCACTGGCTGGCGCCGCCATTCATGAAGAGCTGAATGACGCGCCTCGCTTTCGGGAGCGCGGGCGGCGGGGCCGCGGATGCCTCGCGGCCGAGCAACTTAATAGGAATTTGCTTTTCACGGCTGGACTCGAACCCTGAACTTTCCGGGTCTCTGCCGCAAGAAAAACGCCCTTTTGAGGCGATCCTTGGAGGCTTCCCGGCTGAGACGGTCTCGGAGGCCGCCCAAGGCGGGAATCCTGTCTCGCGAAGTCGCAGAAAAAGGTGGTGGAAACCGGAATTCTAACCTCACCCGGACAGAGGGGGTCCTCAAGCTGTCCGCAGCGTTTCGCGAAACCTGATGCGGACAGCCCGTCTTAACCCTCCTCTAAAGGCCTTGATCCCACCGCTGGCTCCTGGGCGGCTGGAGGATCCGGGGCCGCGCGGCGCTCCCCTCCGGGGTCGGCGGTTGCGCCCGAGCTCGTTGTCCCCGCGTCTTGTTCGAATATCCTCCTTCGCCAAGGCTACGGCGAGGCAGTCCAGCTTGGGTAAGGGCAGGAACGTGCCGCCTGCCTAGGCGTGGCCGCGCGCAGACCGGTCAGGCAGGAACACACCCTCGCTCACCAGCGCGTGAATGTGCGGGTGAAAATGATTAAGGCCTCCGAAGGTCTGGATCGCCTCGACCATGCTGGGCACGCCATCGGGCCGGCCGCTCGCCGCTTTATAAACCGTGCGGACGATCTGTCAGGCGTCCAGACAGAGGGCGTCCAAGAGCGAACGTTCGTAACGGAAGCAGAGCCTCAATCGCTTGGGAATCGTGAACACGGACTGCCGGTGGGCCACTTCGGCACAAGCGTGTTCGGCGACACAGCGCGAGTTTTCCGCACGCGTTGCGCCCATGAACAGACCGGGGTCATGGGCAGAATGGCTCCTACGCCGACGAGATCTCAACTCGTCCGGCCCACTGGGCGTGAGCGGGAACGGCCGCCTTACCCGCGGGCGCCTCCTCAAACCCCGTCGAGTTTGCCCGTGCTGTCTGCGAAGGACCCGGTTTCGAGGCCGAGGCGTTGGAGCATGGAGACGAAGAGATTGGAAAGCGGGAGATCCTGATGCGTGGCCTGTTCCGTCCACGGCTCGGGGTCGCCGGGCTTCCATCCGCCGGCCTG
>Ga0194132_10003195_pt1 | contig 29534 bp, 30 predicted proteins | sample TA2KigOf80mmetaG_FD_148612 | JGI IMG/M metagenome (GOLD analysis project Ga0194132, IMG submission 148612) | Freshwater microbial communities from Lake Tanganyika, Tanzania - TA2015054 Kigoma Offshore 80m | ecosystem: Environmental > Aquatic > Freshwater > Lake | place: Tanzania: Lake...
TGGTGCCGGGCAAGGGTAAGTATATCTTTGTCTATCCGTTCTTGAAGACCCGCGAGTGGTTCTTGCTGACCAAAGCGGCTCGGCAAGGGATGATGGACGAGCATATTGAAGTGGGGCATCGGTTTCCCTCGGTGAAGCTGAACACCACGTATTCGTTCGGATTGGACGATCAGGAGTGGGTGGTGGCGTTCGAGAGCGACAAGCCGGAGGACTTTTTGGACTTGGTGATGGCATTGCGAGAAACGGAAGGCTCGCGGTACACGCTACGGGACACGCCGATCTTCACCTGTATCCGCAAGAGCCTCAAGGAAACCCTCGATACGCTGGGGGGATAACGGGGTTGCCCAGAGCTTACTGAGAAGGCCTTCGATTTCTGACCGAAGGCCTTCATTTTTAGCTCAAGAAATCCCCGCTGTCTTTCACTGTTGCTTTCGCTTGAGCAGGTTGCCGGACCGCCCCTGACACGCGAGCACATCACAGATCACCCTGGTGGCCCTGGTGCCTACGGGTTGTTCAGTGGAATCTGAATGCTGATCGCACCGGCAAGATCGCCTTCCTTGGCGCCTTCACGAAGATAGCCGGAGATATCCAACGTTCCTTTGGGGTCGCCGTGACAGACCAGGCAATCCTGTGAGTAATAGATTGGGGTCACGGTTCGTAAGGTCTTGCCATCATCGAGCCACTCGGTGACGGGGCCAGTCGAGGACGGCTGCGCTGCCAGTTGTTTCAAGGCTCGCTCTTCATACGCATCAGGCTGGTTTTTCAAGTTTCTTGGATTCAGCGTTGTTTGCTTCATCTTGACTTGCGAGCGGTTGGAAAACTTTCGAGCAGCCTGGCTGCCGAACGTGGCCGGGATGAAATTTTTATAGCCAATGCCGCGTTGATTGATCACGAACTGCGCATCGGCCACCACGTGCTTGCTGGATTCCAGCAAGATCGGCAAGAGGGCTTTCGCCAGAGCGGGAAGGTGAGCGGGGGGGCGGTTCACATCGATCGACGTGAGACGGAAAAACTCACCGAGAATTTCCCGTTCAAACGTCTCTGGGGTAAAGCCCTTGTCACCTTTTTGGGGGTCATTGATCAACGGTTGGTTATGCTCGATCACAAGGCGGCCCGCATTCAACAGTGTGGTCAAGTACCGGGCGGTCTGTTCGCTCTCCTCGCGAATTGTTTGCGCCCAGCCGAGATCCCGCCCCATCAGTACGGATGCGAGGTTGAGGACGATAAGCAAACAGGATAACGGTGTCATACGCGCTCCATTGTGCGTCATCGCTTGCCCGCCAGACGGCACTGCCCCTGGTCATAATGGTCCGGCACCTTCGACACTTCAAAGGCCAGGCCTTCTTCGGTCGCTCGCCTGGTCGGCGCATAGTCCTCGTCGAGCCAGCGCGTGCGCATCTGTGCCAGACGGCCCGTTTCTTCCAGCCGGTGCAGCCAGTTGTTGAGGAACCATTGTAACCGCCGCTTCTCTTCCCCGGTGACGATGGAAAAGGATTCTCGTGTGAGGATCAAGGGCGATCCGTCAGGCCGCACAAGCAGGTGCCAGTCAGGCCAGACCCGCGTGGTCACATATTGCAGGATGGGGTAATCCGTCAAGATCACATCGATGTGCGGCTCTGTCGTCTCCACCGCGGCGGGGAGCGAATCACACACCAACAACCGGCTGTCCCGGAGATTGGCCTCTGCGTAAAGATGCGCGGTCCGTCGATTCTGCACGGCAACCGTCAAGCCGGACAGGCTGTGCTTCATCGCCGCCAGCGTATCGGTCTGCCCGCTCTGCGAGCGAAGCCGTGTACGGACTTTCTCGGCTATGTCCGGGCTGCGGGTCATGGCACCGATCCCTCCGTTATGAAAATAGGGACTGGACGACCACAAGCCCGCCGGGCTTCCGCCTGGCACGTTCCCGCTGAACGACGAGACAAAGAGATCCAGATGCCCTTCGTTCAGTCCGATGAACAGATCGCGGAATCTGGTCAGGTGCAACGTAGGCACGATGGGTTGCTGCCCGCCGCAATGAGCGGTCAGCGCGCCGGCCACTTCACGTATCAGCTCAACGTCGAGGCCGGTCACCCGAACGCCTTCGTCGGTGTAGACGGCTGGAAACACAAATGGACGGAACGGCTCGACGGAAATCCCGACGCGAATCTGCCCATTGGCGCAGATTGTCGTGACCTCATCGCGGGTCAAGGGATAGACCAACTCGACTGCGTCAAAGACCAGCCCGCATCCCGGCAAAAGCGTGCTCAGTAACACGAGAAGCAGAAGCACGGCGCCGGCGCCCGAGTTCCCTCGGCCCGTTGGAGCTTTCCCACGACTGCCGTTTCCACCGCTGACGGATTTCTCAATGGCCATGGTGTTCAGAGCCGAATGCCGATGGTAAAGAGCCACTGTTCCGATAAATCGGATTTGCTTTTGAAGTCAATTTCAAACCGCGAGTACTGGAATCCCATATCTACCGACACACCTCGCACAACCGGGAACCGAACTCCAACTTGGCCTCCGTACAGATATCCTGGGGAATCAGCCCCTCTGCCGGGAAGTGTTCCGCCAAGCAGCGCGCCGACGTATGGGACCGCCCGGTCTTCCAATGGTCCAAAGAGGAGGTGCCGAATCACTCGATTGATTGGTTTGTCTCGAGGGAAGTCCAACAAGTCAATGAAATTATTCCACCGGGGGTTGACGTACAAGGAATGCTGGTCGGTCGTGAAGGTCTGAGTGTGGTGGCTGTAGTATTGGTAGACGGTTCTCACCTCAAGCACGCCATACCGAAGGGCGGTGAAGCCCGCTTGGACGGCGATCACTCTCGCCTGTGGCGCAAATGTGCGCTGATTGAACGATACGTCGAAATTGAACGGGCGAAGCGGAAACACTTCCGGAACTGCATCGATGGCCGCCGCACAGAGAGGAAACCCCGTCGTCGAGAGGACAACGATCAGGAGTACAGCCGCGGGCATTGGAAATCGGCAAACGTGCAATCAACCCTCCGCCACATCGGATCAACTGTGCAGAGTTGATCCAGATCGTATATCACCCGTCACGCTTAACGGCAAGGTGGTGTTTCGGAACAATTGGATAGCAGGTGGATCTGGCGGACGGCAGAGGAGATTACGTGCGACGGTTGTGCCCAGCTGCCGTCCCTTGCCTCTTTGATCGAAAGAAGTCCTGCAACAGTGACTGGCTTCCTTGTTCCAGCACGCCGCCCACCACGTCCACACGATGGTTGAGGCGGCGGTCGGCAGGGATATCAAACAGCGATCCGCAGGCGCCGGCCTTTGGGTCCCAGGCGCCGAACACCAGCCGCGCAATGCGGGATTGCACGATGGCGCCCGCGCACATAGGACAAGGTTCGAGCGTGACGTAAAGTGTGGTGCCGGTGAGCCGCCAGGAACGCAGCTGTTCGGCCCCCTTGCGAATGACGATCATCTCGGCGTGAGCCGTCGGGTCCTGTAAGGATTCCCGGAGGTTGTGCGCGGATGCCAGTACGCTATCGTTCTGTACAAGGATGGCGGCGATGGGCACTTCTCCTACCGTTGTTGCACGCGAGGCTTCCTCAAGGGCAAGCCGCATGAAATACTGGTCGTACTCGTGTCGCTGCATCGGCTGATGATTCGCCTTGGTCGTGCCGACATGCTAGCACAGGGAAGAACCTGGAGACAGTAGCGCTATTACCGGGGTTGGCTCAAGCGGTACAGCAACCCCGTTGGTGCAGGGCTCCCGCCGATGGGCTCGAGGCTCACCGCATATTTCTTTGCGCTCGCGAAGGCCGGAAAAGATTTGGAGAATACTTGAGAAGTGGATCCAGTGCCAATCTGGAAGACCTCGATAGGAGTGGGTTTCTCATACATCGTCTTACCGATTCCTATCCTAACGAAAATACGTCCATCACTATAACGTCCTTTCCCGATTCTCCTAATCAAACGGGCACAATACGAAGCCCGTGGCAGTGACAATCATGATGGGATGGGCGGAAGGGGGGGCAACCGCGGAAGAGGGTGAATGACCAGCGCACGGGTCACAAGTAGGCCGCCAGCACGTCGGCGGCCTCCTCTGCTCCCGATGCCGGTGGAGGAGGAACGGAGGGAGCGGGAAGATTTCCCGCAGCAATCAAGGCCGGTTCCCACTGGCCTGCTGAAAAATCTGCTCTCTCTAATTCCACACCGCGCCCGTATTGATGCAGATAGTCTACGAGCGGTTGCTCATCGGCGAAGTTATACCGCCGAACGTAGACGAGCGGTGTGCGCAATGCCACGGCTTCGACGAGGGTGCCGTAGCCGGGTTTTGACATGATGATGTCGACGGAAGCCAGCATTGTTTTGAACGAGAAAGGGAGTGATTGTGTCGACACGAATTTGGTGCTGTTGGGTAGAACCAGGCCGTTGAATAGGAAACGATGCCTGTTTACTTTCTCCAAATTTGTCATCGGGAGGGAACCCAACGGAATCCCGCCGAATCCGATGAGCACGGTCCGTTCGCCTGGCGCGAGGGACAGCCGGGCCAACAGGGCTTCACGAGCGGAAGGCGCAGGTTCACTGATTGGACCGATGTCGACGAGTCGCGTAAAGGCGCCCATGTGTGGGGAAGGGGTGATGCGCAGCGCAAGATCGGCTTGTCCATAGGCGTGACGTATCGCCCAGATAAGTGTCTCGCCGCCGATATTTGGCGGAGCAGGAAATTTAGAGAGAACAAGGTCCCAGGTGAAGCTCACTAATCCAACGGTAGGAAGTCCGGCTGCGGCTCCAGCCGCGATGGCCAAATAGGGAGTATCGGCAAGAATCACGTTCGGACGAGCCCGATGCATGGCATCGATCTCGGTCTGAACTCGGTCGTCCCACGTCGCATGGAACCGGGCGTGTTCCTGCCATGTAGCCTCGACATCGATAGTCAATGGATCCTGTTGAACGCAGCCGATGTCCTGTCGGATGGGGCTCAATTCCCAGGGAATGCTCAGATGGTTCTGAAAGAAGGAGGCCGGGACGGTGGTGCGAAGGATGGTGCGGAGGCCTGAAATGCGGCGACCCAGCGCGTTGAGTACCGGCACGACTTGTGCGGCGTGGCCAAACCCGTGTGCTGAGATGGCGGCCCAGATCAGCGGCATCCAAAATGAAGCACAAGGGTGGCACGTGCCACCTGCCAAGTGGAACAACGGCAGGGGAAAATCAAGGGGGGAGCTACTTGTTCCTTGCGCCTTGGCATTGCTCTGAGGGACTTAACTGGTGGAATGGTCCGATTCCATCGGTGCGATGTTATACAACAGCTCTAAATCGAAATCTTCAACCAGCTCATTGAACGCACGCGTGCCCAGGTCGGAGCGGACCTCAGCCATGACGAGATCAATCGCGGGCGCGGCATGTTGTCCATATTGGGTGACGGCTGTTTCGATGCGTTTTCTGGCGTCGTCGAGATTCACAGACCACTCCTCCCTCGTGCAGGTTCATTCATCCAAGCGTGCGCAACAGCTGTTGCATTTCAGGTACCAGGTCTTTGCCGCCATTGGATCGCCCCGAGAGTGCGGCCTCGATGCCGGCGGCGAGAATGGGTTTGGCCGCGGCGTGCTTGCCTAATCCGACCAGCGCACGACCCAACGCGAGATGCGACGCGACATGGGTCGGATCTAATTGCGTGGCGATGGTGAGGTGCTCGACGGCCTCCTCGAGATTTCCATTGTCGTGAAGGATTTTATTGCCGAGTCCATAGCGGCCGAGGAATCCTTTGGGGTGTTTCGCAACCATGAGGCGAAAGGCATCGATGTCCATGACGCGCGTCTCTGTGTGTTCCAGTGGGGCACTATAGCATTGAAAAAGTCGAGTTGACCAGACGCCTGAGTGACAGTCAGGCGCAGCCTGTCTCGTGAAGTCGCTTCGCGCGCCTCGTCTCGTTGTTGCGAGACACATTCGAGGCTGGAGGCGCTTCCGTGGTTGGGGTGGAGGAAGGTGTTACATCGATGGTGTGCGCACAGCCCAGTGGGGCCCCGCCGATGAGTGCGGAGGGCATGAAATAGGCTGGACGAAGACGTTGGCACATTATGGCGTCCTTTCCTCAAAAGTAGAAGGAGAACCCGCCGAATGACAGGCTTGCATTCAGTCTAAGATTTGGAAATGCCTTTCCTGCATTGGAGATATGATGGAAGCGACACCTAAGATTGGCGGCGAGTTGCGGCGTGAGAAACCAGGACACGCCCGCTCCCCCTGTGAGCACAAAGTTGAACTTGTTGGCCTGTTGATCAATAGTCCCACCACGATCGGTTCAGAACAGCCCGCCAGTGAACTCTGCGTAAGGCTGGAGACGACCCAAGGCGATGAACGTATATTTGATCTTGGCGTAAAGCTGATGCTATGGGTCAAGATGGGTTTGTGAAACTGCAAATAGACCATCGCGGCGCCGATAGATATTTACCTTTGGTACCAATTGTCGCTTAGGGGATCTATCCGTGTCATCATCCATGACGGCATCAGGGCTGGGCTATGCTGTTTGGTCGTATGAAATTCGGTTAGCCGGTGAGAGAACATATAGGCGGCCGTGAGCCCGACTTCCTGCGTGCCCACCATACTCGTGGGAGAAACCTCTCCGCCCCGTGCCAACGGCACGGTCATCAGCGAGCACAGACTGACAATTGTGAGCACGCGAAGGGCAGTAGACATTCCACACCATGTTTCTCACCTGTCGGTCGATGAAATAGAAAACGTGATCAATCGGGTGACGATTCAAAGGTAGCAGAGGTGCGGCGATTGCCTGGCAATTCCCAGAGTACGACATTGACGAAAGTCAAAGAATGCTGGACAGACGTTGTGGAGCAGATAAATGAAGGCGAAGGCTCGCATGCATGAGGTTACTGGGCGTGGAAGAGCTTCTCAAAACGCGCGGCATCAGCTTCCCGTTCAGGTAAGGCATATCGATGGTCAAGGGAGATGACCCGTTCCAAGCAGCGTCTGGCCGAGACGAGGTCCTTGCGAGTTTCATAGATTGTGGCCAGGAGCCGCAGGACCGCGGCCTCAGCCGGCTCGTGGCCGAGCTTGATGTAATGTTCCGAGGCGTTGTTCAGGCAACGTTCAGCTCTGAGGAGGTCGCCGCCATCGAGATAGCATTTCCCCAATTGACTGTAGGTGACGGCCAACCCATCTTCATTGCCGACGATCCGGTGGTAATCGAGGGCGCGCATGAATGATCGAACCGCCTCCTCCCGCCGTCCGTCACGGGCGTCCTGCAATGCCAGGTTGTTGTACAAAATGCCGAGCGCGCGATCGTCGTTGAGCGTATGCAGCAGGTCTAAGGCTTCAAGGTAATAGGGACGGGCTTTCTCTGCGTGATCGGTACCAATGTGGAGATTGCCGAGATTGACAAGCGTATGGGCGATGGCATGCCGATTGTGTTCAGCTCGTTGAATGTCGAGCACTTCTTGGTAGCACTGTTCCGCCGCGGTGAAGTCCTCCATCAAGGCGCAGGTGTTGCCCAGATTCCCCAGGGAGTTCGACAGCTCCCGCTGATTCCCGGTCGTGCGGTCGCCGGCTACCGCCGCCTCCCAGGCCGCACGAGCCTGGGTCAGATCGCCGCGGTGCAGAAAAATCCTGGCCCGATGTTTGTGATTCTCAGACATGGGTTCATGAAGTGTTATTCGTGAAGCGTGAAGTACACGATCCGAACATGCCTGAAACGAGATACGAGCGATGTGTCACGAGATACGGTCTGGGTCAGTCTCCCCCTTTCGGCGTGTCTCGCTTGAATTCAGTTTGCAGCTCATCCTGTTCCTCCAGCCCCAAACCAGCTCTGAACGAACCATGCAATTCAGTCACGCATTCGAGGTCCCGAGGGTGCTTACCGTCCTGAGAAGCTAAATAGGACTCAGCTAATGTCAATCCAGTCTCAAAGTGGCACGCGATGGTTTCTTCCGTAACCTGTTGCCACGTAATGTAGATACAGAAAGCATGGAACGAATGTGCTTCGGGGTGCTGCTGGGCAAGGGCGAGCAAGCGCTCATAGGCCTGCCGCGCCACAGCACCGGCATTAGCCGAAAATGTCTCTTCGAGTTCAACGGCGATATCCCAGTCTGAGCCAAGTTCGGCTTCTGCTTGGTGGAATGCCTGTTGTGCGGCCAGCGCGGGATCGAATCGCATGATTGTGCTAGAGCGCGTAGGTGGAACGTTCAGGCGGACAATTTCATGACGCGAAGGCGTTTTCGACCTTGTTCCGCGTGCCACAGGTCATACTGAATTTGTTGGTTCATCCAGCTTTCAGCCGTCATATTGAAGGCAATAGAAAGACGGACAGCCATCTCGGGGCTGAGTCCTGCTCGTCCGTTCACAATAGCCGAGAGGGTTTTGCGGCTGACGCCTAAGGCTTCGGCCGCTTGAGTGACAGTGATCCCCAATGGTTCAAGGCAGAGTGACTTGATGACTTCACCGGGATGGGGAGGGGTGTGCATGCGCATGATGGTCCCTTGCAATGGTAGTCCTCGTAGTTCCCGGTGTCCGGGTCTTTTCCTGCAAATTCAAACGTGACGTGCCAGTTTCCGCTGACGGAGACTGCCCAGCGGCCTCTTTCATCGCCGTTGAGCGGGTGCAAGGCTAATCCGGGGAGTGCTAAGTTCTGTGAAACAGTAGCGGCGCCGAGGCGGCTAAGAATCAAGCGGAGCCGAGGGGCGCGCTGAACCTGGATGCTCGCGGTCGAGCCAGTTTCAAAAAACCTTGCTAGACCTTTGTGCCTGCGTCCAGGGATCACCGAGAAGAGTGTAACCAGTTAGGTTACAGAATGCAAGGCGGCTACGACAGGGGCGGCTTACCCGGTTAAGCAAGTGCCGCGACGCGGTGGCAAAGTAATCAGATGGCGGCTGATCATTTACTTTCCTTCCCCGCACTTTGTAGACTGCCTCCACCAGAACGATGAGTACCGAGCAGCCAGCGCCTATTTCCACGGGCACTTCCGCTTCGACTGATCCGGTTGAACGGGTGATTCGCTACCATGTGCAGACGAAGCACCACTACAACCGCTATGCCCGTTCATTGGGCTTTCTCGATTGGGTAAACCAGCCCGATCCGTTTCGCCGGTTTGAAGGTGCCAAACTAGTGTCGCTCCCCCTGCTGAGGCCTGAAGACGAGCCGGCTTCACCGTTATATAGAGCAATCTATACGTCCGGGGCTGTTCTGTCACAGCCCATCACGCTGCTGACACTCTCTCGGTTCTTCGAATTCGCGTTGGCCCTGTCAGCTTGGAAGAAGGCAGGTGAATCGGAATGGGCATTGCGCAGCAATCCGTCGTCCGGCAATTTGCATCCGACGGAAGGCTACATCATTGTGCCTGGGATCGAGGGGCTCAATCTTACGCCAGGACTCTATCACTACGCGCCCAAAGAGCATGGTTTAGAACAGCGTGCCGAGTTTTCTTTGGAGGCATTCGCAAGATTGATAGCGCCATTTCCTGCCGATGCGTTTCTCTTCGGCCTGACCTCGGTGCATTGGCGGGAGGCATGGAAGTACGGCGAGCGAGCGTTTCGCTACTGCAATCACGACGTCGGACATGCAATTGGGGCCGCTCGGATTGCGGCGGCCACGCTCGGTTGGAACATGGTCTTGCTGGATGATCTGGACCAAAATACGGTGGCGCTGTTGTTGGGTACAAACCGCAAAGAGGATTTTACAGATGCCGAGCCGGAGCATCCGGACTGTCTTGCGGTGATCTGGCCTTCTGGGGACGTGAAAGGTGAAACGTCAGACGTGAAATGTCAAGAGGGTAAAGAGATTCCGCTGTTTCTCGATTCAAGGGTGGTGCGGGATGTTGTTAAATGCGGCTGGCACGGGAAGGCCAATCGGTTGAGCCGTGAACATGGAATCCACTGGGACATCATCGATCATGTAGCCGAGGCTTCATGGAAGCCTGCGGCTGATCGCGGTGCGGTCTCGCTTCCGGTCTCGTCTGTCACCGCGCACTCTGCACCCCTCACCCCGCACGGTCATTCAGCTGGCCAGATCATCAGGCAGCGCCGGAGCGCCGTGGGATTCGACGGACGAATGTCGATCACTGCCGGGGCCTTCTTTGACATGCTTCAGCGGGTCATGCCCTATCCCGATCAGAGGCAATTGAATCGGCCGATGCCCTGGGACTGCTGGCCGTATGATCCAGCCATCCATCTGATGCTGTTCGTCCATCGGGTCGAAGGTTTGACGCCGGGTCTGTATTTTCTGGTCCGAGACCGGCGGAGACTTTCCATTATTCAGCAATCCATGAATCCAGACCTCAATTGGGTGCCGGCGGCAGGCTGTCCGGAGAGTCTGCCGCTCTATTGGCTGCTGGAGGGTGATGCGCGGCAGTTGGCGGTGCAAGTCAGTTGCCGGCAAGATATCGCCGGTGCCAGTGCCTTCTCCTTCGGCATGCTGGCAGAGTTCGAAGAGGGATTACGTGAGCGCGGAGCTTGGTGGTATCCACGACTATTCTGGGAGTCCGGGCTGCTGGGCCAGGTGCTCTATCTGGAAGCTGAAGTGGCGGGTGTGCGCGCAACCGGCATCGGCTGCTTCTTCGACGACCCGGTGCATGACATTGTTGCCGTGAAAGGGCAGAGCCTTCAGTCGCTCTATCATTTCACGATTGGCGGGCCGGTGGAAGATCAGCGGCTGCAGACGTTGCCGCCGTATGGACATCTCCTGCATGGGAAGTGAAACATTAAACATGAGAGGTGCGGGTGATGTTTAAGATCAAAAAGAAAGGTGAGAAGACCAAGCCCGGTGTGCTCTACAACATCGTCGAGGACTATTCCGAGTTCGATGCGCCGGGCAATGTGACGGTCTGTGCCATGACGCTCACGGAGGATCTAGCAGCGCACGCCAAAATCCTGGCCGAAAGTTATGATATCCCGTTGGCTACGATGACGATGCTCCTAACCGAGGGAGGGCTTCATGTGTACCCGCAAACCGGCGGGATTTTGACACAGGGGCTGTTCGCCTGTCTCCTCAATCCGGCCCATACGGGGCCGAAACAAACGTTTGTGTTGGATCTGATGCAGTTTGCCGAGGCAGAACAACTGACTCGGGCTCGGAGGATTCCCCTCCACGAGGCGGCGACACGGGTGTTTCATCGGACGCTGCCGGAAGAACTGCAAACAAAGTTGGGGCAAAAAAATCTTGGACTGGACTATCGCACGCTGAATCGGTCTGTGGCGAAAGGCGGGGATATCAAGTACATCGATTTTCGCAAGGACTGGTCTCCGCATTTCAAGCGGCTGTGCATTATGCCAGATGGACGGCTCGTTGAAACCGGCGGATTGAATGAGTTCGCCCGGCTGCATGGGATTACGCTCACCCAAGCCAAGACGCTGGTTGAGCACGGTGGTACGCTCGAAGTACAGGATGAGGTGCTGGCCTGTCAGATTGTGAACGGCCAACCGGCGGTCGCGCGATTCAGCGCGGCGAATTACGCCAAAGCCAAAGATCTGGCGGCAGCCAGGAGTGTGCATCTGATGGATGCGCTCAGCGCAGTGGCCTACAACGATTCGGCGATGATGCGGGGGGTGTCCAGAAAGGCGTTGGCGCAGCGATCCTGATGCGAGCGATGAGTCTGTGCACCGTGCGTGTGGAGTCGTGTGCTAGGGAGCCGCGAGTTCTTTCTGTACCGCTTGGACCAGCTGGTTGATATCAAGCGGTTTCGCGACGGTGCGGCGGGCCTCAAAGAGTTTGGCGACATCCAGAAAATTGCGGTCGCCCTGTGCCCCGGTCATGGCAATGACTTTGGCATCCATATACGCGCGCGTCAGGTGGAGTGTCGCTTCCAAGCCGTCGGTATCGGGCATCAACAGATCCATGAGGGCTAGATCGACCGGTTGTTGCTGATACGGGATCAGCCCGTGGGGTCCATCTGTGGCTTCGAGCACGCGATGCCCCGCCTTTTCGAGTACCTCCCGCAGGAGCCCGCGAATGAATTGTTCGTCGTCGATGACGAGGATAGTGGCCATGCCGTTCCCTCAACCAATGAGGCAACTTACCTGTCGGAATCAATGCTGTCTAGAGAGTAATGGATTTCATCACCATGAATAATGAATGTATGCGCGAAACCTGTCGTCAAAATCGAGTGGCGCGAATTCTGTGATGGCGCAGCATATTGTTTCGTGTATCGTGATGGCATGTAATGAGAAGAAGGAAATTGTTGATTGATTTCGGAAGTTTTGTTACAACCGCTTCATTGCTCATGGGAATCACGGCACATCTGCTCGGGAGTTAACTTCGTGGACAGCATGCAAGAGCCTGAACGGGGTTGGACCCGCCGAAGGTTTCTGCGCGCGGCGCTGATCGGGGCTGCCGTCGTAGGGGAGCGGATGCTTCTTCCGCCGTCGGGGTTCGCCCGTGATCTCCCGGAGGGGCGCCTGACGTTCGTCAACCTCTGGACGGATGAACGACTGGATGTGACTTATCGCAACGAAGCGGGCCAGTACGATTGGAACGCGCTCGACGAAGTCAACCATCTTCTGCGATGCCATGTCACGGGAAAGATCGCCGCCATGGATGTGCGGATGATCGAGCATGTGAATCTGGTGCAGAAACGGCTGGGCGGCGATCGCGAAATTCAGGTCATCTCCGGCTTTCGGTCTCCGGAGTACAATGCCAGGCTCGTGCGGTCCGGCCAGCGGGCTGCCAGGCATAGTTTGCACATGGAAGGTCGGGCCATCGATCTGCGAATTGCCGGCAGGCATCCCAAAATCATCCGACAGACTGCGTTAGAGCTAGGGTATGGCGGCGTCGGGTATTATCCCCGCTCAAAATTCGTGCACTTGGATTCGGGTCCCTTCCGCCACTGGTAGTTCCCTTCTCCCGTCTCTCGTTGCGCGCCTTTCGTATCTCGCAAACGAACGACGCTCGCCTCGCTGAATCGGCGAAGCCGGCTTCACGAGATACGCCTCACGCGCCCGTTATGGGGCGTCACGTTTCAGTAACAGCATGTCCAGCGGCGGCAACGTCGGCGTCAGCGAGTGTGAGAAGTTGTGGCACAGACCGTCGGAAGATTGCCTGTTGCCGCTGTTGCCGAGGGGTCGTTGACATGCAGGCGGGTCATCGGCGCCAGCGATTCCGTCGGATCTGCCGGAAGCACATCGGCTCGCGCCGCATATGGGAACCACGCGCGGATGATCAGACAGGACTGGCCGTCGATCGCGCCGCGATGCGGACCTAAGCTGGCGCGCGGATTCCAGTGGGTGCCTGCGATAAGGTGCTCGAGATCTGCTTGGGAGAACACCGTCGATGAATGCATGGCTATCCTAGCAGGATGGAAAGAAACCACCAACTGTTTGAGCAAGGGCTTCTTGTGGCAGACCAAGGTTGAGGTTCAGGTTGCATGATCTTCGCGCACATTGCATTGTCGGAGCAGTCTCCCGATAATGCAGAGAATCTCCGGCTGAATCGAGCGCCGTCGGTAGTTGTCTCACCTCTGAAGACTGAGGAGGTTCGTATGTACGTGTGGAGCAAGAAGTTGGTGATCGGAATTCTGGCAGGGTTTGCGCTGTTGCTGGGGGTGTTTCTGGTTGAAGGATCGGGAAGCGAAACCAGCATCCTGAAAACGCACACGACCCGCTGGATGGCGTTGAACTATGTTGGCCTGGTGATCTGGATATTCGTATGGATGATCGACCAGGCTCGCGTGCGTGGGCGGAACGTGTGGCTCTGGCTCCTGCCGTTTGTCCTCGCTCCGCTGCCAACCCTGATGGCGCTCATTTTATTTCTCCAGCGGCCGATGAAATCGTCATGATCTGCTGTCGCCGCTTACCGCGTGGTAGGGAAAGTTGAGATCGGAAGATACCGAGAGAAGACGGAATGCGGTCTCTGGCAATGGGCATCGCGGAGATTGGAATGATGTTGATGATGGTGAGGAATGGCTGAACGGCCGAGCTGGTGACGCCGATCGGCTCCCTCTTGATCAATTCCAGTGCCGTTCACCGAAAGGTTTTAAAGTTGGAGGGCGTCGCGAAGAATATCACTGTGTATTCCAGAAGTGAAATTGGAACCAATCAGGCGTTATGCGGGGTTGATTTCGAACTTGAAGATAGCAGCGGGACGATCAGTGTCGTGTGTCACGTCTGCTGCCCTGTGGGAACCGTGCGCGCGGCTGTGGTCACCGAGGGAATGCCGTGCGTGGTGGTAGGGATATATGGAAGCGCCGTCGACCATGATGCGAACACAGGACGAGAAGGACCTCGGCTTTCTGATCATTGCGCATACCGTGACCCCGGTGCCGTAGGAGGCTGGAGAGAAAGTCACTCAGAACGTACGCGCATTGATCCACATGTGCACGAGGATGCTCGCGGCATACCCCACCGCAATCGCCGGAGTCCATTTGAGATGACTGAAAAACGTATAAACCCCTTTCGCCTGCCCCATCAGCGCGACACCAGCCGCAGATCCGATGGAGAGAAGACTTCCTCCAACTCCTGCGGTCAGGGTCACGAGCAGCCACTGACCTTCGGAAATGTCTGGGTGCATGGTCAATACCGCGAACATGATCGGGATGTTGTCGATAATCGCCGATAAGAGTCCGATCGAGATGTTGGCGAAGGTTGGACCCCACTGGGTGTAGAGCACGTGGGAGGTCAAAGCCATATAGCCGATTTGGCCAAGCCCGCCGACACACATGACGACACCGTAAAAGAACAACAGCGTGTCCCACTCCGCTCGGGCCACCTTCTGAAACACGTCAAACGGGGTGACATCTCCGATCTCTCCTTGACTGTAGGTCGAGGAGTGGGTGTGTTTCCGGTTCAGATAATGTCCAAAGAACCCAAGATAGGCAAATCCGGTCATCATCCCCAGGACCGGGGGCAGATGCAGGAAATTGTGGATGCCGACTGCTGTGCAGATGGTCAGAAGAAACAGTCCGAGAATGCGCTTGGCGCCAGTCTTCATGCGGACGATTTCAGAGGACGGCGGTGGAGATATGCGAGGGATGGCATAGTGCATGAACGCGGCCGGCACGAGGAAGTTCACCATTGCGGGGACAAACAGTTGGAAAAAATCAAAGAACCCCAGGATTCCCTTTTGCCACACCATCAAGGTCGTGATATCGCCGAAAGGACAGAACGCTCCCCCTGCATTCGCCGCCACCACGATATTGATGCAAGAGATGTTGACAAATTTCGGACTGTGGGCCCCTACCGCCAAGACCACCGCACACATTAAGAGGGCGGTAGTGAGATTGTCGGCCAACGAGGAAATGAAAAACGACAGGATCCCCGTGATCCAGAAGAGTTGCCGGTAGGTGAACGCTTTACGAACCAGCCACGAGCGGATGGCAACGAACACGAGTCGTTCATCCAGGGCGTTGATGTAGGTCATGGCGACCAACAAGAACAGCATCAATTCCGCGTATTCCATCAGATTGTGCCGGAAGGCGTTTTCAACCACCTCAGCTTGACCGTGCGGATAGGCGAGTGCGATTGCGCCCCAGATGATCCCAGCGGCAAAAATGACCGGCTTGGATTTGCGCAGATGAGTGACCTCCTCGGACATCACCAGCGCATACGCCAGGACAAAGACACCGATCGCAAAGTACCCTGCGGCTGAGGTGGTCAAGTCGATCGATGCGTGCGATTCAGTTTCGGCCAATGCAAAGGACGGCAACCCGAAGGTGGTGCACGCAAAACCTAGGCTGACGTGGAGCAACCGGAAAAATGTGGAGTAATTCATGCGAGATTCCTTTTCTTACGGTATATCATCGTTAGTTGACCAAAGGCTGCCCAGACGGTCCCAATAAACTCAAAATCCTAACTTATTAAAAATTAGACTAGCACATGCCATGCACGGCCTGAGTACACTGAAGTGTGGCGCGCCCGACAGGACTTGAACCTGTAACCCCCAGATCCGTAGTCTGGTGCTCTATCCATTGAGCTACGGGCGCATTTCTCCATGCGATGTTGAATTGTGAATGATACATGTTGAGTTCAGGGAAATGCAGGAGGCATGACGAGAGGTAGCAGATCACAATACGTCCGCTCGCAAATTCAACGTGCAACATTGAAAATTCAACACTCAGTCCTAGCAGAAGGCAAGTTTATACAGTCGGGAAAAGGAAGAGGTCAAGTGAAGACGTTGAGAATTGGTTGCGGGAGTGACCTTAGATGATGTGCTGTGATCTGCACGTCAATAGACACTCTTGCTGACTTCTGCGAAATGCAGGCTTTCGTTGCCAGCCGTGTCCACTGCGATAAGGACCACAAAATATGTAGTATTCATGGTCAGATTATTGAGTTGATACGCCGTGACGTTTCTCACCGAAATAGGCGATCCATAGACGCCGCTCCGTGTCCCCACGTAGACCTTGTATCCGGCCAAGTCCGATTCTGTATTGGCAGCCCATATCAGATTGATCGCTTTGGCGGTTGTCAGCTGTTTGACGGTGAACGAGACCGATAACGTCTTGCTCGTTGTGCCGGGGGGCGGAGACGGTCACGGTGCGGTTGTAGGTGCCAGCGGTGAATCCGGTGAGATTGACGGAGGCGTCCACGGGGAACAGCGAACGACGGACAATGAGTTAACACGGCGATGGGTGGTCACCCGCCGGAGATGACCGGCCTGATTTCTATGTCATCCCTGTCGGCAAGGATCTCATCTTCGGTAACCAGCTCATCGCCACGAATCACCAGGTGCGCTTCGGCCAGGAGATTCAACTCGTGCAAGACGTCTTTCGCCTTTTTGGGGCCGTTGACGTCTACCGTTCGCGACGGATGGCTCAGGTGCACACGCATGGGCCGATCATAGGCTTTTGAGAGAACAAGAGGCAAGGGGCAATCGGCCGATGAACAGTGAAGGGTGAAGGGTAAGGGGGGGGAGTTAGCCAGGAAATGTGAGTTGCGAGCGAGCGTACGAGAGGCCTTCTTCAAGGGTTGAGAACATCCCGTCCAGCTGCGCCTCGTAACAGTCGTCGAGCAATTGGCCTATTTCAGGGCCCGGCTCAATTCCCAAGTCCACTAAATGCCGCCCCATGACGATCGGTACTGCGGCGTGCGTCTTCACGTTCAATCGCTTGGCGCGCTCAAGGAGCCATTCACCGGCGGGAAACCCGTCGAAGGGTTTCGGCGGACGCCCGGCGTGATCGGCTCAGGCGACGCGCACCAATCGGTCGATGCGTGTGACGTGCCGGGTCAGCCGCCACACGGCGCTGTCGGACGCTCGTGTGTCATACAGGGCCCGGGGACGGAGTGAAATCGCGCCGGGCTAATGCCTCATCGATGTCCATCTCAGGGGCGACCTGCCGGAGCAGGCCCGGCAGGGTCCCATGGTCGGTCGAAATCCGGGAAGGGATGGAAATGTCGATGAGCAGTCCCTCCAGCTTGAACACCCCGAAGGCTTTGCCCACGAACTGCACGGAAAACTGCCGTTCCAGCAGAGTATGGAGTTGTCCGGGCAGCGTTCGTCCACCTGCTTGGCGGACCGCCAGCTCAATTTGATGCAATGCTCCCGCAAGCATTGGATTTTCCCTGCGAAAGCGGCAGAGCCTCGCTGAGGTTCTCAATTAGAGCGTCGCGTTGCGGAGCGCTGTGGCCGATTCTTCGGAGGACACGGGATTCTTGCCGTAGCAACGAGAGGGTGAAATTGAACCTCACGCGCACAGCTGGAAATTACTCCAGCAAGTAGGCCATATCATAGTATGCTTTGGTCGCATGAAGGCGGACCCAGGGCATGTTGGCCGATTCTGCCACTGGATTGATATAGTACGGCTGATGCATATGCTAGACGAAGCAGATGTGCGCGTGTTTCATGGAGGTCATGGAGGTATGGTTGTGAGTATGGCATTAGGGGGACGGCCCATGCAATCAACTGTGCGATTTGTCCGCACACGGCTGAATGTGGACTAAGATGGCAACCGTGCTGCGGTATTGGGCGCCCGTGTACGCATACGCCGGCCTTATTTTCTATCTGTCCTCGCAGCCTCATCCTGAAGAACAGCTGCCGTTCTTTGTCGGAGACTTGAACGACAAGGTGCTCCATATCATCGAGTACGCCGTGCTCGGAGCGCTGTTCCATCGCGGATTTCACTGGGGTGCTGACGCCTCCTGGCGGACATGGGCCGTCCCGCTGGCTGTGGTGTGCGCCTCGCTGTACGGTGGCAGCGATGAGATCCATCAGTCTTTTGTGCCGTTTCGAGAGTCGAGTTGGCTCGATTGGGTGGCAGACACCGTTGGTGCGTGGGTTGGCGCGGCGACTATGGCGCGCCTGGCTGCTCTGGGGCTGATGGGCTCGGCGTCGATGGAAAGCGAACCACGCTGACTGATCCTGCTGTCTTCGTGACAAGTCTTCGGCTGCTCGCTATAATCCCAGGCCTATGGCCACCGTACAGCCTGCTCCTCCCACTACTCCGCTCGTTCCTCCTGATCAAACCCTCGTCGCGCGAACGGTCAAGACGCATCTTCCTCCCGGCCTCATTTTGCGAGAACTGACGCCGTTGGGGGGGGATGCGTCCAATCGGCGCTACTATCGTGTGACACTCTCGGGAGGGCCGCCCCACTCCGTGATGTTGATGCAGCTGGCGGAGCCGGAAGGGTTCAAACAGTCCGAGGAGGCAGTGAGCGGAGCCACGCATGCGATCACGGAACTTCCGTTTCTGAACGTCATGTCGCATCTGGCCAAGGCCGAGGTGCCGGTGCCGGTGTTTCATTATTACGATCAGTCAGCCGGACTGTTGTACTTGGAGGATTTTGGGGACATGACGTTGGCCGAAGCGGTCAATCAGGCCGACGCGTCCATGCTGGAATCGCGCTACAAGCAAGCGATCAATGTGTTGGTGCAGATGCAGGTCAAGGCGACGACTCCGGCCGATCTGAGATGCTTGGCGTTTCACCGGAGTTTCGATGTGCCGTTGCTGATGTGGGAGTTTGATCATTTCCTCGAATATGGGGTCGTGGCGCGCCGTGGGGCGCCGATGCGCAAGGACGACGAGGCGGCGATTCGCCAAGAATGTAAACGGATTGCCGAGCTACTCGCCGGCCAGCCGCGGGTTTTCGTTCATCGGGATTATCATTCGCGCAATTTGATGGTTGATGGCGTGCGGCTTGGGGTGATCGATTTTCAAGATGCGTTGATGGGGCCGTCGACCTACGATCTGGCCTCGCTCCTTCGGGACGCCTATATCCGTCTCGATGAATCCCTCATCGACGGGCTGGTGGACTACTATCTCGACCAGCTGGCCGAACGTCAGTACGTGTGGGGCAATCGCGCCGCGTTCCGCCGACTCTTCGATTTCACCAGTATTCAGCGCAATTTCAAGGCTGCAGGGCGCTTTGTCTACATCGATCGCGTCAAAGGCAATCCCAAGTTTCTGGCTGATATCCCGCGTGTGTTGAGCTACGTCAAACGTAATCTGGAAACGTATCCCGAATTGGAAACGCTCCGGAAGCATCTCACGCCGTATGTGCCGGAATTGCAATAGGCGGGAGGCGTGAAACGGGAGGTGTTAGGTGATGAAGAATCAAAGGCCTTCCCCCCTGACGCTTTACCCCTAACGCCCCATCGGATTTCATGAAAGCCATGATCCTCGCGGCGGGACTTGGGACCCGCCTTCGTCCGCTGACCAACACCGTTCCCAAACCCTTGCTCCCGATTTTGGGCACCCCCCTCATCGTCTGGAATCTGCTTTTGTTGAAGCGCTACGGGTTCCACGACGTGGTCATCAACCTTCATCATCTGGCCCCGATGATCGAACAAGCGCTAGGCAACGGCTCGCAGTTCGGCCTGCGGATCATCTATTCTCATGAACCGGTGATCCTCGGGAGCGGCGGAGGGATCAAGCAGGCGGAGCCGTACTTTTCCGGGGAACCGGTCTTGATCATGAACGGGGACACGTTGTTCGAGTTGGATCTCGACGCGCTCTGCGCGTTCCATCGGGCCAGCCAGGCTGCTGCCACGCTGGTGCTGCGGGAAGATCCCGATGCAGCACGGTGGGGACTGGTGGAAGTGGGGGGGGATCATCGGATCGTGGCGATCACGGGAAAGGGAATCACGAGTGCGGTTCCGACCCTTCCGCGTATGTTTGCCGGGATTCATATCTTGACTCCACGGTTGTTACGCGAGGTGCCGAAAGGCGTGGCGTCGTCGATTATCGATCCCTATGTGGCGGCGATCGCGCGGGGGGAATCTGTGCTGGGCTATGACATCAAGGGCTACTGGTCAGATATCGGCACTCCCGAACGGTATGGCCAGGCAGAACAGGACGCGCGCGCCGGCATGATTCGCCTGAACGATCGGCGACCAACCGCCGCAGGACAGTAAGGTCAGGCGCCTTTCTTCAGGCAGTCGCTCTCGCCGAGGAGGAGAACCCTTGCATTGGACTTGGCGGTCCGCTGTACGGCGTCCATTACAGTTGTGATGGACGGATGGCTTCCCACGATAAAGGCATAACGGTCGGCGACTTCTGAACGGAGACGATCGACTTGCCGGCGCAACGAGTCCCGTTCCAGGGCTTTCCGGATGACGATGGGGAGATGGTCCTTGTCGAGTGGCTTGATCAAAAAGTCATAGGCCTCCTCTTCCATCGTTTCCACCGCCGCATGAACCGGATTATGGGCGGTTATAACAATGACAGGCAGGGGCTCTGTGGGCTTCGCACTATGGAGGCGTTTAAGGATGTCGAGGCCGGTGAGTTTAGGTAGCGTGAAATCCAGCCGCACGACATGAGGCAACCCGTGCGCGATTTGGTCGAGTGCCTGTTGTTCGTCCCGTGCGACCACCGGGCCGTAGTCCAACGATTACAGCCGATCGTCCAGCACGGTGACAATATCGGGGTCGTCGTCGACGATGAAGATTTTGGCGTGCATGCTCTTATCCTTTCCACGCCATCGCTTACCGCTCCATCACATTGATGACCAATCCTGTCAGCGGTTTAGGGAAGAAATAAGTCGACTTGTGCGGCATGCGCTCGCCTGCCGTCGCGACCGCCTGGATTTCGCCGACTTTGGTGGCGTTGAGCAACAGCGCACCCGTGCCGGTTCCCGTGGCTGTCCAATCCAGCGCCTCGTGATCGTCTTTCGTGTAGAGGATCGCTTCTTGTTCCTGTTGTGTGGGGCAGAGCTTCGCGATAATGAGTTGCTGCAGAAGCGAGACATCAAGCTTGGTCCTAGGTGAGGCCTGAGCAGATGGGCGGTGGGCCGGTTTGAGCGTGAGGGTGATATAGCGGGGATCTCTGTTCAAGGCCATTCCAAAGACGGGTGCGGTTCGTCCATGTGTTCTGAGCGCGGTGATGAATTGCGTTCTCGCCGTGGCTTCCGTGGCAGCCATGTAGGGAAAGTCCTGGAAGTCGAATGCCTCACCAAGCAGGATCTTGATCTGCTCATACGGAGGCAGCGGGGTTGTGGTGACCCGATGGGTTGGCAAGACCGTCAGGCCGGGGTCTTCCAGGGGCGCCAAGAGCATCAAGACCGCGTCATAGGGCTGGAGTCCTGTGGGTGCATCTGCCTGTTGCCGGCGAACCGCCTGATAGTTCAGCGCGGTTTCATAGCGATGGTGTCCGTCCGCGATGAAGAGGGGTTTACTCCGCATCGTCTCTACAATTGCACGAAGGACGGCTGGCTCGGTCACGGCCCAGAGCCGCTCGCGGAATCCGGCGTCATCCTGAAAATCGTAGCGCGTTGGTTTGCCCTTCGTCTCCGCTTCGAGCAGTCCCATCACGGCCCCTTGAGGATCTGAGTAGAGCGACCAGATCGGGCTGAAATTTGCCCCGCAGGCTCTGATGAGATTCAATCGATCAGTCTTCGCCGTGGCGCGCGTGTTCTCGTGAGGATAAATGTGCCCGGAGTTCAGAGCCTCCAGCTTCGCCATCGCGAGAAATCCGCGGAGCAGTTTTGTGGGCGCATCCGGGTTCGATCCGGGTGAGCGGTACTCGATGGTATGGTAGTACAGAGCCGGCTGGCGATCGCGTGTGAGCACGCCGGTTTTGAGCCAGTCACGCAACGTGGCGGCGGCGCGAGTATACCGGTTGTCGGAGGGGGTGTCGTTCGGCCGGTCGAGTCCCAATTCCAGCCGGATAATGTTGTGCGGATTCCGGTCGTGCAACGCCTGTTGGCCAGCCGCATCGATGATATCGTAGGGGGGCGCGACGACGTGTTGGATGTCGCCCACGGTCATCGTGTCGTACAGGGTGCCGTGAAAGGGAAGAATTTGTGACATGACTTGTCCTTTGCTGTGTGGGTAGATCTTGAACTGGCGTGTTGGCGGCTTTCCACCCCTGCGCAACGTTCTGCCCAATGCCGTTCTGCGGCGGAGACAGGCGGGACGAACGACTACCGGTCGCGAGTAATCATGTAGTCAGCGGTGACCGCGAGGGCGCGGCGCGCCATACTGTCTTCAAAGATGTCGAGTTCACGCTTCGCTGCGCCGATATACGTTCGGGCTCGGTCCATGGCATACGTGACTGATCCATATTCGGCCATCAGGAGCAGAATGCGATCCAGGTCGGCAGTGTCGAGCATTCGGCTCTCCATCCGGTCCTTGATCATGTGGCGGTCCTGTTTCGAACAATGTTGGAGGAGATGGAGCAGCGGGAGTGTGGCCTTGCCTTGCCGCAAATCTTGTCCAATGGTTTTCCCGAGCGAGGCGCCGTCGGCGATGTAGTCCAGATTGTCATCGGCGACCTGGAAGGCGATTCCAAGATATTGGCCAAAGCGGAATAGGGCGTCCTGTTGGGCGTCCGATGCGTCGGCCAGAATGGCACCCATGCGGCAGGCAGCCGCGATCAACGCGGCCGTCTTATACTCGACGATCTTGATATAGTCGTTTTCGGGAATGGTGGGGTTGCCGTTGTAGTACAGCTGAAGCACTTCGCCTTCTGCCATCTTGTTGCAGGCCTCGGAGAGGACTTCGTTGATCCGTTGACTTTGGAATTCGACGACCCGGCACATGGCTTTGGTATAGAGGTAGTCGCCGACGAGAATGCTAATCTGATTCCCCCATACCTTGCGCGCCGTTTTTTTCCCGCGACGGAGATCGGCTTCATCCACCACGTCATCATGCAACAGGGTGGCCGTGTGGATGAACTCCACGACGCTTCCGAGTTGATGGTGTCCATTGGCAGCGTAGCCGCACAAGCGGGCACTCAGGAGAAGAAGCAGAGGCCGGATGCGTTTACCGCCTCCACTCAAGATCTGGGTGGCGACGGTATTGACCAGGGTAACACTGGAGTCAAGATTTTTGTTAATTCGGTTCTCAACCCCGTCAAGTTCCTGACGGTATGCGTCCCACACCTCAGCCATAGTGTGAATGGTTGAAATTAGCGACGGTTCAGCCATGTGGTGGATGGTAGGGGAGAGGGAGAAATAAAGTCAAGCAAACCGCCGACCTTTTGGCATCAACAACCTTGACAGACGAAGGATCCATCCAGTAAGTTTCCACCCCTGAGGGCTCGTCATTCGGCTGAGGGATTCAGCCGTGGATATGGGGCTAGCCAGTCTAGGTTTCCTCGCTCAGAGTACCCCGTCTGACAGGGACACATCCCCACATTTTGAATGAGATACAAGACATGAACGTTCCAGGATTTCCCCCACAACAAGGGCTGTACGATCCCAAACAGGAAAAGGACTCCTGTGGGGTGGGCTTTGTCGTCAATGTCCAAGGCCAGAAATCTCATCATATCGTCCAGCAAGGCCTGCAGATTCTTGAAAACCTCACTCATCGTGGTGCACAGGGATGTGATCCCTGCACGGGCGACGGTGCGGGCATTCTCCTGCAGGTTCCCCATGAGTTCCTCAAGCGGGCGGCTGGTGATACCGGTGTTCAGCTTCCCGATGCTGGTGAGTACGGGGTTGGGATGGTCTTTCTGCCCCCGCAGGCCCATCAACGCCACCAATGTGAACAGATGTTTGCCAAGATCGCTTTGGAAGAGGGGTTGCGCCTATTGGGCTGGCGCGATGTGCCCGTGAAAAATGACACGATTGGGCCCGTGGCCCGGAGCACAGAACCGTTCATGCGGCAGATGTTTATCGCGCGCGACGTGCTGAACGAAGTGCAGTTCGAACGAAAACTCTACGTGATTCGCAAGCGAGTCGAAAACGCTGTGCGGGAGTCGGCGATTCAGGGCCGCGAGTATTTCTACGTATCGAGCCTCTCCGCGCACACGATTATCTATAAGGGCTTGCTGCTGCCGCATCAAATGGCGGCGTATTATCAGGATCTCAAGGATTCGAGCCTCGCCAGCGCGCTCGCGCTGGTCCACTCACGGTTCAGTACGAACACGTTTCCCACCTGGCCACTGGCGCATCCCTATCGATACATCTGCCACAACGGCGAGATCAACACGCTGAAGGGCAACGTCAACTGGATGCGCGCCCGCCAGGGACGGCTGAACTCCGATCTGTTCGGCGCGGATCTCGAAAAACTCTATCCCATCGTCTACGAACATCAGAGCGACTCGGCGTGTCTGGATAACGCGGTCGAGTTTCTGACCATGGGCGGCCGATCTCTTCCTCACGCGATGATGATGCTTATTCCCGAGCCCTGGGTCTCGAATCCGCAGATGGATCTCGATCGGCGTGGGTTCTATGAATATCATGCGGCGATGCAGGAACCTTGGGATGGCCCCGCGGCGGTCTGCTTTACCGACGGCAAATTGATCGGCGCCACGCTGGATCGAAACGGCTTGCGCCCCTGCCGCTATCAAGTGACGACCGACGGTTTGGTCGTGCTGGCATCCGAAGCCGGTGTGCTACCGATCGAGCCGCAGAAAATCCGCCAGAAAGGTCGGCTCATGCCGGGCCGCATGTTTCTCGTCGATACAGTGCAGGGCCGATTGATCGATGACGAGGAAGTAAAGGCGGAGATCGTGAACCGAAAACCCTATCGGGCATGGGTTACGCAGTACCGGGTCTCGCTCGATGAGTTGCCTGAGCCGATCAACGTGCCGCAGCCCGATCATCCGACGATCCGCCAGCGGCAGCAGGTGTTCGGGTACACTGTGGAAGAGCTGAAGATGGTGCTGACCCCGATGGTGTTGGACGGCCAGGAGGCGGTGTCGTCGATGGGCACGGACACGCCGCTGGCAGTGCTGTCCAACCGACCGCAGCTTTTGTTCAAATATTTCAAGCAGCTCTTCGCGCAAGTGACGAATCCGCCGATCGATCCGATCCGCGAGGAACTCGTCATGTCACTGACGACAAGCATCGGTCCCAAGCCGAATCTGATGGACGAGAATCCGGAGTCCTGCCGACGCATCCGCGTGAAGCAGCCGATTCTCACGAACACCGATTTGCAAAAGATTCGCGAATTGGCCGACCCGCATTTCAAGAGCAAAACCTTGACGATGCTGTACCGCGTTGCCGAAGGGCCGGAGGGATTGGGTGCGGCGGTTGATGATCTCTGCTGCCAAGCCTCGCAGGCGATCAAGGAAGGCTACAAATTCTTGATCTTGAGCGACCGGGGTGTGAGCGAGGACTGGGCGCCAATTCCCAGCCTGCTCGGGGTTGCTGCGGTCCATCACCATCTGGTTCGCGAATGCACGAGAACGGAAGTCGGCCTTACGGTGGAAACCGGCGAGCCGCGAGATGCGCACCATTTTGCCTGCCTGATCGGGTATGGAGCAGGCACAGTCAATCCGTATCTCGTATTTGAGTCGCTGGTCGACATGGAGCGCGACGGCTACTTACCGGAAGGGCTCGATGCGCAGACGGCCGAAGGGAAGTTCATCAAGGCCATCAACAAGGGGCTGCTCAAAGTCTTTTCAAAGATGGGCATCTCAACGGTTCAATCCTACTGCGGCGCGCAAATTTTCGAGGCGATCGGGCTCAACCGTGAATTGATCGACCGCTACTTCACCGGGACGGCGTCCCGTGTCGAAGGCATCGGCATCCGGGAAATCGGTGAAGAGACGTTGCAGCGGCACCAGTTGGCTTACGAGCCGGCGCCGATCCATCAGCTCGAGTTCGGTAGCGAAATCCACTACCGGATTCAGGGGGAACATCACAACTGGAATCCGGACACGATCTATAAGTTGCAACATGCTACCCGGACCAACGACCCGAAGAGCTTTGCCGAATTTGCACAACTGGTGAACGATGAGAGCAAGCGGCGGTCGAACCTCCGAGGGCTGCTCGAATTTAAGTTTCTGCCGGAGCCGATTCCTGTGGATGAGGTTGAGCCGGCAAAGGACATCGTGAAGCGGTTTACCACCGGCGCTATGTCCTTTGGCTCCATCAGCAAGGAAGCGCACGAGACATTGGCCATCGCGATGAACCGGCTCGGTGCTAAGAGCAATACCGGAGAGGGTGGAGAGGATCCGGCGCGGTTCATCCCGCTGTCCAACGGCGACTCCAAGAACAGCTACATCAAGCAAGTGGCGTCTGCGCGATTCGGCGTGACCAGCCACTATTTGGTGAACGCGAGAGAACTCCAGATCAAGATGGCGCAAGGGGCGAAGCCGGGCGAAGGCGGGCAGTTGCCGGGCCACAAGGTTGATGAGAACATCGCCAAGTTCCGCTATGCGACGCCGGGGGTGCAGCTGATTTCGCCGCCACCGCACCATGACATTTATTCCATTGAGGATTTGGCGCAATTGATCTTCGATTTGAAGAACGCCAATCCCGACGCGGCCGTCTCGGTGAAATTGGTTTCGGAGGTGGGGGTCGGCGCCGTTGCCGCGGGCGTGGCGAAGGCGCACGCGGATAAAGTGCTGATCAGCGGCGACAGCGGTGGAACCGGCGCGTCGCCGTTGTCCTCGATTAAGTACGCCGGCGTGCCGTGGGAATTGGGATTGGCGGAGACGCATCAGACGCTGGTGGTGAACGATCTGCGCGGGCGCATCCGCGTGGAAACTGATGGCCAGTTGAAGACGGGCCGTGATGTGGCGATCGCCACATTGCTCGGAGCGGAAGAGTACGGTTTCGCCACAGCGCCGCTGATCATCGAAGGTTGCATCATGATGCGCAAGTGCCACTTGAATACGTGCCCTGTCGGTATCGCAACGCAGGACCCGGAGTTGCGCAAGAAGTTCAAAGGACAGCCGGAGCACATTGTCAATTTCTTTTTCTTCGTCGCCGAAGAATTGCGGCAAATCATGGCCAGGCTGGGTTTCCGCACGATCAATGAGATGGTCGGCCGCGTCGATAAATTGAAAGTGCATAAGGCCATCGATCACTGGAAGGCGAAAGGCCTTGACCTCTCGCCGCTGTTGAAGATGCCGGAGGTCGGCGCCGAGGTCCCGCGTCACTGCGTGCAGAAGCAGGATCACGGCATTGCGGAGGTACTGGACAACAAGCTGATCGAACTCTGCAAGTCGGCCTTGGAAAAGGGTGAGAAGGTGACGGTCGATCTACCAATTCGTAACGTGAACCGGACGGTCGGCACCATGTTGTCGAGCCGGATCGCGAAGCAATTTGGGCTGGAAGGGATGCCGCCCGATACGATTTCGATCAAGTTCACCGGGTCGGCGGGGCAATCCTTTGGGGCGTTTCTGTCGCGTGGAATTACGCTGACGCTCGAAGGCGAATCCAACGACTATATCGGCAAGGGGCTCTCGGGTGGCACGATCATTGTCTATCCGCCGAAGAACACGATCTTCCAGCCGGAAGACACCATTCTGGTCGGCAATACGGCGCTCTATGGCTCGACCCAGGGCGAAGCCTATTTCTACGGCATGGCGGGCGAGCGGTTTGCGGTGAGGAACAGCGGTGCTCTGGCGGTCGTCGAAGGCACGGGCGACCATGGGTGCGAATACATGACTGGCGGCGTTGTGGTCGTGCTTGGCCGGACCGGGCGAAATTTCGCGGCGGGCATGTCCGGGGGAATAGCCTTCGTCTTGGACGAACTCGGCAAGTTCTCGTCGCGGTGTAACACGGGTATGGTGGAGTTGGAGAAGGTGGCGACGGCGAATGATAAGAAGGTGTTGCACGAGTTGATCACGAAACAGTTCATGTATACTGGCAGCCGGACTGCCAAACGCATCCTCGATTCGTGGGGAGCGATGGTATCGAAATTCGTGAAGATCATGCCGGTTGATTACAAGCGTGTGCTCGAAGAACAGAAGCGGAAAGCAAGCGCAGTCCACTAACGCAGGACTGAGTAACGAGGGCTGAGGTTTGAGATGATGACGCAGCGGGCTATTCTCCATCCTCCGTCCTCCGTCCTCAGTCCTCAGCACTAGGAATCAGATGGGTGATCCGAAGGGGTTCATGAAATATGCCCGAGAGGGCCCGAAACGAAAGCCGGTCGAGCTGCGCGTGCTCGACTGGAAGGAGATGTACGAGCCGATTGCCGAGGACAAGCTGGAAGTCCAAGGAGCCCGCTGCATGGACTGCGGCGTGCCGTTTTGCCAGGGATCCACGGGGTGCCCGGTCGTGAATCTGATTCCCGAGTGGAACGATCTAGTCTATCGCGGCCGCTGGAAAGATGCGTTGAAGGTACTCCACACCACGAACAATTTTCCCGAGTTTACCGGCCGGCTGTGTCCGGCTCCGTGCGAAGGGGCCTGTGTGCTCGGGATCAACGAAGACCCTGTCTCAATCCGCATCATCGAATGGAATATCATTGATCGGGGATTCAACGAGGGCGAAGTCGTACCAATTTTACCCGTGCGAAAAACCGGTAAGACAGTTGCCATTGTTGGGTCCGGGCCATCAGGACTCGCTGCTGCCCAACAGTTGGCTCGTGTCGGTCATAGTGTCACTCTGTTCGAGAAGGCCGACCGCATCGGCGGACTGCTCCGCTACGGGATTCCGGATTTCAAAATGGAAAAATGGGTCATCGACCGCCGCTTGGAACAGATGAAGGCCGAGGGTGTTGAGTTCAAACCCGGTGTGACGGTCGGCAAGGACATCACGGGTGAGCAGTTGCGAGAGCAGTTTGATGCCGTGGGGTTGACGATGGGCGCGGAGCAGCCGCGTGAGTTGCCAATTCCCGGCCGTGAACTCAAGGGCATCCATCTTGCGATGGGGTATCTGACGCAGCAGAACAAACGAACGGCTGGGATGTCGGTGACGGATGAGCCGATCACGGCCAAGGGAAAGCGTGTCGTCATCATCGGCGGCGGCGATACCGGATCGGACTGTCTGGGGACCGCTCACCGGCAGGGCTGTGCTGAAGCGCACCAGTTTGAATTGCTGCCGGAACCGCCACCGACGCGGGCCAATTCAACTCCTTGGCCGCTCTGGCCGATGCAGCTCCGCACGTCCCACGCCCACGAAGAAGGGTGCGACCGTCAGTGGAGTGTCTCGACGAAGAAATTCACTGGCCATGATGGTCACGTCACCAAACTGCATGCGCATCGTGTGAAGTTTGAGGCTGGAAAGTTTGTGCCAATTCCGAATTCTGATTTTGAAATGGATGTGGATCTGGTGCTGCTCGCAATGGGCTTTACCGGTCCCGTGAAAAACGGCCTGCTCGACAGCCTGGGCGTCCAGTACGATCAACGTGGTGCGGTGGCGGTGGACGACAACTTCATGACAAACCTCGACGGCGTCTTTGCTGGCGGCGACACCAAGCGCGGCGCATCCCTCATCGTCTGGGCGATCTCCGAAGGCCGCAAGATGGCTGCCGGCATCGATAGGTACCTCCAAGCCAGAAAATCCGAAAAACAAACAGCAAAATAAGGGACTGCCTCCT
>Ga0194132_10003197_pt1 | contig 29506 bp, 29 predicted proteins | sample TA2KigOf80mmetaG_FD_148612 | JGI IMG/M metagenome (GOLD analysis project Ga0194132, IMG submission 148612) | Freshwater microbial communities from Lake Tanganyika, Tanzania - TA2015054 Kigoma Offshore 80m | ecosystem: Environmental > Aquatic > Freshwater > Lake | place: Tanzania: Lake...
CCGCCGCGGCGAGGCGGCCTTCCCACGCCCGCCGGTCAGCCTGGCCGCGCGCACCGATCGCGCGCCAGGCGGCGAGGATGGGCGCCGGGATCTCGAACGGCGGATGCGGCCAACCGATCGCCTTGCGCGTGCCGGCGATCTCCTCGGCGCCGAGCGGGGAACCGTGCGAGGCGGCGGTGCCGGCCTTGGTCGGCGCGCCGCGGGCGATCGTGGTGCGGCAGGCGATCAGCGACGGCACCTCGCTCCGCCGCGCCGCCGCAAGTGCGGCATCGATCGCCGCGGGATCGTGGCCGTCGACACGGCAGACCGCCCAGCCATAGGCGGCGAAGCGGCCCAGCGCGTCGTCGGAAAGGGCGAGGTCGGTCGCGCCGTCGATCGAGATCCGGTTGTCGTCATAGAGGACGATCAGCCGGCCGAGCCGGAGATGGCCGGCGAGCGAGGCGGCCTCGTGGCTGATGCCCTCCATCAGGTCGCCGTCGCCGGCGATCACAAAGGTCCGGTGATCGACCAGCGCCTCGCCGTGTCGTGCGGCGAGCAGGCGCTCGGCGAGCGCCATACCGACGGCATTCGCGATCCCCTGGCCGAGCGGGCCCGTCGTGGTCTCGATGCCGGACGCGGCCCCGAATTCGGGATGGCCGGGGGTGCGGCTGTGAAGCTGCCGGAAACGCCGGATCTCGGCCATCGTCATGTCGGCATAGCCGGTGAGATGGAGGAGCGCGTAGAGGAGCATCGAGCCGTGGCCGGCCGACAGCACGAAGCGGTCGCGATCAGGCCAGTCAGGCGCCGTGGGATCGAAGCGGAGATGGCGCGCGGCCAGCACCGTCGCCACGTCCGCCATGCCCATCGGCATGCCGGGATGGCCGGACTTGGCCGCCTCAACCGCATCCATGGCGAGCGCTCGGATCGCATTGGCAAGGTCGGCGTGCGGCACGCCGCCCGGCGGGGCGTCCGGCGTCGCGGGGCGATCGGGGCTGGCCATGGCGGTTCAGGTTCCTCATGCCCGGGGACCCCGCCGTTCGGGGGGTCGGGCAGCGGCCGTCGGAGGGCGGGCGGGCGCATATTTGGCGACCGGGCCGGTCCGATGCAAGCCGATTCTCGGGCCTTTTCTCAACCCTCGGGCGTGGTCAGCTTGACGCCGAGCTTGGCGCGTCGGACGAGCCACGGGCTCGGCCGGTAGCGGGGATCGCGGTAGACGTCGTGGAGCGCCTCGAGGATCGCGAGGATGCGCGCCGGGCCGACCGAATCGCCGAAGCCGAGCGGTCCCTTGGGGTAGTTGAGCCCGATCATCACCGCGCGGTCGATATCCTCGGGCGTCGCAATGCGCTGCTGCGCGATCTCGCAGCCGATGTTGCAGATCTGGGCGACGATGCGCTGGGCGACGAAGCCGGGGCTGTCGTGGATGACGCTGACCGGCTTGCCGTCGGCGGCAAGTGCGGCGTGCGCCTGGTCGCGGATCGCCGGATCGGTGAGCGGGTTGGTCATCAGCGTACGCCGGCCGTCGAGGCCGAACAAGGTGTCGACCGCGAGCGTGCGGCGCGGGTCGAGCCCTTCGGCGATCACGATCGTCGTCGTGTCGTGGCCGAGCGGCGTGACGAGGCAGAGGCTGTCCGATGCCGGGCGGTTGCCGCGGTCGAGCGCGACGCCGTTCGCCGCGAGGAGCTTCACGACCGCACGCTCGCCCTCCATCACCGCGTGGCTCACCCAGACCCGCTGCGGCAGCGTCGTCGGCGCGGGCGCGGCCGGTGGCGCGATCTTGCGGCCGTCCTCGTAGCGGTAGAAGCCCTGCCCCGTCTTCCGCCCATAGAGCCCGCCGGCGACGCGCTGTCGGGTGAAGGGATGCGGGCGCACGCGCGGCTCCTCATAGAACTGGTGGTAGATCGATTCCATCACGACGTGCGAGACGTCGAGGCCGGTGATGTCCATCAGCTCGAACGGACCGACGCGGAAACCCGTTCCGCCCTCGCGCAGGATGTCGTCGACCGTGGCGAAATCGGCGATGCCCTCGGCGACGATGCGGCCGCCCTCGGTGTAGAGCCCGCGGCCGGCGTGGTTGACGAGAAAGCCCGGCGTGTCCTTGGCGCGGACCGCGCGGTGGCCGAGGCGCCTCGCGATCGCATCGAGCGCATCGAGCACCCACGGCTCGGTGCGGAGCGCGTCCACCACCTCGATCAGCCGCATCACCGGGACCGGGTTGAAGAAGTGGTAGCCGGCGACGCGGCCGGGCGCCGCGCACACGCTCGCGATCGCCGTCACCGAGAGCGACGAGGTGTTGGTCGCGAGGATGCAGTCGCGCGCGACGATCGCCTCGAGGCGCTTGAACATCGCCTGCTTGACCGCGACCTCCTCGAGGATCGCCTCGATCACGAGATGGCACGGCGCGAGACCGTCGAGCGTCTCGACCGGCGTGATGCGCGCGACCGCCTCGGCCGCCGCCTCGGCGGTCATCTGGCCCTTCTCGGCCGCGCGCGCAAGCATGCGCTCGACGAAGGTCCTGGCGTCGGCGACCGCTTCCTTCCGCTCGTCGTGGAGCCGGACCGCGAAACCCGCCGCCGCCGCCACTTGCGCGATGCCACGGCCCATCGTGCCGGCGCCGACGATGCCGATGGTGTAGCCGGGGGCGTTGACGTCGACGGTCATGACTGTCTCCCGTTGAGCGCGGCGATGCGGTCGCGGACGGCGACGGCCTCCGCCATGATCTCTTCGAGGATCTCCGCGACGGGCGCGATCCTGTCGGCGAAGACGCAGGACTGGCCGAGCGACAGCGTACCGCGCTCCCAGTCGCCGGTCTCGTAGGCCTCGCGCTGATAGGGGCCGCGCACGAGCGGCCGGTAGCGCTCGAAGTCGGTGATCCCGTCGGCCTCGAGCGCGCCGACCTCGCGCGCGGTGCGGTTGTCGAGGACGCGGCTGTTGTCGCCGAAGATTCCCATCACGACCCGTGTCGCGCCCTCGTCGGCCTCGATCACGCGGCGCTTGTAGTCGGGATGCGCCCACACCTCCGAGGCGACCGTCATGCGCGAGCCCATGAGGACCCCGTCCGCGCCGAGCGCGAGCGCGGCGACGAGCTGGCGGCCGGTGCCGATGCCGCCGCCGAGGACGACCGGCACGCCGAGCGCCCGCGGCACCAGCGCGCCCTGGACGATGCCGCCGACCAGCCGCATGCCGGGATGGCCGCCCGCCTCCATGCCGAGGATCGTGACCGCATCGACGCCCGCCTTCTCCGCCGCGAGCGCGTGGCGGAGCGTCGTGCACTTGTGGACGACCGTGACCCCGGCCGCCTTGAGCGCGGGCAGGAACGCATCCGGCCGGTAGCCCGCGGTCTCGGCGTAGCGAACGCCTTCCTCGATCGCGATCGCCATGAAGCGCTTCAAGGCCTCGTTCTGCTCCGGCCGCGCCGATACATAGAGATTGACCCCGAACCGCCAGCCGCCGGTGATCTCGGCGCAGCGTTTGAGGCCGTCGCGGAACGCCGCGTCGGACGCATAGCTCCGCGGCGTGATGAAGCCCATCGCGCCGGCATTGACCACCGCGCCGACATAATCGTGGATCGCGAGGTGGTTGAGCCCACCGCAGAGGATCGGATGGCGGATGGCGAACAGATCGGTGATCCGCGTGCGGAGCGACGGCTGGGGCGGGTTCATGCGGGTGGATGCCGTCACGGGACCGATCAGCGGAACCGCGGCGGGCGCTTCTCCTTGAACGCGGCGCGGCCCTCGGCGAATTCGCCGGTGTGGAAGGCGAGCGACTGGCTCATCGCCTCCATCTCGAGCGCGGCATCGAGGCTCGCCGGCTGAAGCGCGAGCTGGCGCTTGGCGAGGGCGAAGGCGTGCGGCGGCATGGCCGCGAGCTCGCTCGCGAGCGCGACCGCGCGGTCCCCGGCCGTCCCGTCGGCGACGAGCTCGTCGGCGAGCCCGCACTCGAGCGCCGCCTTGCCCTTAAGGAGCCGGGCATAGAGGAGGATCTGGCGCGCCGGCCCCGCCCCCACCCGCCGCGGCAGCGTGTAGAGAATGCCGTAGTCCGGGATCAGCCCGATGCGGAAGAACGGGAAGCCGATCGAGCCGCCCTCGGCGAGGACGATGGTGTCGGCGAGGAGTGCGAGCCCGGCCCCGGCGCCGACGGCGAAGCCCTCGACGGCGGCGACGATCGGCTTCTCGGCGTTCGCCAGCATCGCGACGAGGACGTGGTTGCTCTTCATCCGCGCCCGCGCGCGCTCGGCGGTGAGCCCTTCCATCGAATCGATGTCGCCGCCCGAGCAGAAATGCCCCGACGCGCCGGCGAGGACGAGCGCGGCGGTGGCCGGATCGCCGAGGGCGCGCTCGACCGCGTCGATGAGCGCGAGCCGGAGCGCCGGGTTGAGCGCGTTCCGCCGCTCGGGCCGGTTGAGGGTGAGGCGCGTGACGCCCGGCGCCGGGCTGTCCGTGAGCACGACCGACATGGGGTTTCCCGATCTGAACCGATCGGCCACTATCGCGTTTTTGCCGCGGGCCGACAAGGGGCGCCGCCCGCGCCCGGCCGTGCTATCGAGGCGAACCCGCAAGGAGGCGAACCATGGCCGCGACGATTATCGATTCCGGCATCTTCGGCGACATCTTCTCGACCGCGGCGATGCGCGCGGTGTGGTCGGACGAGAACCGCACGCAGAAATATCTCGACGTCGAGGCCGCGCTCGCGCGCGTGCAGGCCGGGCTCGGCATCATCCCGCGCGAGGCGGCCGACGAGATCGTCGCCAATTGCCGCGTCGAGAAGATCGACATGGCGAAGCTCAAGGCCCGCACCGAGGCGATCGGCTATCCCGTGCTCGGCGTCGTGTCGCAGCTCAACGCGCTCTGTCGCGATCGGCTCGGCGAGTACTGCCATTGGGGGGCGACGACACAGGACATAACCGACACCGCGACCGTCCTCCAAATTCGCGAGGCGCTCGCGCTCGTCGACGACGACCTCGCGGCGCTGTCGTCGACCCTCGCCGGTCTCGCGCGGCGCTACCGCGACACCCCGGTCGCCGGGCGGAGCAACCTGCAGCAGGCGATCCCGGTCACCTTCGGCTACAAGATGGCGGGCCTCCTCGCCGCCGTCGAGCGCCACCGCGCCCGGCTCGCCGAGCTCCGCCCGCGTGTCCTCGTCGGCGAGTTCGCCGGCGCCGCCGGCACGCTCGCCTCACTCGAGCGGGGTGCGATGGAGACCCAGGCCGAGCTGATGCGCGCGCTCGGCCTCGGCCAGCCGCTGATCGCCTGGCACACGATGCGCGACTGCATCGCCGAGGTCGGCGCGTTTCTCGGCCTCGTCGGCGGCACGCTCGGCAAGATCGAGACCGACATCAAGCTGATGATGCAGACCGAGGTGGCCGAGGTCTACGAACCGTTCGCGCCCGGCCGCGGCTCGTCCTCGACGATGCCGCAGAAGCGGAACCCGATCTCGTGCTGCTACATCCACGCCGCGATCTCGGTGGTGCGCCAGCACGCGGCCGCGCTGATAGACGCGATGGTCGCCGACCACGAGCGTTCGACCGGGCCGTGGGAGATCGAGTGGATCGTGCTGCCGGAGGCGTTCTGCCTGATCGCCGGCGCGCTCCGCCAGGCGCGATTCATCCTCGACGGCCTCGAGGTCGACGCGGCGCGCATGCGGGCCAATCTCGACATCACCAACGGCCTCGTCATGTCGGAGGCGGTGATGATGGGCCTCGGCCCGCATATCGGGCGCGAGTACGCCCATGACCTCGTCTACGATCTGTGCCGTGCGGCGCTGGCGCAGAACCGGCCGCTCCTCGAGCTCCTCGCCGAGCACCCCGAGATCGGCCGCCACCTCGACCGCACCGCGCTCGCCCGGCTGTGCGAGCCGGCCAACTATCTCGGCCAGGCCGGGACCATGGTCGACCGCGTGCTGGCGAGCCTGTCGCGCTGAACGGGCCTTTGCTAGGATGGCGGTCCCGGTCCAGGGAGGCTGCCATGATCCGGTTCCTGGTCGCGCTCTTTGCGGCGACGCTCGCTCTGAGCGCGCCGGCGTCGGCGCATTACCGCGGCGGCGTGAGCTTCGGCTTCTCGTTCCCGCTCTATGTCGGGCCGCCGGCCTATTACTATCCGGCCTATCCGCCGCCGATGTATGTCGCCCCGCGCGCCTATTACCCGCCGCCGATCTACGTCGCGCCGCCGCCGCCGCGCGTCGTCTACCGCGAGCAATGCCGCGAGTTCCGCGGCGACGCGACCATCGATGCGAGCGGCAACCCGTTCCACGGTGTCGCGTGCCTGCGCGCCGACGGCCTCTGGCATATCGTGAATTGAAGGGGACCGTCGGAGCCTCGACCGGCGGGCGCGCGCGCCGGCGGCAGCGAAGCGATCAGGCGGCGCGTTTGATTCGTTTGGCCTTGATGACGTCCGCCCGCGTCGCTTCCTACCCCTTCGTCGCGACGATGAACAGGCGGCGGAACGGGAACAGCGTGCGGCCGTCGGCGAGGGGCGGATAGGCGAGGCGCGTGCGGCGGCGGTATTCGGTCTCGAACGCGGACCGCTCCGGCTCGGCGAGCGCATCCAGGAACGGCTTGAGCCAGGTGCCCTTGGTCCAGTCGGCGACCTGTGCCTCGCCCTCGAGGACCTGCTGGTACTCGGTCTCCCACAAGTCGAGCCGCGCGACGCGGGGTGCGAGGAGCGCGTAGTAGACCGCGGGCTCGGCGACCGGTGGCGGCTTGATCAGCCCGGCGAGCCGGCCCGCCCACGGCCCCTCGCGCGCCACGTCCTCGATCAGCGTGTGCGACGGCTGGCGGAACATGCGCGGCATCTGCACCGCGAGCGCGCCACCCGGCGCCACCTGGTCGAGCAGGTGCGGGAAGAGCCGCCCGTGGTCGGGGAGCCAGTGGAGCGCCGCGTTGGAGTAGAGGAGATCGACCGGCGCCGCGGCCCGCCACGCGCCGATTTCGGCCGCGACCCAGTCGATGTCAGCGGCCACGGCGCGGCCCTTCGCCAGCATGTCGGCGGAGCTGTCGACGCCCGCGACCCGCGCCGCCGGCCAACGCCGCTTGAGCGGCACCGTCGCCGCGCCGGTGCCGCAGCCGAGATCGACGATCGTCGCCGGGCGCGCGAGCGGCACGCGCGCCATCAGATCGAGCGCCGGACGGAGCCGGAGATCGGCGAAGGCGAGATATTGGTTGGGATCCCAGTCCACGCCCCTGTGCCCCGTCTGCGCGCGGTCAGCGCTTGGCGTCGGCGGCCGCGGCCGCGTCGTCGTAGGAGGTCGCGACATTGAGGACGGCGGCGCGCTTCTCCTCGGTCACGACCTTGAGCGCGCGGTCGAGCGCGGCGGGGAGCGCGTCGGGCGTCTTGACCTCCTCGCCCCAGCCGCCGCACGCCGCGACGATGCGGTGATACTCGGGCGACGGCTGGAGATAGGTGAGCGGCGCGCGATTGATGCGCGCGGCCGCGCCGTCGGGATAGATGCCGAGCGTCGCCTTGCGGACGGCCCCCCACATCCGGTTGTTGAGAATCACGGTCAGCACCGGGAGCCCGTTCGCCGCGCCGACATAATGCGCCGGCGTCGGGTTGCCGAACATATAGGAGCCATCGCCGACGATCGAGATCACGCGCCGCTCGGGCGCGGCGAGCTTGATGCCGAGCGCGGCGCCGAGGCCCCAGCCGAGCCCGCCTGCCGGGCTCGCCGCGAAATAGGTGCCGGGGCGGGAGAACGTCATGTGCGCGATCGGGATCTGGGATTCGCTCACCACGATGTCGTCGGGGGCCTTGGCGGCGTCGATGCAGGCGGCGACCTGGGTGAGATCGAGCGGCGCGGCGCCGGCGGCGGCCTCGCGCGCGGCACGGCGCTGGGCGGCCATCGCCTCGCGCCGCTTGGCGACGGCGGCGCGGCGGAGTGCGATCCGGTCGCGTGCGCCCGCCGCGCGCGCCGCGAGCGCGCCATCGAGCGCCTTCATCGCGTTGTGCGACGAGCCGGCGACGGCGAGATCGCACGGATAGCCGCGCACCACATAGTCGGAGAACAGCGGATCGGCGCCGAAATGGATCACCTTCGCCGTTGGCGCGATCTTGTGGAGCGAGGGGATCCAGGGCACGTCGCTGTCGACGACGACGATTGCGTCGGCGTCCTTGATGAGGGCCGCCGGCTCGTAGCCCATGTGCATCGGGTGGTCGGATGGCAGCACGACATAGCGCGGCCGATAGGCGACGACGGGGATCGCGAAGCGGTCGACGAGGCGGGCGAGCGTCGGCACCGCGTCCGGCTCCTGGCCATAGCTCGACGAGATCAGGACTGGGTTGGTGGCGGCGGCAATGATATCGGCCGCCTTCTCGATCGCGGCCGCATCCGGCGCGGTCGGGCGCGCCGCCTGGCGCCGCGACGGGGTGTCGAAGGCGAAGGCACCCGGCGCCTCGGCCAGCACCTCGCGCGGCAGCGTCAGATAGATCGGCCCGCGCGGCTCGCTCATCGCGATGTTGATCGCGCGGTCGACCACGGTCTCGAGCTGGTGCGCGTTCCGGAGCTCGTAGTCCCACTTCACGAGCTCGCGTACCATGCCGGCCTGGTCGAACATCTCCTGGCCCCAGTGGATGTAGAGCGAGCGGGCGCCGGTCAGCCCCTCCTCGGTCAGGGGCGAGCGGCCGGCAGAGAAGATGATCGGGACGTGCTCGCGCGCGGCGTTCATGATGCCGCACACCGCGTTCGCGGTGCCGACCGTGACGTGGACCATCACCGCCTGCGGGCGCCCGGAAACGAGGTAGAAGCCGTGCGCCATCGCGACCGCGACGTTCTCGTGCGGCACCGTGACCGGGATCGGCGCGCGCGAGCCGGTCGCGGCCGCCTTCGACAGCGCCTCGATGATCGAGGGGAAATCGGTTCCCGAGTTGCCGAACAAATATTCGACGCCGCGGTCGGCGAGGAGGGCGAGATAGGCCTCGGCGGTCGAGTCGGCCCTGATCGTCGTCGTCGCCATGCGCGCCTCTCCTTGGCCCCGGGTGACCGTGTCCGGATATCATGGTCGCGGCGGCGCTCACAAGGCCCGGGGGCGCCGAGGCGGCCCTGCCTCGCGCCCGCCGGCCCGCCCGGCGCCGGCCGCGCCGGAGCCGAGCGAGTGCGACCCCGCCGATGAGCCTACGCCTCTCCCTCAATTTCGCGGCGATCTTCCTCGCGATCGGTATCGCCATGCCGTTCTGGCCGGTCTGGCTCGAATCGCGCGGCATGTCGGCGGCCGAGATCGGGCTTCTGCTCGCGGTCGGGAGCTGGATCCGGATCGTCTCCAACCCGGTCATCGCGCAGGCCGTCGACCGCCATGGCCGGCGCCGAGCCACGTTGATCGTCCTGTCGGCCGGCGCCTTCGCGTCCTATCTCCTATATTTCCTCGACGGCGGGTTCTGGTGGCTGTTCGCGGTCACCGCGTTCTCCGGCGTCTTCTTCGGCGCGATCGTGCCGATCGCCGACAACCTCACCATGCTCGCCGTCCAGGCGCACCGGCTCGACTATGGCCGGATCCGGCTGTGGGGCTCGATCACCTTCATCCTCGCCGCGATCGGCGGCGGCGCGCTCCTCGTCGGGCGCAGCGCCGAGCTGGTCCTGTGGTTGATGTGCGCGGCCTTCGCGGTGGCGACGGCGGCGAGCTTCGCGCTGCCCGAGATCGACGCGCCGCGCGCCCAGCCGCGCCAGGTCGCCGCGCTCCGGCTCCTCCGCAACCGCGACTATCTTCTCGTCATCGTCGCCTGCGGCGTGCCCCAGCTGTCGCACGTCGTGATGTACGGCTTCGGCACGCTGCACTGGCGCGCGCTCGGCATCCCCGAGGACGTCATCGGCTGGCTGTGGGCCGAGGCGGTGATCGCCGAGATCATCCTGTTCGCGGTCTCGGGCGCGCTCGCCCGCCGCCTCGGCGCGCTCCGGCTTCTCGTGCTCGCGGGGCTCGCCGGACTGGTGCGCTGGACGCTGACCGCGGTCGCCGACGCGCCGCTCGAGCTCGCCCTCCTCCAGCCGTTCCACGCCTTCACCTTCGCCGCCGCCCATGTCGCGACCATGCACCTCATCGTGCGCGCGGTGTCACCGGCGTTCGGCGCGACGGCGCAGGGGCTCTATTCGGCGCTCGCGATCGGCGCCGGCATGGCGGTGATGATGCCGGTCGCGGGGTTCCTGTTCACCCGTCTCGGCGGCGATGCATTCATGGTAATGGCGGGGATCTCGGCGCTCGGGCTCGGCGTGGCCCTCATGCTCGCGCGGTTCGGCTCGCGTACGCTCCGGGCCTAGATCGGCATCGGGCGAAGCGGAATCCGGCTCGCCGGATGACGCTCTAGCGGAGCGCCTCGACCACGAGCGCGCGCTTCTCGCCGAGCCACAGGCCGTGATGCACGTGGTCGTCATAGGCGTTGCCGGTCTCGGGGTGGACGAGGATGTCGAGCCCGGCGCGGTTGGTCATCAGCCACGGCACGAGGCGCGCGAACTCGCCCGCCTCGAACGCCACCTGGTACATGCTGACCGGATGCGGCCCGACCGGCTTGTCGTGCCAGCGCCCCATGCGGACATCGAACGTGCGCTCGATCGCGGCGCGGAGCCGCGCCGCCACCGCGCGCGTCGCCGCGTCGTAGTAGATGTGGGCATGGTAGCCGGTGATCCGCGCCGGATCGATCGTCGGTGGTTTCATCTCGGCCTCCCGTGCCATCAGGCGGCGACGCCGATCAGCGAATCGAGCAGCGCGTGGTCGGCCTTCAGCGTCGCGCTCGGCCCATCATAGACGATCCGGCCGCGGCTCATCACGATCGTTCGGTCGGAGAAGTCGAGCGCGATCTCGGCGTGCTGCTCGACGAGGACGATCGCGAAACCGTGGTCGCTCCGGAGCCGGTGCATTGCCGCAACCAGCGAATCGACGATCACCGGCGCCAGGCCCTCGGTCGGCTCGTCCATCAGAAGGACGACCGGGTTGCCGACGAGGGCGCGGGCGATCGCGAGCATCTGCTGCTCGCCGCCGGAGAGCTGGTTGCCCATGTTGCCGAGACGCGCCGCGAGCGGCGGGAACAGCTCGAGCACGGCCTCGATCGTCCAGCGTCCGGGGCGCGCGGCGATCTCGAGGTTCTCGCGGAGCGAGAGCGAGGGGAAGATCTCGCGCTCCTGCGGCACGTAGCCGAGCCCGGCGAGCGCGCGGCGGTGGATCGGCAGCGCCGCGATGTCCTGACCGGCCAGCACGATCCGACCGCGATGGAGCGTCGTGTGGCCCATCATAGTGGCGAGCAGCGTCGACTTGCCGACGCCATTCCGCCCGATGATGCTGACGCTCTCCCCGGCGCCGAGCGCGAGCGCGACGTCCTCGAGCACGATCGTCTCGCCGTAGCCGGCCGAGACGCCGTCGAGATCGAGGATCGGGGAGGCCGCCATCGCGCTCACCCGTGCCGCGTCTTCTTGCCGAGATAGACCTCGCGCACACGCTCGTTCGCGGCGATCTCGGACGGGGTGCCGACGACCAGCACCTCGCCCGCGACGAGCACCGTGATCTCGCGTGCGAAGCGGAACACGACGTCCATGTCGTGCTCGATGATCAGCATCGCGATCTCGGCGGGCAGCGATTCGATGACGTCGAGGAGGACGTGGCTCTCCGCGGTCGGCACGCCCGCCGCCGGCTCGTCGAGGAGGAGGACGCGCGGTTTGAGCCCGAGCGCGATCGCGATCTCGACCAGACGCTGGCGGCCATAAGGGAGCTCGCGGATCAGCCGGTCGGCGTCGTCGCCGAGCGATAGGAGCTCGAGGATCGCGAGCGCCTCGTCGATCACCTCGCCGCGCCGACCGATCGGCCGGAACATGGCGCGTGCGGCCCCGGTGCGCTCGGCGATCGCCATGCACACGTTCTCGAGCACCGAGAGCCCGCGATAGAGCTGGTTGATCTGGAACGTGCGCGCGATCCCGCGCTTGACGCGGGCGGCCTGCGACAGGGCGGTCACGTCCGCGCCGGCGAGATGGACCGAGCCGGAGGACGGCTTGAGCGCGCCGGTGATCAGGTTGATGAACGTGGTCTTGCCGGCGCCATTGGGTCCGATCAAGGCATGGCGCGCGCCGGACGCGAGGCGAAAGTCGATCGCCTGGGCGACCGGGAGCGCGCCGAAATTCTTGCTGAGCGCGCGGGTCTCGAGCGCGAGCGCGGTCATCGCGAGTCCCGCCGGAAACGGGCGCCGAGATCCTCGAGGAGGCCGAGGACGCCGCGCGGCGCGAACATCACGACGACGACGAGGACGAGGCCGATGCCGAACAGCCAGTATTCCGGGCTCTGCTTGGCGAGCTGGTCCTGCAGCACCATGTAGAGTGGCGCGCCGATGAACGCGCCGTAGAGCCGGCCGAACCCGCCGAGGATGATGACGATCAGGACATCGCCCGAGCGGATGAAGGAGAGGACGGTGAGGCCGACATATTCCGTCGTCTGGGCGAGAAGCGCGCCCGCGACGCCCGCCATCGCCGCCGAGATCGCATAGATCGTGACCAGCTTGAGATGGACCGGCGCGCCGACCGCGTGCATGCGGCGGATATTCTCGCGGATGCCGGTGAGCGACTGGCCGAACGGCGAATGCACGATCGCGCGCGCGACGACGAACATGATGAACAGCACGGCGAGGCAGTAGAGATAGGCGGTCTCGCCGAACAGATCGAACTCGAACACGCCGAAGATCGGATCCATGCGGATGCCGCGGAGCCCATCGTCGCCGCCGGTATAGTGCTCCTGCTCGTTCGCGATCTCGCGCAGAAGCTCGGCGAAGCAGAGCGTCAGCATCAGAAGCGTGAGCCCCGTGGTGCGCAGGATCGCCCAACCCGAGATGAAGCCCGCGATCCCGGCGACGATCGCGGCCAGGACGAGACCCGAGATCGGCTCGCCCCAGCCCTGCGCCGACAGGATGCCCGCGGTGTAGGCGCCGATGCCGAAGAACGCGGCGTGGCCGAGCGAGATGATACCCGCATAGCCGAGGATGAGATCGAGCGAGAGCGCGAACAGGACCATGATCAGGACCTGGGCGCCGAGCGTCTCGTAGGAGGGAAACAGGAAGAAGGCCGCGACCGCGGCGATCCACGGCACCGATTCCGCCCAGCTCAGGCGATGGCGGTGGCGAAGGAATGCGCCGCGCTCGGCGATCCCGATCATGCTAGGCCCGCCCGAACAGGCCCTGTGGGCGCCACAGGAGGACGACGATCGTGATCACGAACAGGAAGAACGCGCCGGCGTGCGGAAAAAAATATTTACCGGCGGTGTCGATGACGCCGATCAGGACCGCAGCGACGAACGCGCCGCGGATCGAGCCGAGACCGCCGACCGCGACCACGATCATGAAGTGGACCAGCCATTCGAGCGCATAGAACGGCGTGAGCCCGAGCACCTCGACCCCGAGCGCGCCGCCGATGCCGGCGAGCCCGCTGCCGAGCGCGAAGGTGATGGTGAACAGCCGGTCGACGTCGATCCCGATCGACTGCGCCATCCGCCGATTGTTGACCGCGGCGCGGATCTGGGCGCCCACCTTGGTGCGCTCGAGCCCGTACCAGAGCGCGACGATGATCGCGAGGCTGACGAGGATCAGGAACGTGCGATAGGCGGGAAACTCGCGGAAACCTAGATCGACCTGGGTCTTGAGGAAATCGGGCACGATCGGGACCACGTTGACGGGGCCCCAGATCAGCGTGCAGACCGCGATCGACATGAACACGAGCCCGATCGTGAACAGGACCTGGTCGAGCTCGCCCTTGGCATAGAACCTGCGGTAGAGCGTGCGCTCGAACACGACGCTGATCAGCGCGACACCGACAAAGGCGAGGACGATCGCGCCGACGAAGGGGATGCCGGCCTCGCGCATCAAGGTGATCGCGAGATAGCCGCCCAGCATCGCGAACGCACCATGCGCGAGGTTGGCGAACCCCATCAGTCCCATCGTCACCGACATCCCGACCGAGATCAGGAACAGGACCATCGCATAGGCGAGGCCGTCGAAGCCGATCGAGAGCGCGGCGGTCATGGGCGGGGGCGCGGGGGAACGGGAGGAGGGTGGCGGCGGAGCGCAGGCCCCGCCGCCGGATCGGACCTCAGTCCTTGATGTTCTTCTCGCCCGCCTTCCACGGATCCTTCACCATCGGGATGGTGTCGAACTCGATATTGGCGAGCGCGCCGTCGCGCTTCTCGACGCGGCGGACATACTGGTTGTTGACGACGTCGCGTGTCTCGGGATCGATGCTCATCGGCCCACGCGGGCTGTTGTAGCGCCAGGTCTTCATCGCGGCGATGAAGTTCTCCGGCGTCACCTTGCCGGCCGTCTCGTCGATGACATGGTAGAGTGCGGCCATGCCGTCCCAGCCCTGGACGCCGAGGAAGTCGGGCACCGAGTCCTTGCCGTAGGCCTCCTTCCAGCGCTGTACGAAGAGCTTGTTCTCGGGCCGATCGGCCGCGGCCGAATAGTGGTGCACGGTGACGACGCCGAGCGGCACGTCGCCCATGTTGCCGAGCTCGGAATCCTGCACGATGTCGCCGGGCCCGATCAGCTTGATGCCGGCCCGCTCCATGCCGAGATCGCCATAGGTCTTCATCACGTTGGTCGCCCACTTGCCGGCGGGCACGAAGATATAGACCGCGTCGGGTTTGGCGTCCTTGATGCGCTGCATGAAGGGCGTGAAGTCCGGCATCTGCGGATAGGGGAACGGCACGTCGAGGACGACCTTGCCGCCGGCACGCTCGAAGGCGCGCTTGAAGGCCGTGGTCGAGTCCTTGCCCGGCGCGTAGTTGGCGTAGGCGATCGCGGCGGTCTTCACGTTCATCTTCTTGAACGCGTAGTCGCCCATCGGGAAGCCGGCCTGCCACATCGTGAACGAGGTGCGGGCGCTCCACTGGCAGCCCTCGGTGATCGAGGCGGTGCCGGCGTTCATGATCAGGAACGGCACCTTCGCCTTGTCGCACACGTCCTGCACGGCGAAGGCGTTGTTCGAGTAGATGATGCCGGCGAGGATCGAGACCCGGTCGCGGGTGACGAGCTCGGTCGCGAGCCGCTTGGCGACCTCGGGGTTGGGGCCGGTCGTATCGCGCTTGATCAGCTCGACCTTGTTGCCCTTGGGCGTGGTCGGGTTGTGCCTGAGGAACAGATCGACGCCACGGTCCAGCTGCTGGCCGACATCGGCGACCGGCCCGGAATACGGCATCATCATGCCGACCTTGACGGTGGTCTGCGCGGAGGCGCCGGCGGGCGCGATGAGAAGGGCGGCGAGACCGCCGAGCCAGAGATTCCTACGCATCGATCTCTCCCATGTTGGCGTCTGTGATGGATTTTGGACGTTTATACCATCGCACCGGTCCATTCGCCACCGCGCCCCGAGCAAGGACTTGCCGGCGGGCGCGCGCGTTTCTAGTCTCAACCGTCACGACACACGATATCGGAGGGGCACATGAAGCACGGCATGCGCGTGTTCGACGGGGACGGTCACGTTCTCGAGGACGATCAGGAGCTCGCCCGCTACTACGAAGGGAGCCACAAGGGTCTCCGCATGTTCAAGCCGTGGAGCATCTTCCCTAGCCTCGACGGCTGGGCGCGCGGCTTCGCCATCGGCAACGAGGACAAGGGCCGCAAGTACACCTACACCGACGCCAAGATCTGGGGTGAGGTGCTCGACCAGATGGGCCTCGAGGGGAGCGTCCTCTACCCGACCGCGGGCCTCGCCTTCGGGCTGATCACCGACACCGAGTGGGCCAACGCCACCGCGGTCGCCTACAACAACTGGCTCGAGGACGTCTACACCGCGAAGGACAAGCGGCTGTTCGGCGCCGGCCTCGTGCCGGTGCACGACCCCGAGTTCGCGCGGAAGGAGATCCGGCGCTGCGCCAAGGAGCGCGTCCGCTTCCCGACGATGCTGATGCCATCCGTCACCAATATCGGCAAGACCTTCGGCGACAAGTTCTTCTGGCCGATCTACGAGGAGTGCGAGAAGCAGAACATCCCGATCGCGCTACACGGCGCGCCGAGCCGCGGCTTCGGCTTCGACCACTTCCGCGAGTTTGCCCGCGTCCACGCGCTCGAGCACCCGATCCCGCTGATGATCCAGCTCACCGACATGATCTTCGGCGGCGTCTTCGACGACTTCCCCAAGCTCCGCGTCGCCTATCTCGAGGGTGGCTGCGCGTGGGTGCCGTTCATGATGGACCGGCTCGACTACGAGTACGAATCGATCTTCGGCACCAAGGCACGCAGGCGCATGAAGAAGAAGCCATCCGACTATATGCGCGAGGGCGACAATTTCTGGGTCGCGATGGAGCTCGGCGAGCGCAGCATCAAGTACACGATCGATGCCATGGGCTCGGACCGCATCCTCTACGCCTCCGATTACCCGCACGAGCCGACCGAGGAAGACCTGACAGCCGAGCTGCCCGAGTTCATCGAGAGCAAGGACTACAGCCAGGCCATCAAGGACAACCTCCTCTACAAGAACCAGAAGCGGTTCTACGGCCTGAACTAGTCGGGGCCTGCGCCCGGTCCGGCGTCCCGCCGGGCCGGGTGAGCCTTCCTGCTGTCGCGCCGCCCGCCGCCTCGGTTGACGCGACCCCGTGATCCTCCTATTGTTGATTGATCAACAATTGATGTGCCAAACAAGGTAGCGCATCCGGGGGCCCCATGGCCGCAGGCTTCACGGTCGAGATCGAACAGGCCGATCGGCCAATTCGGGTCGCGATGGGCCAGACCATCCTCGAGGCCGCCCTTGCCCAGGGGGTGGCCTATCCGCATGGCTGCCGGTCGGGGAATTGCGGCGCCTGCAAGTCGCGGCTGATCGCGGGCGAGGTGGACCTCGCGCCCTATTCCGACTTTGCGCTCGGCGCCGCCGAGCGGGCCGACGGTCTCATTCTCGCCTGTCGCGCGGTCCCGTGGTCGGATAGCCGCATCGCCTGGCTCGGCGAGGACGATCTGATCGTCCATCCGCGCCGGCACCTCGACTGCCGCGTCGTCCGGCTCGACGACCTGACCCATGACATCAAGGGCGTGACGCTCGAGGTGCGGGCGGGCGGCCCGTTCGTGTTCTCGGCCGGCCAGTATGCGGCCGTGCGCTTCGGCGATCTGCCGGCGCGCGACTACTCGATGGCCTCGACACCGGATGAGGACGTTCTCGTCTTTCACATCCGACACGTCGCCGGCGGTGGCGCGAGCGCCCATGTCGCGAACGCGCTCCGGGTCGGCGACCCGGTCTCGCTCGAGGGGCCCTACGGCACCGCTTATTTGCGCGAGGGCCATCGCGGACCCATCCTCGCCGTCGCCGGCGGGTCCGGACTGGCGCCGATCCAGTCGATCGTCGAGACCGCCCTCGCGCGCGGCATGACCCAGCCGATCGCCGTTTATCTCGGGGTGCGCGACGAGCGCGATCTCTATCATGAGGCGCGCTTCGCCGCGCTCGCAGCCCGCCACGGCACTGTGCGGTTCACGCCGGTCCTGTCCGATGCCGCGATGCCGACCGCACGCCGCATGGGCTATGTGCCTGATGCGGTCGCCGCCGACCTCGCCAATCTCGACGGTTTCAAGGTCTATACCGCCGGCCCGCCGGTCATGGTCGACGCGGTGCGGCGCATGGTCCTCGCGCGCGGCGTGCGCGAGGCCGATATCCACGCCGACCCGTTCTTCACCGAGGCCGAGAAGGCCAAGCTCGGAGACGCGGCATGACCGAGACGACACTCGCCGGCCGGGTCGCGATCGTGACCGGCGGCGCCCGCGGCATCGGCGCCGCGATCGCGCGCGCCCTCGTCGATGCGGGTGCATCCGTGGTCGTCGCCGACAACGGCACCGCGATCGACGGCAACGCGCCCGATCCGGTCGTGGCCGAGAACGCGGCGGCGCAGATGGGCCCGCGCGCAGCCCCGTTCACGACGACGCTCGGCAGCCCCGAGGCGGCCACCGCTTTGGTGCGCGCGACGCTCGACCGTTTCGGCGCGCTCGACATCGTGGTCAACAACGCCGCGATCATCCGCGACGCCTTCATCTTCAAGGCGGCACCGGCCGACTGGGACGCGGTGATCCGGACCAATCTCTCGGCCGCCTACTATCTCCTCGGCGCGGCGACGCCGGTGCTCCGCGACCATGCCAAGGCCGGCCGCGGCGGCATCGGTGACAAGCCGGTCTACCGCTGGGGCCGCATCGTCAACATCATCTCCTCGGCCGCGTTCTACGGAAACTACGGCCAGACCGCCTACGGCGCCTCCAAGGGCGGGTTGTTCGGCCTCACCCGCAACGTCGCCCACGACCTGGCGCGCGCCGGCATCACGTGCAACGCCGTCGCACCCTTCGCCCACACCCGCGTGACCGAGAGCATCGTACCCGCGAACGACGCGCAGGCCGCCTACAAGGCCCGCGCGCTCACCGTCGATCCGCGCCACGTCGGCACGCTCGTCGCCTATCTCGCGTCGGAGGCCGCGCAGTCCATCACCGGCCAGCTGTTCGGCGTCCGCGGCCGCGACGTCTTCCTGTTCTCGCAGCCGCGGCCGATCGCGCACGCGATCTCGACCGGGCGCGATTTCGACCCCGCGAGCCTCGCCCGTGCGGTCGAGGCGAACTTCGCCGGCAAGTTCGCCGAGCTCGTCACCGATCTCGAAGCCTTCAACACCGATCCCATCGTCTGAAGGAGCGCACATGACCGCCGCGGCCCCGCAGGTGAAGACCATCGACGAGTTCGCCCAGCAGTCCGAGGAATATCAGACCGCGGTGCGCAAGATCGTGCGCAGCCATGCGATCAACGAGCTCTACGGCGCGCAAGTGTTCGACGAGCCAGCGATCGCGCTCGCGCCGACGCCCTACGCCAAGTGGCTCACCTGCCGCGTCGCGATGGAGGAGTACGGCCACCATGTCCGCTTCAAGGAGCTGGGCGAGCAGATCGGCATCCCGGCCGGCGATCTCGTGCCGCGCGCCGGCGGCAAGCGGCCATTGAGCCTGTTCGATTTCCGGCTCGAGAACTGGCCGGAGTTCTGCGTCCTCAAGCTCCTCGGCGATCTCGCCGAGATCCTGCAGGTCGAGGATCTGCTCCATTGCAGCTTCCACCCCTTGCGCAACCTCGCCCGCATGACGATGCCCGAGGAACGCTTCCACGCGCAGTTCGGCGAGGATTTCTGCATCGATCTCTGCGAGAAGCCGAAATCGCGCGCCGAGGTGCAAGGCGCGGTCGACCGCGTGTTCCCGATCCTGCCGGCGTTCTTCGGCCAGGCCGGCTCGAAGAACAACGAGATCTATCGGCGCAACGGTATCAAGCTCCGGACCAACGAGGAGATGCGCGCGGACTACATCGCCCGCGCCCGCGTGCTCGTCGAGGACAAGCTCGGACTGCGCCTGCCGCCGCCGGCGCAGGCGGCCTGACCACCCGGATGCGCCGGCCGTGACCAAGCCGATCGCCGCGACACGCAAGGCGCGCGCCGCCCGGATCGGCGCGGTCGCAGCGACCGTGCCCGACGGCGTCACCGCGCTCGCGCGCGCGATCGCGCATCGGTCGTGGTTCGCAGCCCTCGGCGATCCCTTGACCGACGCCGAGCGCGCCGAGGTCGCGACCTATCTCGCAGCGCTCGGCCTCGATGACTGCCGCATCGCCGGCGTCGCCACGTGGGACGAGGCGCGCGCGATCGCGAGCGCGCCCGACTGGGACCCGCGCTGGTGGGACGCCGAGGAACGCGAACGGCGAGCCCTCCTTGCCGCCACCGCCGCCGCGCTCCCCGAGCACCCGCTGATGAGCGGCCTCACCTGGGTCGCCGAGGCGGCATCCGATGTCGTGCACGGCGCCGCGGCGGTCGCTGCTGCGCGTGCCGGGATCGCCGATGCGGCCTTGATCCGCGTCGCGGCCGGCGCGGCGACGCTGGCCTGCTATCAGGCGGGGCTCGCGCGGGCGGCGGGCCGCGGCGATGCGCATCCTTTTGCGGTCAAGCTCCGCGTGTTCGAAGGTGGCCGCTGGATGCTCGGCATCGTCGGCGGCGTCTGTTTCGTGTTCTAGCGGCGTCGAGGGCGACCGATATGGGCCTCAAGACGCGGCTGAAGACGAAGGTCGAGTGGGGTGACTGCGACCCCGCCGGCCAGATGTTCTATCCCAACTATTTCCGCTATGTGGACGCGGCGACGCATCATCTGCTCGAGACCGCGGGCATCGGCATCCCGGCCCTGATGCGCGAGTTCGCCATCATGGGTCTGCCGCTGGTCGATGCACAGCTCAGCTTCAAAGCGCGCTCGCGCTGGGGCGCGCGGATCGAGGTCGAGAGCACGATCGTGGAATGGCGACGCAAGACCCTCGTCGTCGGTCATAGGATCTGGAACGGCGATGTCGTCGCCGTCGAGGGTCGGGAAATCCGGGTCTGGGCGCGGACCCATCCAGACGATCCGGAGCGGTTGCAGGCGGGCGAGATTCCGGCCGCCGTGGTCGCGCGTTACGAGGAGGCGGACAGACGATGAGCAGAGCCGACACGGCGGCGCCCACGCGCGCGAAGCCGCGCGAGGGTGTACCGGGGCCCGAGCGCGGCGCACGCGCGGCGGGTCTCGACATGGGCATCCTGCCGAGCCTTCTCGGCTACAGTCTCCGGCGCGCCCACATCGCGGTGTTCCAGCGCTTCGGCCAAGCCTTCGATTCCTTCGACATCTCGCCGCCGCAATACGGCACGCTCCTCCTGGTCGACGCCAATCCCGGCATCAGCCAGTCGGCGATCGCCGAGGCGCTCCGCTTCGACCGCTCGACGCTGGTTCAGATCGTCGACCGACTGGAGCGCCGCGGGCTCGTCGTGCGCGATGTCGCCCAGCACGACCGGCGGAGCCACGCGCTCCGCCTCACCGACGCGGGTGTTGCGCTTCTGGCCGAGCTCAAGGCGGTCGGCGCGGCGCACGAGCGCGAGATCGCGGGAGCGCTCGGCGCCGAGGAGCGCGCGCGGCTGATCGAGCTCCTCGCGAAGATCCCCGCACCCGCGTCGAGCCGGAGCTGAGCGATGGCCGCCGAGAGACGTCCCGTCTATGTCGCCGGGGCCGGGCCCGTCGGGCTCGCAGCCGGGCTCTACCTCGCGAGTCGCGGCGTGCCCGTCGTGGTGTGCGAGGGCGAGCAAGGGCTCACCGAGGACCTCCGCGCCGGGTCCTATCATCCGCCGACCCTCGAAATGCTGGCGCCGTTCGGGGTCACCGACCGCATGCACGAGACCGGCGTCATCGTCCGCCACTGGCAGATCCGCGACCGCCACGAAGGGCTGCTCGCCGACTTCGATCTCGGGCTCCTCGCTGGCGAGACGCCGTACCCCTATCGGCTGCAGCTCGAGCAGCACAAGCTGACGCCGCTCCTCCTCGAGGCGGCGGAACGCTTCCCGGACTTCTCGATCCGGTTCTCGACCCGGGTCGCGGGCGCAACCCAGGACGCCGATGGCGTCCGCGTCATGCTCGAGGGGCCGGGCAGAATCGAGACGGCCGAGGCCTCCTTCCTGATCGGCGCCGACGGCCACCGGTCGACAGTGCGGGCGGCGATGGATGTCGATTTCGAGGGCTTCACATGGCCCGAGATGTTCCTGATCGTCTCGACGACCTATGACTTCGAGCCTCACGGTTTCGCCTTCGCGACCTACATCGCCGACCCCGAGGAATGGGTGATGATGTTCAAGGTGCCGGGCTTCAACCCGCCGGCGCTGTGGCGGCTCGCCTTCCCGGCCGACCCCTCCCGGCCGCGCGAGGAGATCATGGACACCGACGTCGTGCAGCGCCGGTTGCAGGGGTTCATGCGACGCGAGGTCCCCTACGAGGTCGTCCACCGGAACGGCTATCGCGTGCATCAGCGCGTCGCGGCGACGTTCAATCTCGGCCGCATGCTTCTCGCCGGCGATGCGGCCCACGTCAACAACCCGCTCGGCGGCATGGGGCTCAATGGCGGCATCCACGATGCCTTCAACCTCGGCGAGAAGCTCGCGGCGCTGTGGCACGGCGAGGCCGATCCGGCGATCCTCGACCGCTACACGCGCCAGCGCCGCCCGGTCCAGATCGAGTACGTCCAGGAAATCACCATCCGCAACAAGCGTCTGGTCGAGGAGAAAGACCCGGCGGTGCGGACGGAGCGCCAGGACGCGGTGCGCCGGCTCGGCGCCGACCCCAAGGCGGCGTTCAGCTATCTGATGAACACCTCGATGATCAACATGGTACGCAAGGCGGCGACGATCGACTAGCGCCGCGCTTGACCGCCCGCCGCACGATCCGTCAGCATGACGGTCGATCGAGAACCGCTAGGACACAGGGAGGCGGCGTGATGAACAGGGTGGTCGCACTCGCAGTCGCGGTCGTCGGCACGCTCGCCGCGACCATGGCATCGGCCCAGACCAAGTGGCAGATGCCGACGCCCTATCCGCCGACCAATTTCCACACCGTCAACATCCGCCAGTTCGTCGACGAGATCAAAGCGGCGACCAATGGCGGGCTCGACATCGCCGTGCACGCGGCCGGCAGCCTCCTGCCGCTGCCGCAGATCCTCCGCAACGTGCAGACCGGCGACGTGCAGATCGGCGAGATCCTCCTGAGCGCGCTCGAGAACGAGGACGCGATATTCGGTGCCGACGCGGTGCCGTTCCTGGTGACCGGATACGAGGCGGCCGAGCGCCTCTACCGCGCGCAGAAACCGCTCCTCGAACGCCGCCTCAACCAGCGCGGCGTGCGGCTCCTCTACGCGGTCGCGTGGCCGCCGCAGGGCTTCTACGCCGCGAAGCCGCTCGCGACGCTCGCCGACGTCAAGGGCCTCAACTTCCGCTCCTACGGGCCCGGCGCCGCGCGCTTCGGCGAGATCGTCGGCGCCAATGTCTCCACCATCCAGGCGGCGGAGCTCTCACAGGCGCTCGCGACGGGACGCATCAACGCGATGATCACCTCGAGCGTCACCGGCAACGACTCGCGGGTCTGGGAGAGCCCGGTCAGATGGTATTACGAGCTCGATGCCTGGGTGCCGAAGAACGCGGTGATCGTCAACGAACGCGCGTTCCAGGCGCTCGCCGAGCCGGCGCGCGGGGCGGTCCTCAAGGCGGCGGCCGCGGCCGAGACGCGCGGCTGGCAGGCGAGCCGCGAGGCCTCGGCGAAGGGTCTCGAGGGTCTCCGCCAGAACGGCGTGCGCGTTGAGAAACCGAGTGCGGCGCTCGCGACCGAGTTCCGCGCCCTCGGCGCCCGGTTGGCCGCCGACTGGGAGGGACGCGCGGGCGCCGAAGGCCAGGCGCTCCTCGCACCGTTCAAGCAGTAGCGGCGCCACCGGTGCGGCGCGCGCTCCGCGCGCTCTACGACGCCTGCGGCGCGCTCGCGGGCGCGTCGCTCGTCCTCATGTTCGCGATGATCGCGCTCAACATCGCGGGCGGCCAGTTCGGCTTCTTCATCCGCGGGCTCGATGCGCTCGCGGGCTATCTGATGGCCGCCGCCATCTTTCTCGCCCTCCCCTACACGTTCAAGGCAGGCGAGCACATCCGCGTGACGCTCCTTATCCAGCGCCTCGCGCCCGGCGCCAGGCGGGCGGTCGAGATCGGCTGCCTCGTGGTCGGCCTCGGCCTCGCCGCGCTCCTCGCCTGGGCGTCGATCCGCCTCGCCTGGCTGTCATGGGTGTTCGGCGACATCTCGCAGGCGACCGACCGGATGCCGCTGTGGATCCCGCAGGTGCCCTTCGCGTTCGGCGCGCTGATGCTCGCCGTCGCCTTTCTCGAAGACCTCGTCGACGCACTCCGTGGCCGCCGCGTGCCCCCTCGTGCCAGTGACGTGCCGGCGCATGTCGAATAGAGGTCGCTGATGGGCATCGGCGCCACCGCGATCCTGGTCGTCGCGCTGCTCGTCCTTCTCGGTGCCGGGGTCTGGATCGGCCTCTCTTTGCTCGGCGTCGGCTGGCTCGCCATGGCGCTCTTCACCGACCGGCCGATCGTCAACCTGCTCGGCAACAAGGTGTGGGAGGCGTCGTCGACCTGGACCTTGACGGCGCTGCCGCTGTTCATCTGGATGGGCGAGATCCTGTTCCGGTCGCGGCTCGCGGAGGACATGTTCCGCGGGCTCGCGCCGTGGATGGCGCGATTGCCGGGCCGGCTTCTCCACACCAACGTCGTCGGCTGCACGATCTTCGCGGCGATCTCGGGCTCGTCGGCGGCGACCTGCGCGACCATCGGGCGGATCACGGTGCCGGAGCTCCGCGCGCGCGGCTATCCCGAGCGCATCGCCATCGGCACGCTCGCCGGCGCCGGCACGCTCGGTCTCCTGATCCCGCCCTCGATCATCATGATCGTCTACGGCGTCATCGCCGATGTGTCGATCGGCAAGCTGTTCATCGCGGGCGTCGTGCCGGGGCTCCTCCTCGCCTTGTTCTTCAGCGGCTACATCGTCGTGTGGTCGCTCCTCCATCCGGGTGCGATCCCGCGCGAGACCATCCGCCTGTCGTTCGCCGAGCGCATCCGCGCCGGGCGCCATTTGATCCCGGCGGTGCTTCTCATCCTCGCCGTCCTCGGCTCGATCTACACCGGCATCGCGACGGCGACGGAATCGGCCGCGCTCGGCGTGCTCGGCGCGCTCGCCCTGTCGGCGATCCAGGGCTCGCTCGACCGCGCGACATTCGTCGCGGCGCTGATGGGGGCGACGCGGCTCACCTGCATGATTGGGCTGATCCTCGCCGGTGCGGCCTTCCTCACGCTCGCGATGGGCATCTCGGGGCTGCCGCGCGAGATCGCCGAGGCGATCGACCGCGCCGATCTCTCGGTCGGCGCGTTCATCGCCGTGCTCGCGGTCTTCTACGTCGTGCTGGGTTGCTTCCTCGACGGCATCTCGATGGTGGTGCTCACGGTCGCGGTCCTCCTGCCGGCGATCCAGAAGCTCGGCATCGACCCGGTGTGGTTCGGCATCTTCGTCGTCGTCGTGGTCGAGATGGCGCAGATCACCCCGCCGGTGGGATTCAACCTGTTCGTGCTCCAGGGGCTCACCGGCCACCAGATAACGACGATCGCCGCCGCCGCGCTTCCGCTGTTCTTCCTGATGGCCTTGCACGTGGCGCTGATCACGGTCTTTCCCGGGATCGTCACGTTCCTGCCCGATTCGATGATCGGGACCGGACGATAGGAGGCGCGCGGCGAAACGGAAAGGGGCGCCCGCGGGCGCCCCTCCGGCTGTCGTCCGCTTCGACCGCGCTCAGGCGTCGCCGCGCCGCTCGCGATAGAGCCCGAGCTTCTTCTGGATCGGGAGGTCGGAGAAGCTGAACAGGTAGCTGTCCGAATCCGCCTTGTGGTGATGGTGGCACCAGGCCGGCACGACGAACACGTCGCGCGGGCCCCAGGTCAGCACCGTGTCGCCGACGATCGTCTTCCCGTGCCCCTCGACGACGTTGTAGACCCACGCCGCCGTCGACTGGTAGGTCGCGCCGTGGAAGCCCTTGGGCAGGCGCTGCATGTAGGTCGAGATCGTCGCCATCACCGGACCGCCGGTCGCCGGGCTGACATATTCCATCTTCACACCGTGGCAGGCGTCCTGGTCGCGCGAGCGGGCGAGCCGCTCGAGCGCGCTCCGCGTCTCGGCATAGCGGTAGTGGAAGATCGGCGAATGCTGGCTCGGCACCTGGGCGCCGAACGGCAGCATGTTGACGCCGTAGCGCGCGATGTTGTCGCCGGCCTCGTGGCCGGGCGGGAAGGACTCGGCCGGATAGGGTTCGGCGAAGACCGGCCCGAGATAGCGGACGAGCGGAATGTCGAGCCCGTCGAGCCACACCACCGGCACGTCGCCGTGGTGGCCGTGGTCGTGCCAAACCCAGGACGGCGTCAGGATCAGATCGCCCCGCTCCATATAGGCCTTTTCGCCGTTGATCGCCGTGTAGGCGCCGGTGCCTTCGACGATGAAGCGGAGCGCCGACGGGCTGTGGCGATGGGCAGGCGCGATCTCGCCCGGCATGATGAGCTGGAGGCCGGCATAGAGCGCCTCGGTGATGCGGGATTCGCCGCGCATCGTGGGGTTCTCGAGCACCAGCACGCGGCGCTCGGCCTCGGCGGCCGAGATCTGGTCGGCCGATTCGAGAAGATGGCCGCGCAGCTTGTCGTAGTGCCAGACATGCGGGCTCGCCTGGGTCACCGGCTCGTGGCTGAGGAGCTTGTGCAGCACCTCCCACAGCGGCGCCATGTGGAACTTGTCGATCCGGCCGTAATAATCGGCCCGGGCGTTGGTGGTTTCGGGTTTGGCGTCGAGTGCCCGTGACATCGCTCGGTCTCCTCCGCTGGCGCTCATATCATAGTGGTACCGGCACCCGGAGCGTGGCAAGACCCGCGCACCACGAGGCCCTGCGCCGCCTTGCCGCGCCCGGCCCCGGGTCAGGACGGATGGCCGACCGTTCGCGGTCCGGCCGGGGTCCCGGCGACATGCCGGGCGGCGACGAGCCGGGCCGCGATCTCCTCGACCCGGCGGGCATTCTCGGCCCAGGTGAGGCCGCGGCTCTCGATCGTCCGCACCGCGCCGGCTCCGAGCCGCGCGCGGAGCGCCGCATCGGCGCAGAGCCGCTCCAGCGCGGCGCGGAACGCCCCCGGCGCAGCGGAATCGAACAGGAGCGCGTCGTGGCCGTCGCTCAAGATCTCGCGGATGTTGGCGGTATCCGGCGCCACGATCGCACAGCCGGTCGCCATGTACTCGAACAGCTTGAGCGGCGAGGCATAGGCGACGACGTCCGGTTGCAGCGCGATGTCGAAGGCGGCGACGTAGTCGCCGATCGCCTCGCGCTGGACGAGGCCGGCGAAGCTCACCCGGTCGCCGACGCCGCGCCGGCTTGCCGCAGCCTCGAGCTCGGCGCGCGCCGGGCCGTCGCCGACGACGAGGAAATGGAGACTCCGATCAGCCGCCTCGGCGACGACGTCGATCACGCGCTCGAGGCCGTGCCAGGGCCGCATGAAGCCGGTAAAACCGAGGACGAGCCTGCCGCCGAGACCGAGCGCTGCCTTGGCCGCCGCGTCGCCGGCGCGGCGCGTGAATCGCGCCGGGTCGATCCCGTTGGCGATGACGGTGATTCGGCTGTCGGGGACCCCGGCGGCGCGGAGCTCTCCGGCGAGAACCTCGGTCACCGGCAGCACCATGTCGCCGCCACGCCAGACGCTCCGCTCCGACCAGCGCGCGAGGCCGGCGAGCGCGAGACCGTCATGGCGGGCCCGCTCGGCGACGAGCGGTGCGGTGACCTCGAGGATCAGCGGCAGCCCGGTCCGCCGCGCCGCCCAGATGCCGGCCGGGAAGAACAGGTTGTAGCGCTCGTAGATGATGTCCGGGCGGTGAGTGCGGATCGCCGCCATGAGCCTGCGGAAGGCATGCGCGGCGTAACCGAGCTCGGCGAGCTCGTAGAGCGCCTTCGGCACCCTGCGCTTCAGGGTCGCGACGATACCCGCCTCGGCGCCGAACGCCTCGCGCGCATGCGCCTCGGGGCCGACGACGACGATATCGTGGCCGCGATGCTCGAGCGCGTGGATCAGCTCCTCGATGTGGACGGCCTGGCCGTCCTTGGAGCGCGTGCGGTGATGATAGAGGATCTTCACGACGCTACCGCTGCCGACCGCCGCGCGATCGCGTCGAACAGAGAGATCTGGCCCGCCGTCGTCGCGTCCCAGCTGAATCCTTCGGCATAGGCGCGCGTCGCCGCACGGGCGGGCAGCGCATCGAGGAGCGCCCCGACGGCGGCCGCGATCGCCGCCGGCGTCCGTTCCGAGAAAAGCCGGCCCGCCTCCGGCGCCGCGACGACCTCGGGCGTCCCCCACACGTTCGACGCCGCGACCGGGGTGCCGCAGGCCATCGCCTCAAGGAGGACGTTGGCCCAGCCCTCGCGGCTCGATGCGAGAACGAGCACATCGGCGGCGCGATAGACGTCGGGAAGCCGTCCGTGCGCGAGCCTGCCGAGGAACTGTCAACGGCGGTCTGATTCCAGGCCAGCGTGGCGGAGTAAAAGCAGGCCAGTGGGGATGAACGATGCGGCGACAATGGCTCCTCTAGTGATCACGGTGACCCTCCCACTTACGATCCGGACCGATCACGTCTCCGCGTCGCGCCGAGGCGAGAGCATGATCCGGCTTGCCTGCATCGGCTGTGACCGTTCCGCGACCGGTCACACGCCGTGGTAGTCGCGATACCAGGCGACGAAGCGCGGCACGCCGTCGTCGATCGGCGTCTTCGGCACGAAGCCGATGTCGCGGCTGATCGCGGTGATGTCGGCATAGGTTTCCTTGACGTCGCCGGGCTGCATCGGCTCGAGCATGATCTCGGCCTTGCGCCCGAGCGCGCGCTCGAGCACGGCGATCAGGCGCATCAGCGGCTCCGAGCGATGGTTGCCGATATTGTAGAGCCGGTGCAGCGTGCCCGCCTCGCGCAGCGGCGGATGATCGAGCGAGCCGATGATGCCGGCGACGACGTCATCGACATAGGTGAAGTCGCGCCGCATGTCGCCATGGTTGAACACGTGGATCGGCCGCCCCTCGCTGATCGCCTTGGTGAAGATGTAGAGCGCCATGTCCGGCCGGCCCCACGGGCCGTAGACAGTGAAGAACCGGAGACCGGTCTGCGGCAGCCGATAGAGATGGCTGTAACAGTGGCTCATGTGCTCGTCGGCCTTCTTGGTCGCGGCATAGAGCGAGACCGGCGTGTCGGTCGGGTCATCGACCGAGAAGGGCAGCTTGGCGTTGCCGCCATAGACCGAGCTCGAGCTGGCATAGACCAAATGCTTCAGGTTTTCGAGATGGCGGCAGTACTCGAGGATCACCATGTGGCCGATCAGATTCGCCTCGACATAGGCGAACGGATGATCGAGCGAGTAGCGCACGCCCGCCTGCGCCGCGAGATGCACGACGCGATCGACGTCGCAGCCCCGGAGCGCGGCCGCGAAGGCGGCGCGGTCGGCGATATCGACCTTGATGAAGGTGAAATCCGGCATCTGTGCGAGCCGGGCGAGCCGCGCCTTCTTGAGCACCACGTCATAGTAGTCGTTGACGTTGTCGATGCCGATCACCCGCTCGCCGCGCGCGAGAAGCGCGGTCGAGACGTGATAGCCGATGAACCCGGCGGCCCCGGTGACGAGGACGGACATGGTGTGTGGTGATCCCCCGGTCGAACCCGATACGCTTTACCCGGAGCGGCGTCAATTCATCGTTAACCGCGCGGCGACCCGGTGCGCCCGCACGCGGTCGCGCACCATGCGGAGCGCCAGCGCGAGAACGGCCCCGGTGACGATGCCGCCGGCATTCATCAGGAGATCTTCGAGCTCGGCCTCACGGCTGTAATAGAAGCTCTGGAGTGCTTCGGTCGTGAACGCGAAGACGACGAGATGGCCGGTCGTGCGCGCGACGGCGCCGGGGCGATCGAGGACGAGAAGGAATGCCGCGATCACGAAGGCGATGAAATGAGCGATCGGGCCGGTCCCGAACGACGCCGGCCAGACATAGAACGTCGTGCGGTCCATCGCCGCGCCGGGCGGCGTGCGGAGGGGCACGCGCTGATCCGCGGACGGTGCGGCGCGCGGCGGCGCGGTTGCGGCCGGTGCGGCCGTGCCGGCGGTGGCCGCGACCTCGGGCTCCTTCGGACCGTCGTCGGCTGCAACGGCCGCGGTGCCTGCG
>Ga0194132_10003198_pt1 | contig 29506 bp, 27 predicted proteins | sample TA2KigOf80mmetaG_FD_148612 | JGI IMG/M metagenome (GOLD analysis project Ga0194132, IMG submission 148612) | Freshwater microbial communities from Lake Tanganyika, Tanzania - TA2015054 Kigoma Offshore 80m | ecosystem: Environmental > Aquatic > Freshwater > Lake | place: Tanzania: Lake...
GCCGACCGCCGCATCGCAGCCGCCGCGTGCGCCAGCCGCGCCGGAGCCGCCGCTCGCGCCGGCGGCGTTAGCGCCCGTGTTCAACGCGGCGTATCTGAACAACCCTAAGCCGGAGTATCCGCCGACCGCGCTACGCCGCGGCGAAACCGGCACCGTGTATTTGTTGGTGTTGGTGACCAAGGACGGCAAAGCCGCGCGCGTGAGTTTGCAAAAATCCAGCGGCTCCGCGTCGCTCGATGAGGCCGCGCGGCGCGCGGTGATGGGGTGGCGTTTCGAACCGGGGCGCAAAGGTGCGCAGCCGCTAGAGTCGGAGGTCGTGGTGCCGGTGGCCTTCAATATCAAGGATGCGCGCTGAGGGCGGCAAGCCTGGCACGCGATCACCGCGCACTTGAAAAACGGCTCGCCGCCCCCCATGTCGAGACGTGATTTCACACCTTCAATTTCACACCTTCAATTTCACACCTTCAATTTCACACCTTCAATTTCACACCTTCAACATCCTCAACAGCTTCAATGGTGCGCCGCCCGCAAGCGGCGTCGACCAGCCCCGGCAGTATAATCACCCCCTCTTATATCGGCATGGGGCTTCCTATGCACAGCACTGATCTTTCCCCTTGGCAATATAGCCACGCCTCCCACCAAGACGACCGCAGCCGCGAACACAGCGCGCTGGCGGTGACGTTGTTGACCGCGGTCACCATGGTGGTCGAGATCACCGCGGGCACGGTGTGGGGCTCGATGGCGCTGCTCGCCGACGGCTGGCACATGGGCACGCACGCGGCCGCGCTGGGGCTCGCCGCGTTTGTGTTCTGGTACGCGCGGCGGACCGGCACTTTAACTTCGGCACCGGCAAGCTCGATGCGCTGGGCGGCTTTGCCAGCGCGGTGGCACTCGCGGTGGTGGCGGTGATGATGGCGCTCGAATCGGTGCGCCGCATGTTCGAGCCGGTGGCGATCAGCTTCGACGAGGCGCTATGGGTGGCGGTGCTGGGATTGGCGGTGAATCTCATTTGCGCGGCGATGCTGTTGCGGCATAGCCATCATGGCCACACGCATGACAGCGAACCTAAAAACGCGCACGGGCACACACACGGCCATCATCACCAGCACGACTTTAATTTACGCGGCGCCTTGCTGCATGTGCTGGCCGACGCAGCGACCTCGGTGCTGGCAATAGCCGCGCTGATCGCCGGCAAATACTGGGGCTGGTTGTGGATGGACCCGGCGATGGGTATCGTCGGCAGCATGCTGATTGCGTCGTGGTCGATAGGCTTGATCCGCTCGACCAGCCGTCTGCTGCTTGACCGCGACAGCGATCCGCAATTGAGCGAGCGCGTGCGCGGCGCCATCGAACGCGGCAGCGACGATAAGGTGGTGGATTTGCACATCTGGCGCATCGGCTCGCGCTATTTGGCGGGCATCGTGTCGATCGTCACCCATCACCCGCGGCCGCCGGAGCATTACAAGGCGCTGGTGGCGCGCCACGCCGATATTCAGCATTTGACTGTGGAAGTGAATACCTGCTCATGAGTGAAGCTCAAATAACATTTCACGGCACCACCATTTTGTCGGTGCGCCGCGGCAATCGCGTCGCACTCGGCGGCGACGGCCAAGTGACGCTGGGCAACGTGGTGGTGAAAGCCTCCGCGCGCAAAGTACGGCGGTTGTATCACGAGAAAATTCTCGCCGGCTTTGCCGGCGGCACGGCGGACGCGTTTACCCTGTTCGAGCGCTTCGAAGCAAAGCTCGAAAAACATCAAGGCAATTTGATGCGCTCTGCGGTGGAACTCGCCAAGGATTGGCGCACCGACCGCATTCTGCGCCGCCTGGAGGCGATGCTCGCGGTGGCCGACCCGGAACACTCGCTGATCATTACCGGCGCGGGCGACGTGCTGGAGCCGGAACTGGGCATCGTCGCCATCGGCAGCGGCGGCTCGTTCGCGCAAGCTGCGGCGCGCGCGTTGGTCGAAAACACCGATCTTCAGCCCGCGCAGATCGTCAAGAAATCGCTCGCGATCGCGGGCGACCTTTGTATTTATACCAATCAGCAGCATGTGATCGAGGAGCTGGGGTGAGGCGTATGCGAGGTCAGACGTCTGCCAGCCAATAGCCACGGCGCCGATGTAGAACGAAAAAGTTTGCACTCCGCAGATTGCGCCTCACGCCTCACGCCTTACTCCTAACATTTCACGCCTCACCCTATGTCACAGATGACCCCCCAAGAAATCGTCCACGAACTCGACCGCCACATCATCGGTCAAGATGACGCCAAGCGCGCAGTGGCGATTGCGCTGCGCAATCGCTGGCGGCGGCAGCAAGTGCCGGAGCCGCTGCGCCAGGAAATCACGCCGAAGAATATTCTGATGATCGGCCCCACCGGCGTGGGCAAGACCGAAATCGCGCGACGGCTCGCGCGCTTGGCCGATGCGCCGTTTGTGAAGGTGGAGGCGACCAAGTTCACCGAGGTGGGTTATGTCGGGCGCGACGTTGATACCATCGTGCGCGACTTGGTGGAGACCGCGGTGAAGGGCATGCGCGAATCGGCCATGCGCAAGGTGCGCCGCCAGGCCGAGGACGTGGCGGAAGAGCGCGTGCTCGATGTGTTGCTGCCGCCGCCGGCGCGCGAGTTCGGTTTTGCCGGCGAAGCACGTGAAACGCGCATGGAAGAAGGCGAAAGCGCCACGCGCCAAAAGTTTCGCAAAAAACTGCGCGAGGGCGATTTCGACGATAAAGAGATCGAAGTCGAAGTGTCCGCCGCACCGGCGCAGATGGAGATCCTCGCGCCGCCGGGCATGGAGGATTTGACTTCGCAAATCCAAAGCATGTTTCAAAACATCGGTGGCGGCAAAAAGCGCGTGCGCAAATTGAAGGTGCGCGAGGCGATGCGCCTGTTAACCGACGAAGAAGCCGCCAAGCTGGTGAACGATGAGGAATTGAAGTCGCAGGCGGTGACCAACGTCGAGCAAAACGGCATCGTGTTCCTCGACGAAATCGACAAAATCGCCGCGCGCCAGGAGACCTCCGGCGCCGACGTGTCGCGCCAGGGCGTGCAGCGCGATCTGCTGCCGCTGGTTGAAGGCACCACGGTGTCGACCAAATACGGCATGATCAAAACCGATCATATTTTGTTTATCGCCAGCGGCGCATTTCATTTATCCAAGCCCTCGGATTTGATCCCGGAATTGCAAGGGCGCTTTCCGATACGCGTGGAACTCAAGAGTCTGTCGGTGGCGGATTTCGAACAAATTCTCACCAACACCCACGCGAGTTTGACCAAACAATACGAAGCACTGCTCGCCACCGAGGAAGTCAAACTCGACTTCGGCGCCGATGCGATCAAGCGCCTGGCGGAGATCGCGTTTCAGGTGAACGAAAAAACCGAAAACATCGGCGCGCGCAGGCTTTACACCGTGATGGAAAAATTGCTGGAAGAAATTTCGTTTAATGCGGCCAGGCAATCGGGGCAAACGCTGACGGTCGATCGCGCGTATGTCGATGCGCGGTTGGAGGATTTGGCGCAGAGTGAGGATTTGGCGCGGTATGTGCTATAAAATCGTAAGTTTTTGATTTTAAACACTATTTTAGATCGCATGGTCTATCGCTGCTTGAGCAGAAAAATTATCCCCGTCGTTCCCGCGCAGGCGGGAACCCATAGGATGTTTCAATTGGCAATGGTGTTATGGGTTCCCGCCTGCGCGGGAACGACAGAATTGGTTTGTGACTTGGACTAAAACCAGTCGGCGTACATATGCTAATCGACCAAAGCGTTGTGTTAATCACCGGCGGTGCCTCCGGGCTCGGCGCGGCGAGCGCGCGGCATCTCGCGCAAGCCGGCGCGCGCGTGGTGGTGGCCGATCTCGATCAAGCGGCGGTCGAGAACATCGCGCGCGAGATTGGCGCCACGGGTGCACGGGCGCGCGCGATTGCGGCCAATGTCACCGACGAAGCGAGCGTGCAACGCGCCGTCGATCTCGCACTCTCGGAATTTGGCGCGTTGCACGTGTTGATCAACTGCGCCGGCATTGCGCCGGCGGCGTTGGTGTCGGGCAAGAACGGCCCGCACGCGCTCGAGTTGTTCAAGCGCGTGATCGACGTCAATCTCGTCGGTACCTTTAACGCAATCCGTCTCGCCGCGCCGGCGATGCAACGTAATACGCCGAACGACGAAGGCGAGCGCGGGGTGATTATCAACACCGCATCGATTGCCGCTTTCGACGGGCAAATCGGCCAAGCGGCGTACAGTGCTTCCAAGGCCGGCATCGTTGGCATCACGCTGCCGATCGCGCGCGAGCTCGCGCGCAACGGTATCCGTGTGATGACCATCGCGCCAGGCATTTTTGAAACGCCGATGCTGCGTGGGCTGCCGCCGGAGGTGCAAGCCTCGCTTGGTAAACAAGTGCCGTTTCCGCCGCGGCTGGGCAAGCCGCAGGAATATGCGGCGCTGGCGGCGCATATCGTCGCGAACGCGATGTTAAACGGCGAAGTTATACGCCTGGACGGCGCCATCCGCATGGCGCCGAAGTAACGCGGCAAGGGTGCAAGTACGTTCATTCGTGTACTGCACTAAAATATCGCTTAATTGAGCATTCAACGAAAGATGATCGCTTAATTCCCTCACCCCTTCCCCTCTCCCGGAGGGAGAGGGGTCGTGAATCCGCCTCTCCCGGAGGGAGAGGGGAAGTTCGAGCGGTAAAGGGTTTGATAACCCTTTACCGAAAATTTTGATGGGAGCCCCATGTCAGCCGTCCCTCGACTTACCACGGCGTTATCCGGCCCGCCGCTCGCGCTGGAAAGCCAGTTGCTGGCGCAGTCGGTCAACATCGAGCACTGGTTTCGCGGCCAGTGGCAGGAGCACACGCCGCCGTTTTACGGCTCGGTGGATTTGCGCAACAGCCATTACAAGTTGGCGCCGGTGGACACCAATTTGTTCCCCGGCGGCTTTAACAATTTAAATCCGGATTTTCATGCGTTGTGTGTGCAAGCGGCGCAAACCGCGATCGAAAAAGTTTGCCCCGATGCGCGCGATGCGCTGTTGATCCCCGAAAACCACACGCGCAATCAGTTTTATCTGCAAAACGTCGCCACCATCGCGCGCGTCCTGCGCCACGCCGGCATGAACGTGCGCATCGGCAGCCTGTTGCCCGGATTGACGCAACCGTTGACGGTGGATTTGCCCGACGGCAAGAAGTTAAAGCTCGAACCGTTAAAACGCGTGGGCAACCGCGTCGGCGTCGAAGGTTTCGACCCTTGCGTGGTGCTGCTCAACAACGATTTGTCGGCGGGCATCCCCGACATTTTGCGCAACACCGAACAGCCGCTGTTTCCGCCGCTGCACGCGGGCTGGGCGGTGCGGCGCAAGTCGAACCACTTCGCGGCCTACGACGATGTGGCCAAGGCATTCGCCCAGATGCTCGGCATCGATCCGTGGCTGATCAACCCCTATTTTGAAACGTGCGGCAAGATCAATTTCCAGACGCACGAGGGCGAGGAATGCCTCGCCGGTTATGTGTCGGAAATTCTGAACGACATCCGCGCCAAGTACAAGGAGTACGGCGTGAGCGATGAGCCGTTTGTGATCGTCAAGGCCGACGCCGGCACCTACGGCATGGGCATCATGACGGTGAAGGATGCCTCCGAAGTGGTCGGGTTGAACCGCAAGCAGCGCAACAAAATGGCGGTGGTGAAAGAGGGCCTGGAAGTGCACGAAGTGCTGGTGCAAGAGGGCGTTCACACCTACGAGACGGTGCGCGACGCGGTGGCCGAGCCGGTGGTGTACATGATCGACCGCTTTGTCGTGGGCGGCTTTTATCGGCTGAACGCGCAGCGCGGCACCGATCAAAACTTGAACGCGCCGGGCATGCAGTTTGAACCGCTGGCGTTTGCCGAGCCGTGCTCTTCGCCCAATCCGGATGACCCGGATTGCGCGCCCAACCGCTTTTACGCCTACGGCGTGATCGCGCGTCTGGCGCTGTTGGCGGCGTCGCTTGAGTTGGAGCGCACCGAGTCGTTACTCGACGCGGCGGCCGCATGAAGCTCGCGTTCATCGTCGATCCTCTCGACGAGTTCAAGATCTACAAGGACACCTCGTTCGCGATGATGCGCGAGGCGGCCTCGCGCGGCTGGGCGCTTTATACGCTGCAGCAAGAGGATATTTTCTGGCGCAAGCAGCGCGTCACCGGCAATGCCTCGCGCTTAACGCTCACCGGCAACGAGTACCCGTGGTATCGCAGCGACGCGGCGCAGGAGATCGATCTCGCGAAATTCGACGCGGTGATCATGCGCAAGGATCCGCCGTTTGATACCGAGTATTTTTACAGCACCTATTTGCTGGAAACCGCCGAAGCACAAGGCGCCAAGGTGTTTAACCGCCCGCAGGCGATACGCGATCACAGCGAAAAATTGTCGATCGCGCGCTACGCGCAATTTATCGCGCCGACCATTGTCACGCGCCTTGACAGCGTGCTGCTCGATTTTCTCGCCGAGCATGGCGATGTGATTTTTAAGCCGTTGGATGGCATGGGCGGCGCATCGGTGTTTCGCGTGCGCCAGGACGATCCCAACGTCAACGTCATCATCGAAACACTGACGCACTTGGGCAAGCGCACCATCATGGGGCAGCGCTACTTGCCGCAAATCAAGGATGGCGATAAACGCGTGCTGTTAATCGGCGGCAAACCCGTGCCGTATTGTTTGGCGCGCATCCCAAAAGCGGGCGAGACGCGCGGCAATCTCGCCGCCGGCGGCACCGGTGAGGCGCGCGAACTCACCGCGCGCGACCGCGAAATCGCGCAGACGCTGGCGCCGCTGTTGTATGCCAAAGGCTTATTGTTGGTGGGGCTGGATGTGATCGGCTCGTGCCTCACCGAAATCAACGTCACCAGCCCCACCTGCTTTCAAGAAATCACCCAACAAACCGGCTGCAATGTCGCGGGTTTGTTCATGGATGCATTGGTCGATGCCTTGTCGTCGCCCATGGCGCTATAAAAATATCAATAAAATCAACTACTTACATAATTTGCTGCGCTGTATCAATTGTCAAAGTTTGGTAAATTCCTGATTTTGCACTGTATTGTTGGCGTCATGTTGCAGCGCAGCGGCGTAGAATGCCGCTCGCTCATGACACGTCGGTTACAAACCCTATGATCGGCATTTTGCTCATTACCCACGGCACGCTCGGCGAAAGCTTGGTGCAAACGGCGATACACATGTTGAACAAGCGCCCGGCGCGCGTGCGTCAGTTGGGCGTGACCGCGCAGGACGACCCGTTGCTGTTGCTGCCCCACGCGCAAGCCATAGTGAAAGAGCTCGATAGCGGCAGCGGCGTGTTGATCCTCACCGATATGTACGGCGGCACGCCGTCCAACATAGCCGCGAAGCTGATTGTGCCGGGCAAGGTCGAGGCGGTAGCGGGGCTGAATTTGCCGATGTTGATTCGCGCGCTGACCTACCGCGAAAAAACGCTGGAGCTGATGATCACCAAGGCGGTGAGCGGCGGTTGCGAAGGCGTGGTGCGTGTGCCGCCATTTACGCTGCATCATGTTGCAACAGGAAGTTGAAATCGTGAACCGGCTCGGGCTGCATGCCCGCGCCTCGGCCAAACTCACCCAAGTGGCGGGGCAATACACCGCAGAGGTGTGGGTGAGCCGCAACGGCCGGCGTGTGAACGCCAAAAGCATCATGGGCGTGATGATGCTGGCCGCCGCCAAGGGCAGCAAAATCACCGTCGAAACCAACGGCGCCGACGAAGCGCCCGCCATGCAAGCGGTGACGGCGTTGATCGCGGACAAGTTTGGCGAAGGGGAGTAGAACTGCGTGAGGCGTGAGGCGTGAGGGGTGAGGCGTTGCGCCTGGCATGGTAATCTTGCTGCCATGTATTTGACGCCTCACCCCTCACGCCTCACGCCTCACGCCAAATGAGTTTTACGCTTCACGGCATCGGCGTTTCCGGTGGCATCGCCATCGGCCGCGCGCATTTGGTGTCGCACGCGGCGCTGGAGGTCAATCACTATGTCATTCCGCCGCACCAGGTGATGGAGGAGTCGCTGCGATTTGACGCGGCGATCCAAAAGGTGCGCGCGGAGTTTAACGGCTTGCGCGCCGAAATTCCCGCGGGCGCGCCGGCCGAGTTCGAGGCGTTTGTCAATTTGCATCGCATGATCCTCGACGATTCGACCTTGTCGGCGGAGCCGCGGCGCATCATCGAAACCGAGTTGTGCAACGCTGAGTGGGCGATCAAGGTGCAAAGCGACGCGCTGCTGGCGCAGTTCGATGCCATTGAAGATACTTATCTGCGCGAGCGCCGCAATGACGTCATTCAAGTGGTCGAACGCGTGTTAAGGGCGCTCTCCGGCCAGCCCGGTTATGTGCCGCCGCCGGCGAGCGGTGCGGAGCAAGACTTGATTTTGATCGCGCGCGATTTGTCGCCGGCGGACGTGGTGCAATTCAAACGCCACCATTTCGCGAGTTTTATCACCGATCTGGGCGGCGCCACCTCGCACACTGCGGTGGTGGCGAGAAGCCTTAACATTCCGTCGATCGTCGCACTGCGCCGCGCGCGCGAGTTGGTGCGCGAGGACGAGCTGGTGATCGTCGATGGCAGCAACGGCGTGTTGATCATCGACCCCGACCAACGGGTGTTGAACGAATATCAGCAGCGCAAACTCGCCTTTGGCGCGGTGCGCCGCAAGCTGCTGAGCTTGCGCGATACCCAGGCGGTAACCCGTGATGGCGTGGCGGTGGATCTGCAGGCCAATATCGAACTGCCTGACGACGTCGAGCAGGTGTGGGAAAACGGCGCCGTGGGCATCGGGCTGTTTCGCAGCGAGTTTTTGTTTTTGAACCGCCCGGATTTGCCGGACGAGGATGAACAATTCGAGGCTTATCGCAAAGTCGCGCTGGCGATGAAGGGCCAACCGGTGACGATACGCACCTACGACCTGGGCGCCGACAAAACCATCGACGACGGCCCGCAGCATCAAATCAATCCCGCGTTGGGCCTGCGCGCGATACGTTTGTGCTTGACCGAACCGCAGCGTTTTTTGAGCCAGTTGCGCGCGCTGCTGCGCGCTTCGCACTACGGCAACATCAGCATTTTGATCCCGATGTTGGCAAGCTCCACCGAAATTGATCAAACGTTGCAAATGATCGCGCGCGCCAAGGCAAGCCTGGACGACGAGGGCATTGCCTACAACCGCCAAGTCAAAATCGGCAGCATGATCGAAGTGCCCGCCGCGGCGCTGGCGCTGGATGTGTTTTTGCGCAAGCTCGATTTCATTTCCATCGGCACCAACGATTTGATCCAGTACACGCTGGCGATCGACCGCGCCGACGACAGCGTGGCGTATTTGTATGACCCATTGCATCCGGCGATTCTCAATTTGGTGTCGACCATCATCAAGCGCGCCGACAAGGCCCAAGTGCCCGTCACCATGTGCGGCGAAATGGCGGGCGACGTGTCGTTGACGCGCTTGCTGTTGGGGCTCGGTTTGCGCTCGTTTTCAATGCACGCGGCGCACGTGCCGGACGTGAAGCAGCAGGTACTCGAGACCGACGTGGCTGCGCTGCGCGCACTGGCCACCCGCATGTTGCGCGCCACCGATCCGGTGCGGTTAAAGGCCATGTTGGCCAAGCTCAATGGCATGAACTAAACCGGGCCGCAACAGTCTCAATTGACAATTCCGTGGCGGGGGCGTAAGGTAAGCCCTTGTTTTGACGCGCCGATTTGATATCAGATTGCGGGCGCGCAATAAATCCGGCTAAAGAGATGACGCGAGTGGGCCTGAGTTGCTCGACGTTCCTTCCAAACCCGGTGTTGCGCAAAGCCCACCGGGTTTTGATTTTTATGGATACAGCGAGCAGCAAATCCAGTTTGGGAGTAGTGACGCCGCAACGCGCGGCGTTTAGCGAGCCGTTGCCGTTGACCTGCGGGCGCTCGATCGCCAATTACGAACTGGCGTATGAAACCTATGGCACCTTAAACGCCGCGCGCACCAACGCCGTGCTGGTGTGCCATGCGCTCAACGCCTCGCACCACGTCGCGGGCATCTACGCCGACGACCCCAACAACGTCGGCTGGTGGGACAATATGATCGGCCCCGGCAAGCCGCTCGACACCAACCGTTTTTTTGTGATCGGGGTCAACAACCTCGGCGGTTGTCACGGCTCCACCGGCCCGCTATCGGTGAACCCCGATACCGGTAAACCCTGGGGCGCGAGTTTTCCGGTGGTGACGGTGGACGATTGGGTCGACGCGCAAGCACGGCTGGCGGATCACTTGGGCATTAAGCGATTCGCCGCGGTGATGGGCGGCAGCCTCGGCGCCATGCAGTGCATGTGCTGGTCGATTGCGTATCCCGAACGCGTGCGACACGCGCTGGTGATCGCCTGCGCGCCCAATTTGTCGGCGCAAAACATCGCGTTTAACGAAGTCGCGCGTCAGGCGATTTTGACCGACCCGGATTTTTACGGCGGCGATTATTACGAGCACGGCGTGCAGCCGCGCCGCGGTTTGCGCGTGGCGCGCATGGTCGGGCACATTACCTATTTGTCCGACGACGAAATGGGCAGCAAATTCGGGCGTACGCTGAAGGCGGGCAAGCTGGGCTACTCGTTCGACACCGAATTCGAAATCGAATCGTATTTGCGTTACCAGGGCGACAAATTTTCCGGTTACTTCGACGCCAACACCTATTTGCGCATCACCAAGGCGCTGGATTATTTCGACCCCGCGCTGGAACACGGCGGCGATTTGGCCAAGGCGATGGCGCCGGCGAAATGCGGCTTTTTGGTGGTGTCGTTCACCACCGATTGGCGTTTTTCGCCGGAGCGCTCGCGCGAGATCGTGCACGCGCTGCTTAAGAATAAGCGCGAGGTCACTTACGCGGAAATCGACGCGCCGCACGGGCATGACGCCTTTTTGCTGGAAGACCCGCGTTATCACAAATTGGTGGCGGCGTATTTTGACCGCGTACATGCCGAGGTGGGTGCGTGAACGGCATCAGCATCGACCGCGCCGACTTCGCCGCCATCGCGCACTGGGTCAAACCCGATGCGCGCGTGCTTGACCTGGGTTGCGGCGACGGGTCGTTGTTCAAGTATTTGCAGCGCGAGCGCAATATCTGCGGCTACGGCGTGGAGATCGATGACGACAACGTGCTGGCGTGCGTGCACAACGGCGTCAACGTGATTCAGCGCAACCTCGAGCGCGGGTTGCGCGACTTTGAGGATCAATCCTTCGATTATGTGATTTTGTCGCAGACGCTGCAGGCGATGCGTAACGGCGAGCGGCTGATCCAGGAAATGCTGCGTGTCGGGCGCGAAGGCATCGTCACATTTCCGAATTTCGGCTATTGGCGCAACCGCCTGCAAGTGCTGAGGGGGCGCATGCCGCTATCGGATAACTTGCCCTATCAGTGGTTCGACACGCCCAACATCCACCTGTGCACCATCGACGATTTCGACCGCTTTTGCGGCGAGCGCAATATCCGTATCCTCGAACGCAAGGTGTTGACCGAAGGCGCCACGGTGCGCGTGATGCCCAATCTGCGCGGAGCGCTCGCCATTTATCATTTTGGCGATTCAAAAAAAGTTGTTTAAAATCAAATACTTACGTATTGTTACTGGGTTGCGATTGTTCCAGGCGGGTAACGCTTCTGATCAGCAACAGTCCGGGGATCGCGATCAGGGTGCAGAATACAAAAAAGCCCGGCCAACCCATTTGCAAGGCGATCCAGCCGGTGGGCGCGGCTAACAACACGCGCGGCACACCCATCAGGCTCGATAACAACGCATATTGCGTGGCGGTGAAGCGCTTGTTGGTGAGCGCGCCCATGAAGCCGACGAATGCCGCGGTGCCCAGCCCGCCGGTGAAGTTCTCGATCGCGATCACCGTGGCGAGCGCAAAGTTGTTGTGTCCGATGTAGGCGAGCGCGCAAAAACCCAGCGTCGAAATCATCTGGCCGATGCCGAAGATCCATAGCGCGCGCGTCAAACCGATGCGCAAGATGATGATGCCGCCCAGCGTGCCGCCCAAAATGGTGGCCCAGAAACCGAACAGCTTTACCACCGCGCCGATTTCGGTTTTGCTGTAATTCAACTCCAGATAAAACGGCAGGGTCATGGCGGAAGCCATGGTGTCGCCGATTTTGTAGAGCAGGATAAAGCCGAGCGCAAGCCATGCACCTTCGCGCTGAAAGTAATCGCGAAACGGCAGCACCACCGCCTCTTGCAGCGTGCGCGGCGCGCCCGGCGCCAGCGGCGGCTCCGGCGCGAAAAACGTCACCATCACGCACGCCGCCATGCACGCGGCCATCAACTGATACATAAAAGCGAACGAGGTGTGATCGGCGATGATCAAACCGCCGCCGCTCGCCAGCAGCATGCCCACGCGATAGCCGTTCACATAAAGCGCGGAGCCCAGGCCCAACTCGTCGTCGCTCATGCTTTCGCGGCGGTAGGCATCGACCACGATGTCTTGCGAGGCGGAGAAAAACGCCACGATCAGCGCCGCCGCCGAAATCCACAGCAGATGATCGGGCGTGGGGCGCGTGAGGCTTAACCCCACCAGCGCCGCGGCCAGTGCAAGCTGCATCACGATCAACCAGCCGCGCCGCCGCCCGAGCGGCAGTGCGTAGCGGTCGAACAGCGGCGCCCACAAAAACTTCAGCGTATAGGGCAGGCCAACCAGCGCGAAAAAGCCGATCTTGGTGAGATCGACGCCGCCGTCCTTCAACCACGCCTGCAGCACCGAGCCGGTCAACAGCAGCGGCAGCCCCGAGGCAAAGCCCATCAGCAGCGCTATCAGCATGCGCCCGCTTAACATGGCGGCGAAGGTGTCGCGCCATGACGGGCGGCTGGGCGCCGCTTGGGTGCTTGCTTCGCTCAAAGCTTAAAGTCGTAGTCGATGGTGAGCGGCGCGTGATCGGAGAACTTTTCGTCCTTATAAATCGCAGCGCGCTTGGCGGTAGCGGCCACACCCGGCGTGGCAATGTGGTAGTCGATGCGCCAACCAACGTTTTTGGCGTAAGCCTGGCCGCGGTTGGACCACCAGGTGTATTGCTCGGGGCGTTGATCGACGCGGCGAAACACGTCGACCCACTTCAAGTCATCGAATACTTGGGTCAGCCACGCGCGCTCTTCAGGCAAAAAACCGGAGTTCTTTTGGTTGCCGCGCCAGTTTTTAAGATCGATCTCGCGGTGCGCGATATTCCAATCGCCGCACACGACGACTTCGCGCCCGCTCGCCTTGAGCTTTTTCAGATGCGGATAGAACTTATCCATGAAGCGAAACTTGGCTTGCTGGCGCTCTTCGCCGCTGGAGCCCGATGGCAGATAGACCGAAATCACGGTGAGCTCTGCGTAGTCGGCACGCACGTAACGGCCTTCGGCGTCGAACTCTTTCACGCCAAAACCCATCGACACTTGCCTGGCTTTTTTGCGGGTGTAAAGGCCCACGCCGCTGTAGCCTTTTTTCTCGGCGTAATGGAAATGGCCCTGGTAGCCGGCGGGTGCGAGCATGTCCACCGTCAGGTCGGCTTGCTGCGCCTTGATCTCCTGCACGCATAGAATGTCGGGTTTGTGCTGGGCGAGCCAGGGAAAAAAGCCCTTGCGCTCGGCCGAGCGTATACCGTTTAAGTTGAGCGAAACGATGCGCAGCATGTGAAATTGGTAACGGTGGCCGGATTTAAGTGTGAAATTTTGCCTGTCGGGCGAATTGTAGTACACGCATACTGTCAACGTTTTACCAGGCGAGACGCTATTACGGATGATGACTGGTAGGGGGCTGGTTGTCACCGCGCCGTATAATGGCCGCAGTGCATGCGGATGGCCATGCTCCCACAGGGCGGTGTTCGCGGCAACTGGTGGTCACCACAGCGCGCGCCACTGACCATAAGGCTTAAGGAGGCAAACGATGAAACTACGCAATGCATTGATCGGTCTGGCGGGTCTCGCGCTCGCGGCTTCGGCGATGACCGTGAGCGCCCAAAGCAAGGGCGGCGGCAATATCGTGTGCTGGAAGGATGCCTCGGGCAAGACCATCGGCTGCGGCGATCGCGTGCCGCTGGAGTATCAGAACCGCGCCACGCGTGAGCTCGACAAGCAGGGTAACGTGCGCAAGACCGGCGAATCCGCGGAAGAAGCCGCGGCGCGCCAGGCCCGTGAGCGCGAAGCCGCGCTCGCCAAGGAAGACGCCGCCAGGCGCGCGCGCGAGCAAAAGCGCCAGGATGACGCGCTGCTCAACATCTTCACCAACGAAAAAGAAATCGATTTAAAGCGCGATCGCGAAGTGCAGGCGCTCGACAATTTCATCAGCCAGCAAAACGGCGCGCTAAAAGGCGCGCATCGAGGCCGACATCGCCAAAAACGAAAAAGCCAAGCAGGACACCATTGCCAAGTACGCCGAGCAACGCAAGCGCTTCCTGGAACTCAAGGGCGTAACCGCTACCGCCGCGACCCCGGCGAGCCCCGCCGCCGGCAAAAAATAAAGCGCGCGAACGCCGCCGGCCAACGCGCCCTAGGCAAACTCGCGCAGGCTTACTGCGCGAGTTTGCGTTTGAGGATCTCGTTCACCTGCTGCGGGTTGGCTTTGCCCTTGGTGGCTTTCATGGCCTGGCCGACCAGCGAGTTAAATGCCTTTTCCTTGCCCGCCTGGTAGTCGGCCACTTGCTGCGCGTTGGCGGCGAGCACCTCGTCGACGATTTTTTCGATCGCGCCGGCGTCGGATACCTGCCCTAAGCCTTCTTCTCGGATGATTTCGTCTGTCTCGTCGGGCGCTCCACCATGGATGTAGTTGCCCCTTCCTTCCGAGTTACGCCGCCCTTCCTCCCAGAATCTTGCCAATAGATTCTTTCCGGTCCGGGCGTTAATTGCTCCTTCGCGAATCCGTAAAATAATTCGCCCTACTGTATCCGAACTCACTCGAAACGCCCACGAAGGAAGGTTTTCCTCCTCGTTCATCTTTGCGGCAATATCGTTTATTACCCAGTTCGCACATAGCTTGAAGTCGGCATTCCCAAGGGACTCACCGCTTTTGAGTGAACTAAGCGCGACGCTTTCGAAGTAGTCACCAATATCCCTATTCGCAGTAAGTGCAGTCGCTTCGTTGTGAGATAGTCCCAACTCGCTTACGTATCTTTGCTGTCGTTGATCGGGAAGTTCTGGCAGGTTTTCCTTCGTTTCACTGATCAACGGCTCCGTTACTTCCAACGGCAACAAATCGGGGTCAGGGAAGTAACGATAATCATGCGCGTCCTCTTTCGAGCGCATCGAGCGCGTCTCGCCCTTGTCGGGGTCGTAAAGCCGTGTTTCCTGCACGATCTTACCGCCGTCCTCGATGATTTCGATTTGCCGGCGCACTTCGAAGTTGATCGCTTGTTCCAGAAAACGAAACGAGTTCAAGTTCTTGATTTCGCAACGCGTGCCGAGTTTATCGGAGCCTTCGGGCCGCACCGACACGTTGGCGTCACAACGGAACGAGCCTTCCTGCATGTTGCCGTCGCAAATGTCGATCCAGCGCACCAGCGCGTGCAATTTCTTGGCATAGGCGACGGCCTCGGCGGCGGAGCGCATATCGGGCTCGGAGACAATTTCCAACAGTGGTGTACCGGCGCGATTCAAATCGATGCCGGTGGAGCCCTGAAAATCCTCGTGCAGCGATTTACCGGCGTCCTCTTCCAAATGCGCGCGGGTCAAACGTACGGTTTTTTCCATCTCACCCACGTGGATTTTGATCGAGCCGCCTTCGACCACCGGCAACTCGTATTGACTGATCTGGTAGCCCTTGGGCAAATCGGGATAAAAATAATTTTTGCGCGCGAACACCGAGCGGCGATTGATATTCGCGTCCACCGCCAAGCCGAAGCGGATCGCGCGCTCCACCGCGCCCTTATTCAGCACCGGCAACACGCCCGGCAGCGCCAGGTCCACCGCGCAAGCTTGCGTATTGGGTTCGGCGCCGAACGCGGTCGATGCGCCGGAAAAGATTTTCGACGCGGTGGACAGTTGCGCGTGGGTTTCCAGGCCGATGACGACTTCCCATTTCATGCGCTCACCCCCTCGCCGATGTCCTTGGGTGTGCGCATGTGCCAATCCGTCACCTGTTGATACCGATGCGCCACATTCAACATGCGCGCTTCCGAGAAATAATCGCCAATGATTTGCAGCCCCACCGGCAGCCCCGCGCCATCGAAGCCGCACGGGATCGACATACCCGGAAGCCCAGCGAGATTGACCGCGATGGTGTAAATATCCGACAAATACATTTGCACCGGGTCGCCGGACTTTTCGCCCAGTTTAAACGCGGTGGACGGCGTGGTCGGGCCCATCATCACGTCGCATTGTTTGAATGCGTTGGTGAAATCCTGCGCGATCAAGCGCCGCAATTTTTGCGCGCGGATGTAGTAGGCGTCGTAATAGCCGTGTGACAGCACGTAGGTGCCGATCAGAATGCGGCGTTTAACCTCAGCCCCAAAACCTTCGGCGCGGGTTTTTTGATAGAGGTCGGTGAGATTGGTGTAATCCCTGGCGCGATAGCCGTAACGCACACCGTCAAAGCGCGACAGGTTGCTGGAGGCTTCCGCCGGCGCCAGCACGTAATACACCGGCACCGACAAACCCATGTTGGGCAGGTTGACATCGACCACGCTGCAGCCGAGCTTTTTATATTCGGCGATGGCTGCTTCCACCGCCTTGGCGACATCGGCCGACACGCCTTGCGCGAAAAACTCGCGCGGCAAACCGATGCGCAAGCCCGCGAGCGGCCTGGCCAGATCGGCGGTGTAGTCGGTGGCGGCGCGCTGCAGGCTGGTGGAGTCGCGCGCATCGAAACCGGCCATCACGTTTAACATCAGCGCCATGTCCTCGGCGGTGTGCGCCATCGGCCCGCCTTGATCGAGGCTCGAGGCAAACGCGATCATGCCGTAACGCGACACCACGCCGTAGGTGGGTTTTAGCCCGCAGATGCCCGTGAGCGCCGCCGGCTGGCGTATCGAGCCGCCGGTGTCGGTGCCGGTGGCCGCCGGTGCCATGCGCGCAGCCACCGCGGCGGCCGAGCCGCCGGAGCTGCCGCCGGGCACGCGTTCGCGATCCCACGGGTTACGCACCGGGCCGTAGAACGAGGTTTCGTTGGACGAGCCCATGGCGAACTCGTCCATATTGGTCTTGCCAAGATTGACCGCGCCCGTCTGGTTAAAGCGCTCGATGACATGCGCGTCGTACGGCGATACAAAATTCGACAACATTTTCGAGCCGCAAGTGGTGAGCCAGCCTTGCGCGCAAAAAATATCCTTCTGCGCAATCGGCACGCCGGTGAGCGGCTGCGCCCGCCCCGCCGCGCGTAACGCGTCCGCTGTGCGCGCCTGGGTCAGGCTGCGCGCTTCATCGACGCTGATAAAACAATTCAGCGATTTATTTAAGTTATTGATTTTATTAATAAAATTTTGAGTGACCTCGACGCTGGAGAACTTTCCAGCGGCAAGTCCATCAGACAACTGTTTTAGTGTTGCGTGCGACATGGCGCCCGGTTTGCGGTTGTGGTTGGCAACGTTTACTCGATGACCTTGGGCACCAGATAAAGGCCGCCTTCGACTTGCGGCGCGGCCGCTTGCAAATGCTCGCGTTGATTGGTTTCGGTAACTTTGTCATCGCGCAACCGTTGCACCACATCCTGCGCGTGCGACATCGGCGTGATGGCGCTGACATCGACCGCTTGCATTTGCTCGATCAACTTGAAAATGCCGCTCAGTTGCGCGTGCGTGGCGTGCGCTTCGGTGTCGTCAATCGCGATGCGCGCCAACTGCGCCACGCGCTTCACATCGGTGAGTGTCAGAGCCATAAAATAATCCGCGAAAACCTTTAAAAACGTCCTTCAAAAACGCGAGCGCCAAGAGTATCATAGTCGCCCATCTTGGCGCGCTTTGGCGCGCGGCGTTTCCCCCAGCGTTTTCCCCGATAGAAAGACCGATAGAAGGACCCTATGTTTGGTTTTTTGAGCAACTATTTTCAAGATGATCTTGCCATCGATCTGGGTACGGCGAACACGCTGATTTTCATGCGCGGCAAGGGCATCGTGTTGGACGAACCGTCGGTGGTGGCGATTCGGCAAGAGGGCGGCCCCAACGGTAAAAAAGTCATGCAGGATGTTGGCCTCGCGGCGAAAGCGATGTTGGGCCGCACGCCGGGCAACATCACCGCGATACGGCCGATGAAAGACGGCGTCATCGCCGACTTCACCGTCACCGAGCAAATGTTGAAGCACTTTATCCGCAAGGTGCATCGCACGCGCATTTTCAAACGCAGCCCGCGCATCATCATTTGCGTGCCTTGCGGCAGCACCCAGGTCGAGCGCCGCGCCATACGCGAATCGGCGTTGGGCGCGGGCGCTTCCAAAGTCAATTTGATCGAAGAGCCGATGGCCGCGGCCATCGGCGCCGATTTGCCGGTGGGCGAGGCAACGGGTTCGATGGTGGTGGACGTCGGCGGCGGCACCACCGAAGTGGGGGTGATCGCGCTCGGCGGTCTGGTCTACAAAGGTTCGGTGCGGGTGGGCGGCGACAAGTTCGACGAAGCGATCATCAATTACATCCGCCGCAACTACGGCATGCTGATCGGCGAGACCACCGCCGAGCAGATCAAAAAGGAAATCGGCTCGGCGTTTCCCGGCTCCGAGGTGCGCGAAAAGGAAGTCAAGGGCCGCAATCTCGCCGAAGGCATCCCGCGCAGTTTTACCATCACCAGCAACGAAATTCTGGAAGCACTGAACGATCCGTTAAACAGCATTGTCAGCGCGGTGAAATCCGCGCTCGAGCAAACGCCGCCCGAATTGGCGGCGGACATCGCGGAGAAAGGCATGGTCTTGACCGGCGGCGGTGCGCTGCTGCGCGACATCGACCGCTTGTTGATGGAGGAAACGGGGCTGCCGGTGGTGATCGCCGAGGATCCGTTGACCTGTGTGGCGCGCGGCTCGGGCAAGGCGCTTGAAGAGCGCTACAACACCATTTTTGCGTATGACGATTGACCGGCGGCCCCGTTCGCGCGGTTGAGGTTTTTCACGGCTGAGTGATGGCACACACGCCAGAGCCCTTTTTCAACACCGGCCCCAGCCCGTTCGTCCGCCTGCTGTTTTTTGCCCTGCTGTCGCTGGCGATTTTGATCCTGGATGCGCGCTTTCGGCAGTTGGAAGCGGTGCGCCAGGTGGTGTCGGTGGTGCTGTTTCCGCTGCAACGCATCGCGGCGGCGCCGGTGAGCTTGTTTGAGCGCGTGAGCGAATTTTTTGTCAGTCACGGCGAGCTGCGCGCCGAGAATGCACGCCTCGTGCACGACCATGGCAAGAGCGCCATCCTGACCCACAAAAACCAGGCGCTGGAAGCGGAAAACGCGCACTTGCGCAAAATGCTTCAGGCGCGCGAGCAACGCAAGGAACCGCTGACGCTCGCCCAGGTGCTGTACACCGGGCGTGATCCGTTCTCGCAGCGCATCATCATCGACAAGGGCACGCAGCACGAGGTGCAAAACGGCCAACCGGTGATCGACGCGGCGGGCGTGGTGGGGCAAGTTACGCGCGCCTATCCGCTGCTCGCCGAGGTGACGTTGATCTCGGACAAGGGGCATCTGGTGCCGGTGTTGAACGTGCGCAGCGGTTTGCGCTCGGTGTTGGTGGGTACGGGGCAGCACGGTGCGCTGGAGATGCAGTTTGTGCAGCAAAACGCCGATGTGCAAAAAGGCGACCAACTGGTCACCTCCGGCATCGACGGGGTTTACGCGCCGGGCTTGCCGGTGGCTGAAGTGGTGTCGATTGAAACCAATCCGGCTTCAACGTTTTCCAGGGTGATATGCCGTCCGCTGGGCGGCGTGGGCAACCATACGCGGTTATTCGTGGTGCGCGGCTCCGAGGCGATGCCGCCGCGGCCGGCGGAGGATGCGGAAAAAGGCGCGCGATCGCGCAGGGGCAGAAAGGGCGGATGATCAACCTTTATCCCGGCACGCCCGAGGAAATCCTAAAGCCCGTCAAGACCGGGTTTGTGGTGTTCACCCTGGTGGCGGCGTTCCTGACCAATCTGCTGCCGTGGAGCGGCTGGGGCTTGCTCGTGCGCCCCGATTTCGTGGTATTGGTACTGCTATATTGGTGCATCGATCAACCGCGCAAAATCGGATTCGCCATACCGTGGTTTTTAGGCTTGCTGATGGATGTCGCCGACGGCCGCCTGCTGGGGGAACACGCGCTGGCCTACACCATAGTCGCCTACGCCGGGATCGTTTTGCACCGCCGCGTGCAACGATTTTCGATCACGCCGCAGGTGCTGCACGTGGTGCCGCTGCTGTTGTTAAACGACGTGATTGTGCTGTTGATTCGATTGCTCGCAGGGTATGGGTTCCCCGGTTATTGGTATTTCATGGGGAGCGTGGTGGGCGCTTTGCTGTGGCCAGCGCTGTCCTACCTGTTAAAGTTGCCGCAGCGCCCGCGGCTTGATCCCGATCATGGCTAAGAGTTTATTCGGCGGCGGCACCGAGTTTCGCGACGCGCAACGCGAACAGGCGATATTCAAGCGCCGCTTGTTGGTGCTATCGGTGTTCGTGGTGTTGATGTTCGCGGTGTTGGCGGGGCGCTTTGCCTTTTTGCAAGTGGCGCAGCACGAGCATTTTCATACCTTGGCGGAAGCTAACCGTATCGCCATTTTGCCTGCGCCGCCCGCGCGCGGCACGATTACCGACCGCAACGGCGTGGAACTTGCCCACAACTACACCGGCCATACGCTGGAAATTACCCCCAGCAAGGTGGGCGATGTCGATGCGTTGATCGAGCGATTGTCGGAAATCGTCGAAATCACGACACGCGACCGCCGCCGCTTCAAGCAATTGTCCGAGGAGAGTAAGAGCTTCGAGAGTTTGCCGATCCGCAATCGATTATCCGATGACGAAATCGCACGCTTCGCGGCGCGGCGTTACCAGTTTCCCGGCGTGGAGATCAAGGCACGCTTGTTTCGCCACTATCCGCAGGGCGAACTGTTTTCGCATGTGATCGGCTACATCGGGCGCATTAATAAAAAAGACGTGGAGCGCCTGGACGAAGCCGGCGAACTCGCCAATTACCGCGGCACCGACCACATCGGCAAGATGGGCGTCGAGCAGCACTACGAGCGCGTGCTGCACGGCACCACCGGCGTGGATCGCGTGGAGATCGACTCCGCTGGGCGCGCGGTGCGCGTGCTCTCGCGCACCCCGCCGGTCGCCGGCGCCAATCTGGTGCTCAATATCGATACCAGTTTGCAGGCGCTTGCTTTCAAGGCCTTTGGCAACCGGCGCGGCGCGCTGGTGGCGATTGAACCGAAGACCGGCGGCGTGCTGGCGTTTGTGAGTACCCCCAGTTTCGATCCCAACTTGTTCGTCGAAGGCATCGATCCGCAAAGCTGGAAGGAGCTGCGCGACTCCCCTGACCGCCCGATGTTGAATCGCGCGCTGGCCGGCACCTATCCGCCGGGCTCGACGTTTAAGCCGTTCATGGCGCTGGCCGCGCTGACTTACGGCAAGCGCACGCCGCAGCAGGGTTTTGCCGACCCCGGTTATTTCTGGCTTGGCAATCACCAGTTTCGAGATAGCGTGGTTGGCGGCCATGGCTGGGTCGACATGCACAAGTCCATCGTAGTCTCCAGCGACACCTACTATTACATCCTCGCCAACGATCTGGGCATCGATAACATCGCGAAGTTCATGTCCTCGGTGGGTTTCGGCGCGCGCAGCGGCATCGATATTACCGGCGAGGCGGCCGGCACGTTACCGTCGCGCGAATGGAAGAAAAAACGGTTCGGCCGCGATTGGTTCGCGGGCGAAACCGTCAGCGTGTCAATTGGCCAGGGCTACAACTCGTACACGCCGTTGCAGTTGGCGGCGGCCACCGCCACGCTCGCCAACGATGGGGTGATGTTTCGCCCCCACGTGGTCGACTATATCGAAGACGCGCGCACCCAAGCGCGCACGCCGGTTGAGCCTGCGCCGCTGCGCAGACTCGATTGGGATCGCGAGCACCTGGCGGTGGTCAAACGCGCGATGGTGGGGGTGAACATCAGCGGCACCAGCGCCCGGGTGTTTGCCGGCGCGGGCTACACCAGCGCCGGCAAGACCGGCACTTCGCAGGTGATTGCCATCAAACAGGGCGAGCGCTATGTTGAAAGCTGGGTCGCCGAGCGGCATCGCGATCATGCGTTGTTCATCGTTTATGCGCCGGCGGAAGATCCCAAGATCGCGGTGGCGTTGATCGTGGAAAACGGCGGCTTCGGCGCGCGCTCCGCAGCGCCGATCGCGCGCAAGGTGCTCGACTATTATTTGCTGGGCAAGGAGGGCTGACGATGATCGCTTACTACCTGCGCCGCGCCGGCCGCGCGTTCGCCGCGAACATCGATGGGCCGCTGCTGGGGGGCGTGTTGCTGTTAATGGCCGCGGGGCTGGTGGCGCTTTACAGCGCGTCCAATGCCGGTTGGGGGCGCATGTCCGGGCAAATCATCAACATGCTGGTGGCGCTCACCGTGTTGTGGGTGGCGGCCAAAGTGCCGCCGCATTATTTGATGCGCATCGCGGTGCCGGTGTTCGCCGTGGGCATCGTTTTGCTGATCGCGGTCGCGCTCAGGGGCGAAGTGGTCAACGGCGCGCGGCGCTGGTTGAATATCGGGATTACGCGCATTCAGCCCTCGGAGTTGATGAAAATCGCCGCACCCCTGATGCTGGCGTGGTATTTCCATCGCTACGAAGGCACGTTAAAGCTGCGTAATTTCGCGCTGGCGGGGCTGATCCTGATGGTGCCGGCCGTGTTGATCTTGCGTCAGCCGGATTTGGGCACCGCGCTGCTGATCTTGGGTAGCGGCGGCTTTGTGATATTTCTTGCCGGACTGCCGTGGAAAATTATCGCCGGGTTCGCCCTTGCCGCGTTGGCAAGCGCGCCGGTGGTGTGGTCGATGATGCGCGGCTATCAGCGCCAGCGCGTGTTAACCCTGCTCGATCCGTCACAAGATCCGCTCGGCGCGGGTTACCACACCATTCAGGCGGGCATCGCGGTGGGCTCCGGCGGCTGGACCGGCAAGGGCTGGCTGAACGGCACGCAGACCCATCTGGATTTCATTCCCGAGCGCACCACCGACTTTATTTTCGCGGTGTACGCCGAGGAGTTCGGCTTGCTCGGCAGCCTGGTGTTGCTGGCGTTGTTTTTGCTGGTGATTTTTCGCGGCCTCATGATTGCCGCCAACGCGCCGACGACGTTTACGCGGCTGCTTGCCGGGGCGATTACCATGTCGTTTTTCACCTACGCGTTTGTCAACATGGGCATGGTGATCGGCATTTTGCCGGTGGTGGGCGTTCCGCTGCCGTTGATCAGCTACGGTGGCACCTCGCTGGTGTCGCTGTGCCTGGGATTGGGCATCCTGATGAGCATCCAGACGCACCGCAAGTTGATGAATAGCTAAAGGCGGATATCGGAATGAACCCATGCAACAGCGGCGCGATCGGCAAGGTTTTCATCCTTCGCTGGTTATCGGCGATATTTTTGGCGGTGCTCACCGCTTGCGGCACGCCACCGCAACGTCAGGAAGCGCCGCCGCCGGTTGCTAAAGCACCGCCCCCGCCACTCGCGCCCGCGCCGGCGCCCGGCCAATTCCCGCGCGGCGGCGGTTATTATCTGGACGATGGCCCCGGCGACAAACCGCCGGCCAACATCGACGCCATCGAAGATGCGGTGCCACGCACGGAGCCCTTGCATCGCGGCGCGATGCGTCCCTACACGGTGATGGGACGGCACTATGTGCCGATGACCGCGCTGGCGCCGTACCGCGCGCGCGGCGTTGCGACGTGGTATGGCCGGCGCTATCACGGCAAGCTCACCTCCATCGGCGAGCCCTACGACATGTACGCGATGAGCGCGGCGCATCCCACCCTGCCGCTGCCGAGCTATGTGCGGGTGACCAGCGTCGCCAACGGCCGTTCGGTGGTGGTGCGGGTGAATGATCGCGGCCCGTTTATCGACAACCGCTTGATCGATTTGTCGTATACCGCCGCGCATAAGCTGGGCATGTTAAAGGGCGGCAGCACGCTGGTGGATGTGGAGCTTTTACAGCCGGGCGCGCAGCCAACGGTTGCCGCCGCGCCGCCGGCTGCGCCCGAGAGCAAGGCCGCCGCACCCGAAGCGCGCGCGATACCCGCGGCCAACGAAAACGGCGCGGTGTTTTTACAGTTGGGCGCGTTCGGCAACAAGGAAAACGCCGAAGCCTATGCGTCACGGTTGCGCGCCGATGTGGCGTGGCTGGGCGAGCAGATACAGGTGGTGACGCGCGAGGGCTTGTTTCGCGTGCGCGCAGGCCCGTACGCGAACCCGAATGAAGCGCGCGCCAGTGCCGAGCGGATCAGCACGACGATCGGGATCAAACCGGTTGTTCAGATAAAATAATTAATAAAAGCAATAACTTACGTTATATCGACGGACTGTCGGCCAGATTGGCCTAAAAACACGAATGTTATAATGCAACGCTCGCGCGCGGGCATCAAAAGTGCTTGTGCCCGTTTCACAAGTCCCACAAAGACCAGCAAGGTAACACCCCATGGACCTCAAAGATTTGTCCCCTGACGCCGATCCGCGGGAAACGCGCGAGTGGCTGGATGCCCTCGAAGCGGTGATCGAGCGCGAAGGGCCTGCCCGCGCCAACTTTTTGCTCGAACAACTGGTGGCGCGCGCGCGCAATGCCGGCGCCTACATTCCGTATAACGCCAACACCGCCTACCTGAACACCATCCCGCCCGAGCGCGAGGAGCGTTCACCGGGCGACTCGGAGATGGAGCATCGCATCCGCTCGCTGGTGCGCTGGAACGCAATGGCGACCGTGGTACGCGCCAATAAAGAATCCTCCGAGTTGGGCGGGCACATTGCGAGTTTTGCCTCGGCGGCGACGTTGTACGACGTCGGCTTTAATCATTTTTTTCGCGCGGCGAACGATCATTTCCTCGGCGATTTGATTTTTTTCCAGGGCCACTCCGCGCCAGGCATTTACGCGCGCGCGTATCTCGAAGGGCGCATCAGCGAAGATCAACTGACGCATTTTCGGCAAGAGGTCGACGGCAAGGGTTTGTCCTCCTACCCGCACCCGTGGCTGATGCCCGATTTTTGGCAGTTCCCCACGGTGTCGATGGGCCTGGGGCCGCTGATGGCGATTTATCAGGCGCGCTTTATGCGTTATCTGCGCGACCGCGGCGTGGTCGAGCGCCAGGGCCGCAAGGTGTGGGTGTTCATGGGCGACGGCGAAATGGACGAGCCGGAATCGCTGGGCGCGATCGCGCTTGCCGGTCGTGAAAAACTCGACAACTTGATCTTCGTCATCAACTGTAATTTGCAGCGGCTCGATGGCCCGGTGCGCGGCAACGGCAAAATCATCCAGGAACTGGAAGCGGATTTTCGCGGCGCCGGCTGGAACGTGATCAAGGTGATCTGGGGCTCGTACTGGGATCCGCTGTTCATGAAGGACAAATCCGGCATGCTGTTAAAGCGCATGGAAGAATGCGTCGACGGCGAATACCAAACGTTTAAGTCCGCGGACGGCGCTTTTGTGCGCAAGCATTTCTTTGGCAAGTACCCGGAGCTGCTCGACCTGGTGTCGAACATGTCGGACGACGACATCTGGCGCTTAAACCGCGGCGGGCATGATCCGCACAAAATTTATGCCGCCTACTCGGCGGCGTTTAAACACCAGGGCCAGCCCACGGTGATTTTGGCCAAGACCATCAAAGGTTACGGCATGGGTGAAGCGGGCGAGGGGCAGAACATCACCCATCAGCAAAAAAAGATGGGCACCTCGTCGATCAAATCGTTTCGCGACCGCTTTAATGTGCCGATCCCCGAGGGGCAGGTTGAAGACGTGCCGTTTTTCCGCCCGGCGGAGGATACACCGGAGATGAAATATCTGCGCAACCGCATCGAAGCGATGGGCGGCTCGCTGCCCGCGCGCCGGCGTAAGGCCGAGGCGCTGGAAGTGCCGGCGCTCAGCGCGTTCGAAGCGCAACTCAAAGGCACCGAAGGCCGCGAGATTTCGACCACCATGGCGTTTGTGCGCATTTTGAACACCATTGTGCGTGACAAAAAAATCGGCAAGCTCGTCGTGCCGATCGTGCCGGATGAATCGCGCACCTTCGGCATGGAAGGCATGTTCCGCCAGCTCGGCATTTACTCCTCGGTCGGCCAGTTGTACACGCCGCAGGATGCCGACCAGTTGATGTTCTACAAGGAAGACAAATCGGGGCAAATTCTGCAGGAAGGCATCAACGAAGCGGGCGCGATGAGTTCGTGGATCGCCGCGGCCACCGCCTACAGCACGCACGCGCAGATGATGATTCCGTTTTACATCTTCTACTCGATGTTCGGCTTTCAGCGTATCGGCGATTTGGCGTGGGCCGCCGGCGACATGCGCGCGCGCGGCTTTCTGCTGGGCGGCACGGCGGGGCGCACCACGTTAAACGGCGAAGGCTTGCAGCACGAGGACGGTCACAGCCATATTTTGGCTTCCACCGTGCCCAATTGCATCGCCTACGACCCGACGTTCGCGTATGAGCTCGCGGTGATCATACAAGACGGCATGCGGCGCATGTATCAGAACCAGGAGGACGTGTTCTATTACATCACCGTGATGAATGAAAACTACGCGCATCCGGCGATGCCCGAAGGCGTGGAAAAGGGCATCCTGCGCGGCATGTATCTCTTCGCGGAGGGCAAGGCGAAGAAGAACGCGCCGCGCGTGCAACTGCTGGGCAGCGGCGCCATCCTGCGTGAAGTGATCGCCGCCGCCGACATGCTGGAAAAAGATTTTGGTGTCACCGCCGATATCTGGAGCGTCACCAGCTTTAACGAATTGCGGCGCGACGGCCTCGACGCGCAACGCTGGAACATGCTGCACCCGGAGGACGAGCCGCGCTTGTCGTACGTCGAGCAATGTTTGAAGGATCGCGCGGGGCCGGTAATCGCCGCCACCGATTACATGAAGACCTATGCCGATCAAATCCGCGCGTTTTTGCCGACGCAGCATTATGCGGTGCTCGGCACCGACGGCTTTGGCCGCTCCGATACGCGGCGCGCGCTGCGGCGTTTTTTCGAAGTCGATCGCAACTATGTCGCGGTCGCGGCACTTAAAGCGCTCGCCGATCTGGAGGCGATTTCACGCGACAAGGTAAGCGCGGCGATTAAACGCTACGGCGTAGACCCCGCAAAGCCCAGCCCCAGCTCTGTATAAAATAATTAATTAAATCAAATACTTACGTAAACCGTCTCGCGATCCAATCTTGCGCTCATCATGGCTAACGTCATTGAAGTAACCGTCCCCGACATCGGCGACTTTAAAAACATTCCGGTGATCGAGGTGTTCGTCAAGCCGGGCGACACGGTAAAGGCCGAGGATTCGCTGCTCACGCTGGAGTCGGACAAAGCGACCATGGATGTGCCCTCGCCGGCCGCCGGCGTCGTGAAACAGATTCTGATCAAGACCGGCGACAAGGTGTCGAAAGGCACTCCCGTGTTGGTTTTGGAAGCGGTGGCTGGTGCTACTGCCGCGCCAGCGGCGGAAAAGACCGCGCCTGCTCCGGCGAAGCCTGCAACGCCGACGCCTGCCCCGGCACCGGCTCCGGCACGCGCAACGGCTGCGCCCGCGCCGCAAGCGCCGGCACCGATGCCGATTGACGGCACCGCGCATCGCTTGGCGCACGCGAGCCCCTCGGTGCGGCTATTCGCGCGCGAACTGGGTGTCGATCTGTCGCGCGTCAAGGGCAGCGGGCCTAAAGAACGCATTCTGCGCGAAGACGTGCAAGCCTTCGTCAAACAAGCGCTGGTGCAGCCGCAAGCGCCAGCGGGTGGCGCTGGTGGTGGGTTGGGCTTTAATCTGCCACCCTTGCCGCAAGTGGATTTCGCCAAATTTGGCGCGATCGAAGTCAAGGCCTTGTCGCGCATCCGCAAACTATCCGGCGGATTCCTGCATCGCAACTGGCTCAACGTTCCGCATGTCACGCAGCACGACGAAGCGGACATCACCGAGCTCGAAGCGTTTCGCAAGGCGCAGGCCGATACCGCCAAGGCCAAAGGGGTTAAGCTCACGCCGCTCGTTTTTACGATGAAAGCCGCGGTGGTGGCGTTAAAGCAGTTCCCCGAATTTAATTCGTCGTTGTCGGGCGACGGCGAAAGCTTGACGTTAAAACGCTACTATCACATCGGCGTCGCCGTCGACACGCCCAACGGCCTGGTGGTGCCGGTGATCCGCGACGTCGATAAAAAAGGTTTACTCGAACTCGCGGGCGAATTGGGTGAGGTGGGCGAGCGCATGCGTGCCGGCAAAATCACGCCGAACGACGTGCAGGGCGGCTCATTTTCGATTTCAAGTCTCGGCGGCATCGGCGGCACCCTGTTCACGCCGATCATCAACGCGCCGGAAGTCGCCATCCTCGGCGTGGGCAAATCGGTGATGAAGCCGGTTTGGCACCCAGGGGAGGGCGGGGCGTTCAAGCCGCGGCTGATGCTGCCGCTGTCGTTGTCGTACGACCATCGCGTGATCGATGGCGCGCAGGGCGCGCGCTTTGTATCGTTTCTCACGCAAACGCTGGCGGACATCCGCCGCTTGGCGCTCTGAGGGTTCAGGCGATATTGACACCCGCGGCCATCGGTATTCTCGGCGGCACGTTCGACCCGATCCACTTCGGTCACTTGCGGCTTGCGCAGGAAGTGGCGCAAACGCTGGCGTTGCACCAAATTCGTTTTGTCCCCGCTTGCGCGCCGCCGCACCGCGCCGCGCCGCAAACCGCCGCGCAACAGCGCGTGGCGATGGTGCGCCTGGCGATAGCCGGCAATCCCCTGTTCGTGCTGGATGATCGCGAAATCCATCGCGCGGGCCCTTCGTACACCGTCGACACCCTGGCCGCGATACGTGCCGAAGTCGGCGCCGCTTGCGCACTCACCCTGATCATGGGCGCGGATGCGTTTATCGCGTTTCACACCTGGTACCGTTGGCGCGAGATTCTGAATATCGCGCACATCGCGGTGGCGCAGCGCCCGGGCGCAACGTTGTGCGATATCAAGGATGCGGCGCTAGCACAGGTATTTGGCGAGCGGTGTGTGCACGACACCCAACCGTTCACCCACTCGCCGGCGGGCATGATCGCGGTGGTGCCGATACCGCTACTGGATATCTCCGCCACCGCAATCCGCGCCGCAATTACCGCGGGGCGCAGCGTGCGCTACTTAACGCCCGACGCGGTGATCGGCTACATTAACGATCAGCAGTTGTTTAAGGATACGCTGATCAAGTAGGTAAAAGGTGCGCCCGAGGAAAGCGATGATGCCGATTATGCGAAATGAATGCTGATTTCATCAGGCCGAAGGCGCTTTCGATGTTTAATTCGGTGTTTTTCGCCGTTTTAGGCTTCCGCTGCACGCACTTATCCCGTGAGCGGCCTATCCCATTTGTAAATGTTCACCATCGCCAGCATCGCAAAGGCGCGATTGGCGTTCT
>Ga0194132_10003199_pt1 | contig 29496 bp, 30 predicted proteins | sample TA2KigOf80mmetaG_FD_148612 | JGI IMG/M metagenome (GOLD analysis project Ga0194132, IMG submission 148612) | Freshwater microbial communities from Lake Tanganyika, Tanzania - TA2015054 Kigoma Offshore 80m | ecosystem: Environmental > Aquatic > Freshwater > Lake | place: Tanzania: Lake...
GCTTATCCACGGCCCCGATAGGGCTGGACCTCCTGCGGCGGGATCCAGAGGCTCTTCGGCGGCGGGCCCGACTGGTAGAACACGTCGATCGGCATGCCGCCGCGCGGATACCAGTAGCCGCCGATGCGGAGCCACAGAGGCTTCAGGCGGTCGCGCAGCCGCGTCGCGATCTCGACCGTGGTCTGCTCGTGGAAGCCGGCGTGGTTGCGATACGAGGCGAGGTAGAGCTTGAGCGCCTTGCTCTCGACCAGCCACGCCTTCGGTACATAGTCGATGACGAGATGCGCGAAATCCGGCTGGCCGGTGAAGGGGCACATGCAGGTGAATTCGGGCGCAGTGAAGCGCACGACATAGCGCTCATGCGGATGCGCGTTCGGCACGCGGTCGAGCACCGCCTTGTCGGGCGAGGCCGGCGCCGGTGTCGGCTTGCCGAGATATGTCAGTGTCGTCTTCGTCATCCAGGCTCTTCTGGCTGGTCGGCGGCCTCCCAGCCTCGGGCGACCTCGTCGAAGCGGCCAGCCTCGATCGCCTGACGCAGCTCCGCCATCAGGTCCTGATAGTGCTGGAGGTTATGCCAGGTCAACAGCATCGGCCCCAGCATCTCGTTGGCCTTGAACAGGTGGTGCAGATAGGCGCGGCTGTGGCCGCGGCAGGCGGGGCAGCGGCAGGCCGGATCGAGCGGCTCGTCGGCGCCGGCGTGGCGGGCATTGCGGATGTTGAGCGTGCCGCCGCGGATGAAGGCCTGGCCGGTACGCCCCGAGCGCGTCGGCATCACGCAGTCGAACATGTCGATGCCGCGGCGGACGGCGCCGACGATGTCGGAGGGGCGGCCGACGCCCATCAGGTAGCGCGGGCGGTCCCTGGGCAGGCTCGGGACCGTCGCCTCCAGCACCTCGAACATCATCGCCTGGCCCTCGCCGACGGCGAGCCCGCCGACGGCATAGCCGTCGAAGCCGATGGTGGCGAGCTGGGTGACCGAACGCGCGCGAAGCTTCGGATAGACGCTGCCCTGGACGATGCCGAAGAGCCCGTAGCCGGGCCGCGTCACGAAGGCCTGCTTGCAGCGCTCGGCCCAGCGCATCGAGCGCATCATCGAGCTCTCGGCCTCGTCCTCGGTCGCCGGAAAGGGCGTGCACTCGTCGAAGACCATGGTGATGGTCGCATCCAGCAGATGCTGGATCTCGGTCGCGCGCTCGGGCGTGAGGCTGTGCTTGGAGCCGTCGAGATGCGATCTGAACACGACGCCCTGCTCGTCGATGGTGCGCAGGTCCCTGAGCGACATCACCTGGAAGCCGCCCGAGTCGGTGAGGATCGGCCCCGGCCAGTTCATGAACTTGTGCAAGCCGCCGAGCGCCGCGACTTGCTCGGCGCCGGGCCTGAGCATCAGGTGGTAGGTGTTGCCGAGGATGATCTGCGCGCCGGTCAGCGCCACCGAATCCGGATGCATAGCCTTGACCGTGCCGGCGGTGCCGACCGGCATGAAAGCCGGCGTGTTGATCAGCCCGTGCGCGGTCGAGAGGCGGCCGCGCCGGGCGGCGCCGTCGGTCGCCTTGAGCTCGAAGCTGATCGTCACGAGGCGCGCTCCAGCAGCGAGGCATCGCCATAGGAGTAGAAGCGATAGCGCTCGCCGATCGCATGCGCATAGGCCGCCTTCATGCGCTCGAGCCCGGCGAAGGCCGAGACCAGCATGAACAGCGTCGAGCGCGGCAAATGGAAGTTGGTCAGCATGCGGTCGACGAGCCTGAACGCATATCCGGGCGTGATGAAGATGTCGGTCTCTCCGGTGAAGGGCTCGAGGCGGCCGCCGATGCTGGCGGCGCTCTCCAGCAGGCGTACGCAGGTGGTGCCGATGGCGAGAAGGCGCCCGCCGGCGGCACGCGCCATGTTGACCTTGTCGGCCGTCTCGGCCGTCACCTCGCCCCACTCGGCATGCATCGGATGGTCGTCGGTATCATCGACCTTGACCGGCAGGAAGGTGCCGGCGCCGACATGCAGCGTCACGGTCAGGATCGGTATGCCGCGCGCCGCCACGGCATCGCGCAGTGCCGGGGTGAAGTGGAGCCCGGCGGTCGGCGCGGCGACGGCGCCGTCCTTCCGCGCGAACAGCGTCTGGTAGTCGCTTGCATCCTCAGGTGTGTCCGCGCGCTTGATGTAAGGCGGCAGCGGGATATGGCCATGGCGGGAGAGAAGTGCCATGACCTCGGCATCGGTTGCCTCAAAGTTGATGACGACTTCGCCGGCTTCCTGCTTCTCGGCGACGAGCAGGCTCGCCTCGCCGAGAGAGAGGCGGTCTCCCGGCTTCAGCTTCTTCGCCGGACGTGCGAAAGCGAGCCAGAGTCCGGGCGCGACGCGCTTGTGCAGCAGGAGCTCGACCTTCGCCTCGCCGCGCTTCACGAACAGGCGGGCCGGGATCACGCGTGTGTCGTTGACGACGACGACGTCGCCCGGAGCGAGGAGAGAAGGCAGGTCGCGCACGATGCGGTCCAGGAGTGCGTCGCCGACCACCAGCATCCGCGCCGCATCGCGCGGCCGCGCCGGGCGGTCGGCGATCAGGGCGTCGGGCAGGTCGAAGTCGAAGGCGTCAACGCGCATTCGGCGTGACGTTGTCGAACGGCCAGACCGGACGCCGGGCCTTCTTGAACATCTCCGGCGCGTAGTGCTCGGAGCAGAGCGATTTCGAGTCGACGAGAACGACCTCGCGCGCGATCGGCTCGAAGGCGGCGCGGAAATGGTGCATCGACTTGACCACGACCGTGTCCTTCCGCGTCGGGTCGATGCCCATGGAGGTGAAGTTGCCGAGGTCGTTGCCCTGGCCGTTATTGGTGATGACGACGATGTCGATGCCGTTGAGGCCGCCGACGCGCAGCACCATGCAGGGGCCGTAGTCGCGGCGCACGCCGCCGCCCATCGGTCCCCAGGCTATGAACTTGCCGTCGGTCAGCGCCGCGACCTCGGCCTCGAGGTCGATCGGCCCGCCGCCGAATTTCGCATCGGTCTTGCCGCCGAGCTTCAGCTTCACCGTCTTGCCGACGCCTGCCTCGATGCCTTGCTGCACGGCTTCCGGATCGCAGATCGCGTGGAAGCCGACATTCTTGCAGCCTGCGTCGATCAGGCCCTTCAGCACCGCGGTCGAGTCGCCATAGCCGCCGCCGCCCGGATTGTCGGTGTAGTCGGCGATGACCAGAGGCTTCCTCGAGCCTTCGCCGGCCTTGGCCATGGAGACCACCTTGGCGACGGGCAGCAGCTCGATGCCGACATAGTCGCGCTGCTCCCAGCAGTAGTCCATGAACTCTTCGGCGATCTTCTTTCCTTCCGGATCGTTGCCGTCGACGGTGACGGTCACGGTCGGGCCGACGTCGCGGATGTCGGAATGGGTGAAGCCCGAGCAGATCGAGATCAGGTGGATCTTGCCCTTGGCCTCGATCTCGTCGGCTCGGTCGAGCAGCACGCGCATCGGGCCCTTCTGCGTGCGGCCCATGTCGAGGCCGTGGATCATCGGCCGCGTGGCGATGAAGGTCTTCGGCTTCGCCTTGCCCTGGAAGGTCTTCTGCAGCAGGTCGCAGGCCTGCCAGGAGCGCTCATAGGCGTCGATATGCGGGTAGGTGCGGAAGGCGATCAGCGCATTGGCGAGATCGGCCATCTGCTGCGTGACATTTGCATGCAGATCGAGCGTCACCATGATCGGCATGTCCGGCCCGACCTTGGCGCGGATGCGCCGAAGCAGCTCGCCTTCGCCGTCCTCATAGGAGTCGACGACCATGGCGCCGTGCAGATGCAGGACAATGCCGTCGACCTTCGGCCCATCTAGCGCCTTCAGGATCATGTCGGCGACCGCATCGAAGGCCTTGTCGGTGACCAGGCCCGACGGATTGGCCGAGGCGCTGATCGGATGGGTCAGCGTCCAGCCGTATTTCTCCGCCGCCTCGAACATCGCCCCCATCGCCGAGCGCGTGCCCTTGTAGACCTCCGGAATCTCGTTCTCGCGATAGAAGGCGCGCTTCTGGAACGCCTCCAGCGGCGTCGGCACCTTCGAGAAGGTGTTGGTCTCGTGCATGAAATAGGCAGTGAGCACGCGCTTGGTCATCGAGAGCTCCGGGGTCGGCGATGCGGATGAGAGATATGCCTATGACCAATGCCGGTCGAATGCAAAGGACAGCTGGCGATGATGCTTGATCGCCAGAAGATACACGGTCCTTTCGACGACCGCATAGAGGATGAGATAGTCGCCCGATAGGTACTCCCTGAGGTTTTCCGGACCCGTGCGCGACGAGAGCTTCGCGATCAAGTCGCGGGCCTCAATCGAGAGGGCCGGGCGACCGAGAAACGGCCTTCCCATCTCGGGATGGCGCTCGAGATTGGTAATGACGGTCTTATCCAGCTCGTCGAGCAGCTGCACATAGGCAGTGGCCGCGCCGGCCGCGATCAGGAAGGCTCGAATGGAATGAAGATTGGCTTCCAGGTTCGCCGTGATCCGAACGCTGACGCGGCGTGTCACGGATCAGAGCCGTCGTAATGCAGCTAGGGCTTTGCGCGCGTCCTTGGTGCGTCCCGCGTCGATGTCATCGAGGCCCTTCTCCGCTTCTTCAAGCAACACCAAGTGGATCCGCTCGCGCTCAAGTCGGTGATAGTGATCGAGCCGATCAGCGTCGATCAGGGCGACGTAACTTTCGCCGTTTTTGGTGATGATCTTCTCGGCTCCGGCCTTCACTTCGTCCGCGAGTTCGGAGAGCGTCGCGCGGGCCTGCGTCAGAGGGATGATATCTCGTGTCTTGATCGCCATTGGCGTCTCGTAGGATGTACGTAATTACGTACAGAATAGATATGCCAACCATCCTCTCGGTTCAAGGACGCGTTCACGCCTTGAAGATGAAGAATGTCGCGGCCACCAGGCAGGCGAAGCCGGCGAGGTGGTTCCAGCGGATCGCCTCGCCGAGATAGGCGATCGAGAAGACGGCGAAGACCAGGAGCGTGATCACCTCCTGGATGGTCTTGAGCTCGACCGCGGTGAAGGTGCCGTAGCCCCAGCGGTTGGCCGGCACCTGCAGGCAGTATTCGAAGAAGGCGATGCCCCAGCTCGCCAGGATCACGATCCACAGCGGCGAGTGGGTGAAGCGCAGATGCCCGTACCAGGCGAAGGTCATGAATACGTTCGAGGCGACGAGTAAAAGGATCGTGGTGACGACCGTCATCATGCGATTTCTCCCTTGGCGAGCCTGGCGATGCCGGCACTGTCGAGGCGGTAAGGCAGCCACTGGTCCATGTGCTTGATGCCGAGCCGGTGATAGAAGTCGCGCGTCGGGTTCCAGTGCAGGACCCAGAAGTCCAGGCGCCGGCAGCCGCGCTCTTCCGCGATCCCGGCAAGCCTTTGCATCAGCGCCATGCCGAGGCCCTGGCCGCGCGCGCTCTCGCGCACGAAAAGGTCCTCGAGATAGATCCCCGATCGTCCTTCCCAGGTCGAGTAGTTGTGGAAGAAGAGCGCGAGCCCGTCGGCGCGCCCGTCCCGGCCTGCGATCAGCGCCTCGAAGCGCGGGCGCTCGCCGAAGCCGTCGCGGAGCACGTCGGCCTCGGTGATCTTGACCGAGCTTGGCGGCTCCTTCTCATAGGCGGCGAGCTCCTGGATCAACTGCACGATGGCGCCGGCATCGGCGGGCGTCGCCATGCGCACGAGGTCGGAAGTCATGGAAGCTCCGGCGGGAAAGACCGATGCAGCGATACAGCATCGGCCGCCGGGAGCAACAGCCTGTTTGGGTCAGCCGAAGTCGGCGATCTGCGGGCAGCGCTTGATCAGGCCCTGGAGCGTGTTGCGCGCGGCGATGACCTGCGCGTCGAGCTCGGCCGGCCGCGTCGGCACCTGCTCGGCCAGGCGGTCGAGCTGGGCCAGGTCGCGGGCGAAGGTGACGGCGCCGAACAGCGGCACGCTGGGCTCCTGCTCCAGCCGCGCCACATGCGCGGCCTCGTAGCCCAGCGAGCGCGTCAGGATGTTCTTGGCGATGCCGCCGACGATCTCGCGTACGAAGGCGCCGCCCTCGCGCGTCTGCGAGAGCGCACGGTCGAGCACCGCCATCAGCGCCTGGAATTCCATGACCTTGTTGCGGAGCTGAGCCAGGCCCGCCTCGGTCGGTGTGCCGCCGGTCCGGTCGATCCGGGCCATGTCGCCCTTGATCTCGCCGGCGAGCCCCTGCAACGCCTCGAAGAGCGTTGCCGATGTCAGCTCGATCCGGTCCTGCGTGGTCGCCATTCCCGCCCCAGGGTGTTCGCGGCAATATCGTCGCAAAAAGAATAAAATATCTACTAAATTTATACTGTAACTTTCAGTTTGTTTATGTAACGAACTGTAACCGTCGTCCCATCGGGCAGAGCTGTATCGCCAATCAGATCAAGCGGTTAAGATCCGTCCGATGGACGGAGACACGATCGCGGCGGAGCGGCGCCAGGTTCTGAGGCGGCGATGGGCCTATCTCCTGCTGCTCACGGCGCCGGCCATGTTCGCCGGCAACCAAGTAACCGCCCGAGCGCTCGAAGGAAGCATCCCGGCGAACGCGCTGGCCTTCTGGCGCTGGGCCATCGCCGCCCTGATCATGGTGCTGCTGACCTGGCGGGACCTCTGGGACGGCCGTAAGGCGCTGGCCGAGGAATGGCCGGTCCTGGCGATCCTGGGCTTCCTCGGGGTCGTCGTCTGCGGTCCGCCGGTCTACCTCGCCGGCGCAACCACCTCGGCCACCAACATCGCGCTCATCTACGCGATGTCGCCGATCCTGATCGTGCTGGCCTCGACCGTCGGGTTCCGTGAGCGCATGACCGTGAAGCGCGCGCTCGGCATCGCGCTCGCCGTCGTCGGCGTCCTGGTCGTCGTCTTCAAGGGCGATCCCGGCGTGCTGACCCGCCTTGCCTTCGTGCCGGGCGACCTCTGGGTCGCCTTCGCCGTGCTCGGATGGTCGATCTACGTGCTGATCCTGCAGCACCGCCCAAGCAGGCTCGGGGCGGCGCCGCGCTTCACCGCGATCTGCGGGCTCGGCGTGTTGGCGCTGCTGCCGTTCTATGTCTGGGAGGCGGCGACCGGACCGACCATCGCCTTCGACACGCGCAGCATCGGTGCCGTGCTCTTCCTCGCCCTCGTGCCGGCGGTCGGCGCCTACCAGGCCTATGGCCATGCGCAGCGCGTGCTCGGGCCAGGTCCGACCAGCCTCAGCATGTATCTGGGGCCGATCTATGTCGCGGTGATCGCCTATCTCACCATCGGCGAGCCGATCCGTGCCTATCATTGGCTCGGCGGCGCGCTGATCCTGACCGGCCTCTGGCGCGCGGTCGGCACACCCTCCCGCCGTTAGGACTCCCGATGCGCCCGATCCTCGCCGATACGCCCGCCCATCTCCTCTGGCGCGCGCTGCGCGAAGGCAAGACCACGCCGACGGCGCTCTGGCGCGAGTCTTCGGAACGCCATGCGCGCACCGGCGAGAAGCTGAACGCCTACAAGCACTGGATGGCGGAGACCGCCGAGGCGCAGGCGCGCGCCGCCGAGGCCGCCTTCGCCGTCGGCGTCGATGCCGGACCCATGCAGGGCCTGCCGATCTCGATCAAGGACGTCTACGGCATCAAGGGCACGCCCACCTATGCCGGTACGCCCAGGCGGCTGCCGGCGAAATACGAGGAGGAGGGGCATATCGTCGGCACCCTCCGCCGCCAGCTCGCGGTGTTTCCCGGCAAGACCCACACCGTGCCCTTCGCCTTCGGCGGCATCGGCGCCAACGCGCATTGGGGCGCGCCGTGGAATCCCTGGGACGCCGCGCATCATCGCGGCACCGGCGGCTCCTCCTCCGGCGCCGGCGGCAGCCTGTGGGAGGGATCGGCGGCGGTGACCATCGGCAGCGATGCCGGCGGCTCGATCCGCATGCCGTCCTCGCTCGCCGGCATCGTCGGCCTCAAGCCGTCGATCGGCCGGATTCCCGGCACAGGAGCGCCGCCCTTGAGCCCCTCGCTCGATTGCCCCGGCCCGCTCGCGCTCTCGGTCGCCGATGTCGCCTTCGGCTTCGCCGCGATCGAACCGTCCGGCATCGAGTGGCCGGCGTTCTGGAAGCAGATCGACGCGCGGCCGCTCGCAGGCCTACGCATCGGCGTCGGCGACCGCTATTTCTTCGACGATTGCGGCCCGGGCATCGCCGAGGCGATCGAGGCGACGTTGAAGGAGCTTGAGGCCAAGGGCGCGATCCTTGTGCCCGTGCCGATGCCGGAGATCGAGGAGGCCGTGACGTACATGGCCAATGGCAGCGTCGGCGTGCCCGAGGGCTTCGCCATCGTCTCGACCGAGTTCAAGGAGTGGGTCCCGGATCTCGACGCCAATGTCTGGGCGCGGCTGAAGAACTTCGGCGACGTCTCGGCCGCCGAGTATCTCTCACGCCAGCGCGCACGCCCCGCCATGTCGGCGCGCGCGCATGCCAGGCTGGAGGGCATCGACGTGCTGGCGACGCCGACCACGGCGGTGACGGCGCCTCGCCTCGATCAGGTCGAGGATCGCGAGGCCTTTCGGCTCACCACGCTCAGGATCGGCCGCAACGTCTCCTGCTTCAACGTCTGGGACATGCCGGCGCTGTCGATGCCGGTTGCCTTCGATCCGGACAGGCTCCCGATCGGCCTGCAGCTCGTCGCCGGCCGCCGGCGCGAGGAGCATCTGCTTGGATGCGCTCTCGCGGTCGAGAAGGCGCTGGGGGATATCCGCCAGCGCCTCGGCCGACCGCCGGTCTGTCCGGCCTAGGACTTCTTCTCGATATTCCAGAGCACGAGGCGCGGCCCCGGCAGCACGCCCGAGATCGTGCTGCGGAACGCCGATGGCGTGCGGAACTGGCCGAGCGGGATGAAGGGCACGTGCTCGTACATCGGCGCCTGGAACTCGGCGACCAGGGCCTTCCGCTCATCCAGCGTCGCGGCGCTGAGGAAGCGGCGGCGGATCTTCTCGAGATTGTCGTTGCAGGGCCAGCCGAAGAAGCCGGTGCCGGTGCAGGGCGTCGGCGTGAAGTTGTTGGAGAGCGGATCGCCCGAGACGGGGCCGGCGGCCCAGCTCTGCGCGATGTGCCAGCCGGCACGGTTCTGCGAGGGCGGGTCCTTGATCACGCGGCGCGTGCCGAAGGTCGAGGTGTCGACGCTCTGCAGGTCGACCTTGAAGCCGACCTCGCTCAGCAGCTGGGCGGCGACCTCGCCCATGGCAGAGAGGATCGGGCTGTCGGTCACCTTGAAGACGACGATCGGCTCGCCGTTGTAGCCGGCCTCGGCCAGCAGCTGCTTCGCCTTCGCCTTGCGGTTCGGGTTCTTGGTGTCGGCCCAGTCGCCCACGCCGGCCCTGGACTCCAGCGGCGTGTTGCACATGAACACCGACCAGCAGACCTGGCCGTACTCCGGATTGCCGATCGCCGCGGCCAGATAGGATTCCTGGTCGAGCGCGTAGAGCAGCGCCTGCCGTGCCTTCACGTTGTTGAAGGGCGGGATCGCGTGGTTCGGGCGCATCAGCATCTGGTTGCCGGTCTTGCTCAAGACCTTGATGTCGATGCCGCCGGCCTTCTGCATCACCGGCACGAGATCCGCCGGCGGGTTCTCCAGGATGTCGATCTCGTTCCGGATCATTGCCTGCACGGCCGTATTCGGATCGGGCAGGTACATCCACTCGTAGCGGTCGACCTTCGGGATCTTGGCGCCGGCCATGCTGCTCGGCGGATCGGAGCGCGGCACGTAGTCCGGGTTCTTCTTGTAGACGACCTTGGCGCCTGGAACCCATTCCTCGCGGACGAAGGTGAAGGGGCCGGAGCCCACCGTGTTCGTCACCTGCGTGTTCGGATCGGTCTTGGCATCCGCCTCGCGCATGACGAAGAGCGGGTTGATCGGGTTCGAGACCATCTCGCGGAACGGCCCGATCTTCTCCTTGAAGCGGATGGTGAAGGTGCGGTCGTCGACGACGTCGAAGCCGGCGGCGATGCTCATGATCAGGCGCCCGGCCGTGGCGCGCGCACCCCAGCGCTGGATCGAGGCGGAGACGTCCTTGGCCGTGACCGGCGTGCCGTCGTGGAACTTGAGGCCCGGGCGGATCCTGAAGGTCCAGGTGAGGCCGTCGGCGCTGACGGAGTCCTCGCCGATCATCTGCGGCTTCGCCAGCCCCGCCTCGTCATAGGCGTAGGGCACGTCGTAGATCATGTAGCCATGGCCGACGGTCAGGAACTGCGTCGTCCAGATCGGATCGAGGATCTTCAGGTCGCCGTCGGCGGCGACGCGCACGGTCTGCGCGGAAGCGGTACCCAGGCTGGCGGCAATCGCGGCGGCGAAGGTCAGGCTGCGGAGCATCGGATCCTCCCTTGTTCGGGAGGATCTAAGCCGGTTCAGGCCGGTGCCGTCTCGGGCAAACGTTCCATCTCGAAATGGCCGAAACGGTCCTGGCCGCGGACCAGGAACGCCGCCCGGCTCTCGGAAGACGGCCGCACATGGGGGGCGACGTAGCGGATCGCGTAGCCTATGCGCGCATGGGGCGAGCGGTTCGCCTCGGAACCGTGTGCCAGCTTGACGTGATGGAGCGACATCTCGCCCGCCTTCAGCGTCAGCGTGACTGTCCTGGAGAGATCGACCTCGACCGCGATCTCCTGGCCGCGCGAAAGCATGTTGTTCTCGCCGTAGGTCTCGTTGTGCGGCATCAGCGCGTCGCGATGGCTTCCGGGCAGGACCTGCATCGCGCCCATCTCGGCGGTGCTGTCGGTCAGGGCTACCCAGGCGGTGGCGACGTCGGCCGGATCGAGGCCCCAGTACATCGCATCCTGGTGCCAGGAGACGAAGGACGGGTCGTTCGCCGGCTTGTAGAAGACGCCGGAGGCCCAGCAGAGAAGATCGGGGCCGAGCACATCGGCGACCGCATCCAGGATCTTCGGGTGGCGGGTGAGCTCGAGCAGCGAGGCGCAATTGTGGTGCGCCTTGTGGCGCAGCAGCGGCGCGGCCTTGGCATGGCCGCCTTTCTCGGCGATGAAGCGGTCGAGCCGCTCGCGATGCGAGGCGGCCTCCGCCGCGCTCAGCACGCGCAGCGGATAGTGATAGCCCTCGGTGGCGTAGCGCGCGATCTCGGTCGCGCTCAGCGTCACTGCACGCGGCCTTCGAGCGCGTTCTCGTAGAGCTTCTTCAGGATCGGAGGGTCGACCTTGACCGGGTTGCCGCCGGCGGTCGGATCGACCGCGGCCATCTCCGACATTTCCTGGAAGCGCTCGGGTCCGACCTTGAGGCCCTTCAGGTCATGCGGCATGCCGAAGCGCTGGCGCAGCTCGAGCGACCACTCGATGACGCCCTCGACGCCCGGCTTCTTCAGGTCGAGCACGCGCGCGAGGTAGGCCATCTTCTCGGCGATGGCCGAGCGGTTGAAGGCGAGCACATAGGGCATGAACACGGCGTTCGTGAGGCCGTGATGGGTGTCGTAGAGCGCGCCAACCGGATGGCTCAGCGAGTGGATGGCGCCAAGCCCTTTCTGGAAGGCGATGGCGCCCATGCTGGCCGCCGCCATCATCTGGCCGCGCGCGACGAGGTTGGCCGGCTCGGCGACCGCCACCGGCAGCCATTCGCGCACCAGGCGCATGCCCTCGACCGCGACGCCGTCGGCATAGGGGTGATGGAAGGGCGCGCAGAAAGCTTCCAGGCAATGCGCCAGCGCGTCCATGCCGGTCGCCGCGGTGATGTGGGGCGGCAGGCCCACGGTCAGCTGCGGATCGCAGATGACGATGACCGGCATCATCCTCGGATGGAAGATGACCTTCTTGGTGTGCGTGGTCTCATCCGCGATGACGCCGGCGCGGCCGACCTCGGAGCCGGTGCCGGCGGTGGTCGGCACGGCGATGACCTTGGCGATGCCGTCGGGGTTGGCGCGGGTCCACCAGTCGCCGATATCCTCGAAATCCCACATCGGCCGCGTCTGCCCGGTCATGAAGGCGATGACCTTGCCGGCGTCGAGAGCACTGCCGCCGCCCCAGGCGATGACACCGTCATGGCCGGAGTCGCGATAGGCCTTGAGGCCAGCCTCGACATTGCTCGCGACCGGGTTCGGCTTGATGTCGGAGAAGACCCGGGTAGGGACGCCGGCCTTCTCGTTCGCCGTCACCGCGTCCCGCACCATCGGCAGCTTGGCGAGGCCCGGATCGGTCACCAGCAGCGGGCGCCTGATGCCGGCGGCCTTGCAGGCCTCGGGAAGCTCGGCGATGCGGCCGGCGCCGAAGCGGACGGAAGTCGGCCACGACCAGTTGCCGCGCATGAAATCGACGGTGAGAGCCATTTCAGATCCGGGTGCGGAGGTGGAAGGATTTCGGCCGCGTGAAGGCATCGAAGCCGAGGCGCGAGAGCGTGCAGCCGCGGCCTGAATCCTTGACGCCGGTCCAGGCGAGGGCGGGATCGAGATAGTCGCAGCGGTTCATGAACCAGGTGCCGGTCTCGATCGCATCGCCGATACGGATCGCCGCGTCCTCGTCCATGGTCCAGATCGCTGCGGTCAGTCCGTACTGGCTGTCGTTCATCAGCCGGATCGCGTCCTCGTCCGACTTCACCTTCATGATGCCGATGACGGGACCGAAGCTCTCTTCCGACATCACGCGCATGCTGTGATCGACGCCGGTCAGCACCTGCGGCGCGCAATAGGGCGAGCCCGCATGCGCCTTGCCGAACTGCTTCACGTCGATATGCGCCTTCGCGCCGCGCGCCACGGCCTCGGCGATCTGGCCGCGGACGAAATCGGCTGCCTTGCCGCGCACCATCGGTCCCAGCGTTGTGTCGGGTTTCATCGGATCGTCGAGCACATATTTGCGCGTGAGGTCGACATAGCCGTCGACGAAGCGGTCGTAGAGGTCCTCGTGCACATAGATGCGCTCGATGCCGCAGCAGCTCTGGCCCGAGTTGAAGAAGGCGCCGTCGACCAGGTTCTCGACCGCATGGTCGAAATTGGCGTCGGCGCGCACATAGGCGGGGTCCTTGCCGCCGAGCTCGAGGCCGAGACCGATGAAGCGGCCGGCCGCCGCCTTGCTGACGGCGCTGCCGCCCTCGACCGAACCGGTGAAGGCGACGAAGTCGATCTCCGGCGAGGCGACCAGCTTCTCGGTCAGCTTGTGGTCCATGTGCAGGTACTGGAACACGCCGTCCGGCAGGCCCGCGGCCTTCAGGCCGGCGGCGAAGCGCTCGGCGCAGAGCGGCGTCTGGTGCGAGTGCTTGAGGATCACGGCATTCCCGGCGATGAGCGCCGGGATGATCGCGTTGACCGCGGTGAGGTAGGGGTAGTTCCACGGCGCGATGACGAAGACGATGCCGACCGGCTCCTTGCGGATGAAACGGGTGAAGTTCTCCTTGGGCTCGATCTTGAGATCGGCCAGAGACTCGACGGCGACCGAGGCCATGTAGCGGGCGCGTTCGGCGAGTCCGCGGATCTCGCCCGGCGTGTACTTGATGGGCCGTCCCATCTGGCGCGTGATCTCCTCGGCGATCGCCGCCGAGTGGCCCTCGAAATACTGGACGAAGGCCTCGACCATCGCGGCGCGCTCGACAATGGGCGTCGAGCGCCAGCCGCGCTCCGCGGCGCGCGCATTGGCGAGTGCGGCGTCGAGATCGGCCTGGGTGGCGAGGGAACGTTCGATATAGGCCCGCCCGTCGCCGGGCGAGATGGTTTTGAGCGTGGTCATGCTCAGATGATCTCGAAATATCGGGCGAGTTGCCAGTCGCTGATGTGCTTGCGGCTTTCGCGCTCTTCCCATTCGCGAGTCGCGGCGTAGTGCTCGACGAAGCTGTCACCGAAAAGTTCCCGGGCCGCCTTTGAACCTTTGAGGCGCTGGGCTGCGTCCCAAAGAGTCGACGGTAGCGAAAGTTTCGCCGGATGCTTCTGGTCGTAGGCGTTGCCCTGGATCGGGTCGCCCAGCTTCAGCTTGTTCTCGATGCCCCACAACCCGGAGCCGATAGCAACCGCAAGCGCGAGGTAGGGATTCTGGTCGGCGGCGGCGATGCGATACTCGACGCGCTGTGACTTCTGCGATCCGGGAATGACGCGGAGCGCCGTGGTGCGGTTCTCGACGCCCCAGGTGGCGTTGGTCGGCGCCCAGAAACCCGGGATCAGGCGCGTGTAGGAATTGACCGTCGGCGACACCATCGCCAGGAGCTCCGGCATCAGCGCCTGCTGGCCGGCGACGAAGCTCTCCATCAGCGGGCTCATGCTGAAGCGGCCCTTGGGGTCGTGGAAAGCGCCCTTGCCCTTCTTGTCCTTTAGCGAGACATGGAGATGGCCGGACTGGCCCGGCCAGTCCTTCGACCACTTCGCCATGAACGTCGCCATCAGCCCGCGGCGCTGGCAGAAGACCTTGGTGAAGGTCTTGAACAAGGCGCCCTTGTCGGCTGATTCGAGCGAGGTGTCGACGCGGATCGCGGCTTCGAGCACGCCGGCGCCGGTCTCGGTGTGCAGGCCTTCGAGGCCGAAGCCCATCTGCTCGCAGAAGGCGAGAAGCTCGTTGTAGAAATCGGCGTGTACGGAGTTGCGGAGCACCGAATAGCCGAAAAAGCCCGGCGTCAGCGGCTTCAGGTTCCGGTAGTTCTTCTCGCGGATCGAATGCGGCGTCTCCTCGAAGACGAAGAACTCGTACTCGACGGCGCTGTAGGGCTCGAAGCCCATGCCGCGCGCCTTCTCGATGACGCGGCGAAGCACGCCGCGCGGGCAGATCTCCTCGGCCTTGTCGACGAACTCGGCGAGGAAGAAGAGCGCGTTCTCCTCTTCGGGCAGCTCGCGGCAGCTCTCCGGGATGACGCGGACGAAGGCGTCGGGGTAGGCCGTGTGCCAGCCGGTGTATTTGACGTTGTCGTAGAGCTGGTCGTTCGAGTCCCAGCCGAGCACGACGTCGCAGAAGCCGAAGCCGCTTTCGAGCGCGGAGAAGAACTTGTCGCGGCCCATGTACTTGCCGCGAAGGATGCCGTCGATGTCGAAGACGCCGACCTTCACATGGGAAAGGCCGCGCGCTTCGACGATCTTCCTGGCGTCGGCGGCGGTGCGAACCTGATGCGGCCTCATATCGGCTTCCTTCTTATTGGTCACGCGCCGTCCGTCGCTTGAGCGCCAGGGTGGAGGCGATGGTCAGCAGCACGGTCGCCACCATCAGCACGAAGGCGAGCGCCGCGCCGAACGGCCAGTTGTTGGCGCGGATCATCTGGTCGTAGAGGGCGGGCGCCATCATCTTGAATTGCGGCCCGCCGAGCAGGACCGGCGTCGCATAGGCGTTCATGCAGAGGATGCCGACCAGCACCGTGCCGGCGAGCACGCCCGGCAGCGACAGCGGGAAGGTGACGCGGCGGAACACGGTGAACGGGCCGGCGCCGAGGTTGAGCGCCGCCTCCTCGATGGAGCGATCGATGCTCTCGATCACGCTCTGCAGTGTCAGGATCATGAAGGGCAGGACCACAGCGACGATGCCGATCACAACCGCGGTCGGCGTGTAGAGGATCTTGACCGGCGTATCGAGGATGCCGACCCCGATCAGGATCGTGTTGACGAAGCCGTTGTTGCCGAGGAGCGCCATCCAGCCGGCGGCGCGAACAACATTGCCGACGAGCAGCGGGAAGACGGTGAGGATGATCAGCAGGCTTTTGTATTTGCTCTGCGTGCGGGCAAGGAAATAGGCGACCGGGAAGGCGAGGATCAGGCTCAAAACGGTGCACAGCACCGCCATCTGCACGGTCGTGCCGAGCACGTTGATGAAATAGGGGTCGCTGAAGAAGCGCTGGTAGTTGGCCCAGGTGAACGCCTCGGCCATGCCCTGGCCGGGCACGAAGCGGTTGAAGCTGTAGCGGAACAGCGTCACCAGCGGCATGCCGAGCACGGCCAGCACCAGAAGGGCCGCCGGCACCATCAAAAGAGGTGCGAGCGACCGTTGCCGGTCGCTCGCTGCCGCCATCGCCATTCAGGTCAGCCCCTTCGACTTAGCCTTTGAACTCGCGGTTCCACCAGTCGAGGAGTTGCGCGTTGTTCTTGGCCACGGTCTCCAGGTCCGGGATGATGAACTTCTTCTGCTCTTCGGCGGTGAAGGAGAGATCGGCCTCGAGCTTCGGGTCGAGCTTCGCGTTGGTCACCGTCGGCACGTAGCCCATCTTGGCGGCGAAGCCGGTCTGGCCTTCCGGATCCAGCATCGCGTCGAGATAGGCGTAGGCGCAGTCCTTGTTCGGCGCGTTCTTCGGGATCGCCGCCTCGAAGATGATCGGCGTGGCGCCTTCCTTCGGCACGGCGAGCGCGACCGGTATGCCGGCGTTCCTCCACTGGATGCCGCGGGCGCGCCACATGATGGTGAACCAAACCTCCTCGCTCTTCAGCGCCGCCGCCAGCGCCTCGTTCGAGGGATAGACCTTTGGGTCGAGCTTCTTGAGCTCAGCGAGCTTGGTCTTGCCGGGCTCGAGATTGGTCACCGAGCCGCCGTTGATGATCGCCGCGGACTCGATGATCTGCACGTAGAGGCCGTCGGCGAAGCCGACGCGGCCCTTGTACTTGGGATCCCAGAGATCGGCATAGGAGGTGGGCGCCGGGCTCACCTTGTTCGGATTGTAGAGGATGATCTTGCCCGAATAGATGTGCGGGATCGAATAGGAGCGACGCAGCGCCGGGATGATGTTGCCGGCGTTCTTGAGCTTGGAGAAGTCGAGCTCCTCGAAGACGCCCTGCTTGTAGACCTCGTACATGTCGCTCTCGGACAGCAGCGCCACGTCCATGGTGCCGCGCCGGCCCGACTTCTCGGTGATCAGCTTGGTCTTGCGCGGCGGCGCGTTGGCGACGTCATGGCTGACGGCAACCTTGCGCTGGCCGAGCACCCGCTTCTCGAAGTTGGCGATCAGCAGGTCCTGGTAGTCGCCGCCCCAGGTGCCGACATAGACGTCGCTGCAGGACAGCGACTGGGCGCCTACGCCCGAGGCACTGAGCGCGAGGCCGCCGGCGGCGAGGCCGGTCGAGGCCAGCATCTCACGACGAGACAGATGTTTCACGGAAACCTCCTGTATCAGTTTGTTGGTTCGATACTAACGACCCGCTGGCTCGGCCAGCAACAGCCCCGCCTCGGCGCGCCAGCCGAGGACAACGGTCTGGCCCTGTGTCGCCAGGATCTCCGTCCGGTCGACATTGGGCGTAGAGACGGTGACTGTCTCCGTCGGGGAGACGCGCACGCGGTACTCGGTCAGCGATCCCAGATACGTCACAAGATCGACGGTGCCCTGCAGGCGGTTGTCGAGGCCCATCGCCGCCGAGCCGAGGGCGATCTTCTCCGGCCGGATCGCCAGCAGCGTCGACGACGCGTTGCCGTCGGCGGTCTTGAGCTCGAGCCCGCCTTCGGTGACGAAGCGGCCGTCGGCGCCGAGGCGGCCTTTGAGGAAGTTCGACTTGCCGATGAAATCTGCGACGAAGGCGTTGGCGGGGCGTTCGTAGAGCTCGGTCGGCGTGCCGATCTGCTGGATCACGCCCTGGCTCATCACCACCAGGCGGTCGGCCAGCGTCAGCGCCTCTTCCTGGTCGTGGGTGACGAAGATCGTGGTGAGGCCGAGCTCGCGCTGAAGCTGGCGGATCTCGACGCGCACCTCGCTGCGCAGCTTGGCGTCGAGATTGGAGAGCGGTTCGTCGAGCAGGAAGACTTCGGGCTCGACCACCAGCGCGCGAGCGAGCGCCACGCGCTGCTGCTGCCCGCCGGAAAGCTGCCGCGGATAGCGCTCGGCGAGCTGGCCGAGGCGCACGAGCTCGAGCGCGCGCTTCACGCGCGTGTCGATCTCGGATTTCGGCACCTTCCGCATCTCGAGGCCGAAGGCGACATTGCCGGCCACGGTCATGTGCGGGAAGAGGGCGTAACCCTGAAACACCATGCCGGTGTTGCGGCGATAGGGCGGGAGGTCGGTCACGTCCTCCTCGCCAATCTTCACGCTGCCCGAGGTCGCCTCGACGAAGCCGGCGATCATGCGGAGCGTCGTCGTCTTGCCGCAGCCGGAAGGCCCGAGCAGCGCCACCAGCTCGCCCTGCTCGACCACGAGCGAGACGTCATCGACGACGCGGTTGGTGCCGTAGACCTTGACGAGATGGTCGAGCGTGACTCTGGCCATCAGACAATCCTCGAAAGCTTCACATAACGATCGGTGATCAGCATCAGCACGCCGATGATGACGATCTGGACGAAGGCGACAGCGGCGATGGTCGGATCGACCTTGAACTCGAGCGCCGCGAGCACGACGACCGGCAGCGTGGTGCGGCCCGGCCCGACCAGGAACAGCGTCAGCTCGAGGTTCTCGAAGGAGGTGATGAAGCTGAACAGCGATGCTGCGACGATGCCGGCGCGCATCATCGGGAAGGTGACGCGTCGGAAGGTCGTCCAGGCATTGGCGCCGAGGTTCATCGCCGCTTCCTCGACCGAGCGGTCGATGCCCTGCAGGCTCGCGGAGATTAGGCGCACGGTCCAGGGAAGCGTCAGCATGACATGGGCTGCGACCAGGCCCGGCAGCGTTCCCTTCATTTCCCACTCGAAGGCGTTGTCGAGGGTGACGAAGAAGGCATAGATCGCGCCGCCGGCGACGACGCCCGGAACGATCAGCGGCGAGAGCAGCAGCGTGTTGATCGCCTCGCGGCCGGGGAAGCGGTAGCGGATGAGCGCGATGGAGGCGAGGGTCCCCAGCACCACGCCGCAGACCATGGCGACGGCCGCGACCTGGAACGAGGTGACGAAGCCTCGCTGATAGCTGCGACGCTCCCACACCTGGGCGAACCATTTGAGCGTATAGCCCTCGGGCGGGAAGAAGATGACGTCCTGGTCGAAGAAGGCGATCCAGGAGACGAACATCACCGGCGAGAGGATGTAGAGGTAGACGAGCACGACGACCGCCGGCAATGCCAAGCGGCCCGGCCTCATCCGGGTGAGCGCAGCGGCCATGAATGGGCTAGCTCGCCCGCATCCAGGCGGAGACGATGGCGCCGGCGGTGGGCTGGTCGAACTCGATGCGGGTACCTTCCTCGGCCTGGGCGATGACGCGGCCCGTGAGGCTGATGGTCGAGGATGGGTGGGTCAGGGTGAAGGCGTCTCCGGCACCGAGCGGCAACGCCGGGACCAGCAGCGCGCCGCCGGTCGAGACATTGGCGACCTCGCAGTCGAAGGTCTTGCCGCCGGCGGCGACCTGGGCGAGCTCGGCGACGGTATAGCGGCGATAGCGTCGGCGATTGGCCGAGCTCGAACCGAGCAGGGCTTGGCCGAGCCCGGCCAGGCGCTTCAGCCAACCAGGCTCGTCGGGCGGCGGTTTGGTAGTGGACACCGGTAGCCTCCCCTTTTTCTCTCGCCACTGTAGCGACGAGGGGAGGGGGGGCTCAACCGTGAGACGGTCCCATCTCGACATGCGCCTCGACCGCGACCGTGCCGGCCTTGGCGAAAACCAGCGTCAGCTTGAGTCGGTCGCCGGCCCGGAGCGGCTTGTCCAGGCCGATCAGGCGGATGCGGAGGCCGCCTGGCTTGAGCGCGACCGGGCGGTTGGGGGGCAGCTCGATCGCGCCGATTCGGCGCGAGGACCCGTCGATCAGCTCGGCGAGCTTGGCGGTGGGAGCGATGATCGAGACGAGCTGATCGGCCGCCGGCGCGGTGTTGAGGAGCGGAACGTAGACCTCGGTGTCGCTGCCGCGGGTCGGGGCCGCCCAGACGTGGCCGACCATGACGCCCCCGGTCCGGTAGGAATGGCTGTCCGCGGGCTGGGCGATCAGGAGGAGAAGGACGGCGAGGAGGGCGCGCATACCCCATCACTTAGGGGGGAGCCCGGGCGTGTCAACCAAGAGGAAGCTCTTACCCGCCGGGCCGGAAGGGACGGTCGGCAAGTCTTGCCGGAAATCGCGGGAAAGCCCGGACTCACGAGCATTTATCTCCGGCACGCCAGTTGCACCGGGGAGCCCGGAACAATCGGACGGCCGCGTCTTGGCGGCTGTGAGAGAGAAGTAGGGACGACGCATGGCTGCTTCACTTGCCGGCCTGGTTCGCCAGGCGACCTCGTCGATCGGAAACCGCGCCAAAGAGGCGAAAGAGGCCCTCGGCTGGGAGCCCTATCCCGAGCCGGCCAATTCGAGCCAGCCGCCGCCGCGCGCGCAAGCGCAGGCGCAGCCGGCACCCGCCGCGGCGGCCGTGCCGCCTCCCATTTCCGCCCGGGCCCAGGCGACCCTGAGAGCGGCGGCGCGGCCGGTGCCGGTCGGCACGCCCAAGGCCGAGCCCAAGCCGGCGACGGTCGATCCGACCCGTCACGCGGTGAACCCGGTCCAGTATCTCCGCGAGCTCGACGGCTTCGCGCGCAGCCAGGCCAAGGCGGAGATCGCCAAGGCGGTGATGACGGTCACCGCGACCGAGGTCGAGGCGGCGATCAACCTCTCCGCCCGTCTCCGCGGCCGCTACCTCGCGCGCATCCTCGACGCGTCGCAGATCGCGACGAAGCGTCCCTTCGGCGAGGCCGAGACCAAGGAACTCACCAAGATGCGGGAGATGTCCGAGGAGATGGCACGCGGCATCGAGGCGCTGAAGCGCGCCATCGAATCCGGCGAGCTCAACGTCCCCGGCCTGCGCCAGCAGTAACCAGGGTCAGGCATTGGCCTGGCCCATGCCGGCGATCGCCTGGCGCACGACCTGGCGCGAACGCCAGATCACCGCTTCGCGCCAGTCGTCGGTGTCCGGATAGAACTGCTTCTTGATCTGCGCCTTGATGCGCGGCGCGTCCGGACCCGTCGGATTGCCATAGCCATGCAGCCACGCATCCTCGCGCAGCGCTTTCCGTCCGCGCTCGCGCGAATAGGTGCCGTACTCCAGCGCGATATAGGTCACCTGCGACTTGGGCAGCGCGCGCTCGAGGCCGGCCGGCGCCGTTCCCGCCTTGACGTTCGATGACGAGGTGCCCTTGCGCGGCTCGGTCACCGAGTCTCCCCACCATGCTTTCGCGCGGTTGGTCGCCGGCGTCTCCGGCTCGTGGTCGCAGATCAGCTCGCCATAGCCGAAGGGGCCGAGGCCGGTGTGGTAGTCGATCGCCGCGAACTGCACCGCATGACCGGCCCATTCGGTTAGGATCGTCTCCAGCGTGCGGCGGGCCCAGGTCGGGCCGGTGCCGCCGAAGAACAGCCCCTTGTCGTGCTTGTACTGGCCCTCGCTGACACAGTTGGCGAAGGCGACGTCGCCGTTCTTCGCGCGCCAGTCCTTGATCTTCGCCTCGGCCGCGTCATAGGCCGCGCCCGACAGCGCCGAGGGCACGATCGCGTCGGCGAGCTCGTCGTAATGGTCGTTGCGCGGCAGCGGCTTGGAGAAATCGACCCAGTTGCGGTTGAGGTCGACATTCTCTTCCGTGGTGCGCCGGATCCAGGCGAAGCCGTGGCAGTTGATCGCATGGATCATCAGGATCGCCATGTCCTTCGGCCGGCTCTCCAGCAGGCCGGAGGTCAGCAGGTCGACCTGTGCGCCCGAGCCGCAGAAACCCTCGACGCCGTGCGTCGCCGAGAACAGCGCCAGCACCTTCGGCGCCTTGCCGTCGCCGATATAGGCGATGTCGGTCGAAAGGCTCTCGCCCTTCGGGCCCTTCAGCGGATTGGGATAGGACTTGGTGAGCGCGCCGGCGATGCGGGCGGCGCCGAGAAACTTCTCGCGCGCCTCCGCATAGTCGGCGGAGAAACAGACGTTCTCCGCAGTCATTGAACTCGCCTTATTTCGCGTCCGAGGCGAGCTGCATCTTGACGATCTTGTCGGGATCGCTGACCGAGCCGTTGCGGTTGCGGTCGCCCTTCTTGACCTTGTCGATGTTGTCCATGCCCTCGATGACGCGGCCCCAGACCGTGTACTGGTTGTCGAGGAACTTGGCATCGGCGAAGCAGATGAAGAACTGGCTGTCGGCCGAGTTCGGGTCTTGCGCGCGCGCCATCGACACGGTGCCGCGCACATGCGGCTCCTTGGAGAACTCGGCCTTCAGCTTCTTGCCGGAGCCGCCGGTGCCGTTGCCGAGCGGATCGCCGGTCTGCGCCATGAAGCCTTCGATCACGCGGTGGAAGACGACGCCGTCATAGAAGCCCTGCTTCACCAGCTCCTTGATGCGGGCCACGTGGCCGGGCGCGAGATCGGGGCGCGTCTCGATGACGACGCGGCCGGTCTTGAGCTCCATGTAGATCAGGTTGTCCTTGTCGGCGGCATCGGCGGTCGTGGCGAGACCGAGCACGGCGACGATGGCGAGGGCGGCGGACAGAGGCTTGCGGGACATGGAGGCACCATCTCCGAGGGAAGGGGGCCCCTTTTATCAGATCGGGTCGACGAACGGAAAGGCGGCCCGCGCCGTCGCTCTGCCCAACGAATGAGTATGCGGGAAAGTTCCGCCGCCCGGACCGGCGGCCGGCGGCTCGGCGGAGGGCCGATGCAAGTCACCCGAGAAGATATGTGTTGACACAGGAGATGGATCGCCCGACAGAGGCGGCCGGCCGGTGAGCCGCCGGCCCAAGGCTAAGGAACGGGAGGCGGTGTGAATCTGCTCGCAAGCTTCGTTCGCGCCGTCGATGCGGCGAACGACCTCATCGGCCGCGTCGTGATGTGGTTCTCGCTCGGCATCGTGCTCGTCTGCTTCGCCGCCGTTTACCTCCGCTACGCGGTTGGAACGGGCATGCCCTGGTTGCAGGAGCTCTACGTCTGGCAGCACGCGATCGTCTTCCTCATCGGCGCCGGCTTCACGCTCCTCCATGGCGGGCATGTCCGCGTCGACCTCTTCTACGGCGTCATGTCGGCGAGGCGCCGTGCGATGGTGGATCTTGCCGGTACCCTCCTCTTCCTCCTGCCGTTCGTCGTCCTGCTCGCCTACGAGGCGATCCCGCTGGTGGTGCTGTCCTGGCAGAACAACGAGGTCTCGGTGCAGCCGGGCGGGATGCCGGCGATCTACGTGCTGAAGTCGATGCTGCACGGCTTCTGCCTCGTGGTCGGCCTTCAGGGCCTCGCCACCGTGGCGAGGTCGGTCCTGGTCCTGTCTGGTCGCGAGGAGTTCGCGACCGGTCGCGTCGGCCATTAGGTCGGGGAAGCCGCGATGGACCCGGTCGTTCTCGGCGAGATCCTCGCCGTCTGCCTCTTCGCCGGCATCGTCGCCTGCCTGATGCTCGGCTTCCCGGTTGCCTTCACCCTGGCCGGCGTCGCCCTGATCTTCGCCTTCCTCGGCAACTCGCTCGGCGTCTTCGACTACGCCCTCCTGCGTGGGCTGCCGTCGCGCTTCTTCGGCACCATGGTGAACGAGGTGCTGGTGGCGGTGCCCCTGTTCGTGTTCATGGGCATGGTCCTCGAGAAGTCGGGGATCGCCGAGCGGCTGCTGACCACGATGGGGCAGCTCTTCGGCAAGCTGCGTGGCGGACTCGCCATCTCCGTGGTGGCCGTCGGCGCGATGCTGGCGGCGTCGACGGGCGTGGTCGGGGCGACGGTCGTGACCATGGGGCTCCTCAGCCTGCCGGCGATGATGCGGGCCGGCTACGATCCGAAGCTGGCGACCGGCGCGATCTGCGCCTCCGGCACGCTCGGCCAGATCGTCCCACCCTCGGTCGTGCTCATCTTCCTCGCCGACATCCTGCAGGGCGCGAACACCGCCGCTCAGGCGGCGCGCGGCAACTACGCGCCGGACACCGTCTCGGTCGGCGACCTGTTCGCGGGCGGACTGCTTCCGGGGCTTCTCCTGGTCTGCCTCTACATCGTGTGGATCGTCTACAAGGCGATCACCGATCCCAAGTCGTGCCCGCCGGTACCGATGTCGGATGCCGAGCGGGCCGGGCTCTGGCGCCGCGTCGTCATTGCGCTGATCCCGCCGATCCTGCTGATTGTCGCCGTGCTCGGCTCGATCCTCGCGGGCGTTGCGACGCCGACCGAGTCGGCGTCCGTCGGCTCGCTCGGGGCGCTGCTGCTGACGCTGGTGAAGCTGATCACCGAACGGCTCGGGCGGAAGATCGGCGAGGCGGAGCTGGAGCGCGACCTGTTCTGGTTCTGGCTTGGCTTCATCCTCCTCCTGATCGGACTGGGCGCGTTCCTCGGCGCCGTGGGCCTCCTCACCGGCCTGCTCGTCGGTGTCGTCGTCGCCGCGACCTGGGTGGCGGCGGTAGGCGAGACACGCCGAGAGTTCGCGGGCATGCTCGCCGGCGCGACGCGCGGGACTTTGACGATCTCGTCGATGGTCTTCGTCATCCTGCTCGGCGCTTCGGTGTTCTCCCTGGTGTTCCGGGGCCTCGGCGGCGAGCACTTGGTCGAGCGCGCCCTTTCGGACATGCCGGGCGGCGCCATCGGCGCCCTCGTCGTCGTCATGCTGGTGATGTTCCTGCTCGGCTTCATCCTCGACACCTTCGAGATCATCTTCATCACCGTTCCGATCGCCGGCACGGTGCTGCTGAAGATGGGGATCGATCCGATTTGGCTCGGCGTGCTGATCGGCGTGAACCTGCAGACGAGCTTCCTCACGCCACCCTTCGGGTTCGCGCTCTTCTATCTTCGGGGCGTGGCGCCGAAGTCCATCACCACGCAGCACGTCTACCGAGGGATCGTTCCGTTCGTGGCGATGCAGATCGTGGCGCTGTTCATCCTCTACGCCGAGCCGAGGATCGGAACCTACCTGCCGAATCTGATCTACCGGTCGGCGCCTGAGGTGCCCGAGGGCGAGCGGAAGCCCGACGACTTCACGCCGGGCGCCGAGTCCGAGGGCTACGGCTCCGACAAGGACGACGACTGACCGGTAACGAAACGGCCCGGGCGTCGCCGCCCGGGCCGTCGTTCCCGGCGACCGGAGCGCGGGGCTACTTGACGTAGTCGAAGGGCAGGCCGCGGGCGTCGAGGAAGGCACCCTCGGCGAAGCGGCTGTAGGGGACGATCTGCGCCCTCGCCTTCAGATAGCTCTCGAAGACCTGCTTGGTGATCGGGTCGGCCTTGTCGCGGACGTCGGTGATGTACTCGCGCGCGGCGTTGCCGAAGGCGATCATCACCTCGCGCGGAGTGCGCAGGAACCGGACGCCGTGCTGATTGCGGAGCACGTTCATCGCCTCGGCCGAGCGCATGGTGAACTCGGCCCAGACGTCGTCGTGGGCCCAGCCGCAGGCAACCTGCACGGCGGCCTTGATATCCTCGGGCAGGGCATCCCACTTGCCCTTGTTCATCATCATCTGGAGCGCCGAGCCGGGCTCGTGGAAGCCCGGGCCGTAGCAGATCTTCGCGACCTGGTGGAAGCCGAGGGCGAGATCGTTGTAGGGGCCGACCCACTCCGCGCCGTCGACCGCGCCCGACTGCAGGGCTGCGAAGATCTCGCCGCCGGGGAGGACGACCTGCTGGGCGCCGAGCTTGGCGAGGATGGCGCCGCCCCATCCCGGCATGCGCAGCTTCTTGCCCTTGTAGTCCTCGGGCGACTTGATCTCCTGACGGTACCAGCCGAGGGCCTGGGTCCCGGTGTTGCCCGCCATGAATGCCTTGAGGTTGTACTGGGCATAGAGGCGGTCCCACAGCTCCTGGCCGCCGCCGTAGTTCACCCAGCCGGAAAGTTCGTTGGCGGTGAAGCCGAACGGCACGCAGGTCCAGAACTGGCAGCCCTGGTTCTTGCCGATGTGGTAGTAGGACGCGTCGTGGTAGCAGTCGAGCGTGCCGGACGACACCGCATCGAAGCCTTGAAGCGCCGGGACGAGCTCACCCGCGGAGAAGACCCGGACGGTGAGACGGCCGCCGGTGACCCGGCCGATGTTGGCGGCGAGACGCTCGGCGCCGGTTTGCAGGCCGCCCAGGCCCTTCGGCCACGATGTTCCCATTCGCCACTCGATGCGGCCCTGGCTCAGCGCCGGGGCCGGGAAGCTCGACGCCGCTGCGGCTGCGACGCCGGCAGCTCCGGCGAGGAACTTGCGGCGCTCTACGGCCTTCGTCCTGCTCATGTGACCTCCCTGGAAGGAAAATGCCCCTTGTCCGGGGCGGGTTGATGAGGAGCGGGGAGGTCCGATGACGCCCCCAGCGCACGACCGATCATCCGAGGTTATAGGAACGGGCCCCTTCCGCGGCAAGCACCAACCGGGCCCGGCCTTAAGCCTCGGCGGCCTTGGCCTCGCGCTTCCTCTGGTTGGGATCGAGCGAGCGCTTCCTCAAGCGGATCGACTTCGGCGTGACTTCGACCAGCTCGTCGTCCTCGATATAGGCGAGCGCCTCCTCGAGCGACATCCGCCGGGGCGGGGTTAGCAGGATCGCATCGTCCTTGCCGGCGGCGCGGATGTTGGTGAGCTTCTTGGTCTTGACCGGATTGACGTCGAGGTCGTGGCCGCGGCTGTTCTCGCCGATGATCATGCCCTCGTAGACCTTGACGCCCGGGTCGGTGAAGAGGACACCGCGCTCCTCGAGATTCCACAGCGCGTAGGCCACGGTCTCTCCCGGCTCGGTCGAGATCAGCACGCCCTGGCGGCGGCCCTCGATCGGCCCGCGCCAGGCGCCGTAGCCGTGGAAGATGCGGTTGATGACGCCGGTGCCGCGGGTGTCGGTCAGGAACTGGCCGTGGTAGCCGATGAGGCCGCGCGACGGGCACAGGAACACGATGCGCTGCTTGCCGGCGCCGGCCGGGCGCATCTCGGTCAGCTCGCCCTTGCGCTGGGAGATCTTCTCGACGACGACGCCGGAATAGGCCTCGTCGACATCGATCACCACTTCCTCGATCGGCTCCTGGCGCTGGCCGGTGATCGGGTCGGACTTCATCAGCACGCGCGGCCGGCTGATCGACAGCTCGAAGCCCTCGCGACGCATAGTCTCGATCAACACGCCGAGCTGGAGCTCGCCGCGCCCGGCGACCTCGTAGGTGTCCTTGCTGTCGCTCTCGGTGACGCGGATCGCGACATTGCCCTCGGATTCGCGCATCAGGCGGTCGCGGATCATCCGGCTCGTCACCTTGTCGCCTTCGCGCCCGGCGAGCGGGGAGTCGTTGACCGAGAACGTCATCGCCAAGGTCGGCGGATCAATCGGGTTGGCGCGGATCGCCTCGACGACCAGCGGATCGGCAATGGTGTCGGCGACGGTCGTCTTGGTGAGGCCGGCGATCGCGATGATGTCGCCGGCTTCGGCCTGATCCAGCGGCACGCGCTCGAGGCCGCGGAAGCCCAGCAGCTTCGACATGCGGCCCTGCTCGATGGTCGACCCGTCGCGGCTCATCGACTTGATCGCCATGTTCGGCTTGGCGACGCCGGTATGGATGCGACCGGTCAGCACGCGCCCGAGGTACGGGTCGTACTCCAGCGTCGTCACCAGCATGGAGAAGGGGGCCTCGGTGTCGCCGGTGGCGGCCGGCACGTGGCGGACAATCAGGTCGAACAACGGCGATAACGTCTCGCGCGGCGCGTCCAGCGACTCTGCCGCCCAGCCGTCGCGGCCCGAGGCATAGAGGGTTGGGAAGTCGAGCTGCTCGTCGGTGGCGTCGAGAGCGGAGAAGAGGTCGAAGATCTCGTTCAGCACCTCGTCGGGGCGTGCGTCGGGACGGTCGACCTTGTTGATCAGCACGATCGGGCGAAGGCCGAGCTTGAGCGCCTTGCCGGTGACGAACTTGGTCTGCGGCAGCACGCCTTCAGCCGCATCGACCAGAACCACCACGCCGTCGACCATCGAGAGGATACGCTCCACCTCGCCGCCGAAATCGGCGTGGCCGGGCGTGTCGACGATGTTGACGCGCACGTCCTTCCAGGTGACCGAGGTGCACTTGGCGAGAATGGTGATGCCGCGTTCGCGCTCGAGGTCGTTGCGGTCGAGCGCGCGCTCGGCCACCTGCTGGTTGGCGCGGAAGGTGCCGCTCTGCTTCAGCAGATTGTCGACGAGCGTCGTCTTCCCGTGGTCGACGTGCGCGATGATGGCGATGTTTCGAATATCCATGGTGTCCAAGCCGGCCGCGGGCGCGCGTCTTTACCGCAGCGCAACATGAAGCGCCAGGGGGGACGCGAAAAAGAGTTGATCGAAGGGCTTAGGTGGTGACGAAGGCCGCGTTCGGCTAATCGGCGCCGACGCGGTCGAAGGACGCACCGTCGAGGACCGCGCCGTCCATCTTGGCCTCGGTCAGGTTGGCCGAGGTCAGGTTGGCATTCGAGAAGTCGCAGTGGCCGAGATTGGCGTAGGTCAGATTGGCGCCGTTTAGCTTGCAGTTGGCGAGGTTGCTCGGCCATTTGCGGCCCGTGGGCTTGCCTTTGGCGTCCTTGATGTCGACCGGCCCGAGCTGCGCGCCGGCCAGCCTCGCGGTCGAAAGGTCGGCCTTGGCGAGATTGATGCCGTCGAGCTTCGCCTGCGAGAGATCCGCGCCGTTGAGGTTGGCGTTGGAGAGATCCGACATGACGAGGCTGGATTTGGAGAGATTGGCCCCCGTCAGGTTGGCGCCGTTGAAATCGCAGCCGGAGAGGTCGGCGCCGGCGAGATTGATGTAGGTGAGGTCGGCCTTGGCGAGCTTGGCTCGGCTGCCTCGGCGACCGTCCGAACGGATCCACTCGAAGTGCTCGGTCAGGATCTGCTTCACGTCCGGGGGCAGCGTGTCGGGGCTGCGGACCGCGGCGCCGGTCAGGTCGGCGGCCGAGAGGTCGACGCCCTCGAGCTTGACGTCGGCGAGATTGGCGCCCTTGAGCGCGGTATTGGCGAGGACCGCGCCCTTGAGGTTCGCGCCCTTGAGGTTGGCGCCGGTCAGGTTGGCGTCGGCGAGGATGCAGCCGGCGAGATTGGCGCCGGCCAGGTTGGCGCCGCGCATGTTGACGCCGGAGAGATTCGCCCCGGACATCTGTGCGCCTTCGAGATTCACGTCGTTGAGCGCGGAGTGGCTGAGATCCGCGCCGTTGGCATGGCCGGGAACGAAGCCCGAATCGGGGCCGGCATCGTCATGGCGCCCGCTCATCAAGGTGCCGCCGCGGAAATCGGCGCCCTTGAGGTTGGCGCCGGCGAAGTTGCAGTCGCGGATCTGGGCGCCTTTGAAGTCCGCGCCGGCGAGGTTCGCCGAGGCGAGATTGGCGCCGTCCAGGTTGGCGCAGAAAAGGTCGGCGTTCCGAAGATCCGCCCCGTCCATCGTGCATTTCGAGAGATTGGCGCCGGCAAGCTTCGCCTGACGCAGCGGCGCCCGCGAGAGCACCATGCCGGCGAGGCTCTTTCGCGAGAAATCGGCTCGGGCGCCGCCGACCTTCTTTGCGAGCCATAGCTCGTGCTTGGTCAGGGTTTCGAGAATCTCGCGAGGCGTCATGACGTCGGATTGTTGTGGGTAACCGTGGGGCGCGTTAGGCCAGCGGATATATCGCATTTCCGACGGTCGCGATACGGCCGATGCCGGCCCGCCGAGGCGTCGAAATCCGGCGGGGAGGGGCGCTTTTGCTTAGAGTGGCGCTCCTCAAGGCGGTCCGGGGCAAAGCGTGCATTTAGAAAACAAAAGAACTCACTAGGCGGTGTTTACAAAGTGGCGTGACGCAAGAGGTGTCTGAGCGCGGCCAAATGGAGCATATCGAGGAACGATCTGGCGAGCTTGTCGTAGCGG
>Ga0194132_10003201_pt1 | contig 29490 bp, 31 predicted proteins | sample TA2KigOf80mmetaG_FD_148612 | JGI IMG/M metagenome (GOLD analysis project Ga0194132, IMG submission 148612) | Freshwater microbial communities from Lake Tanganyika, Tanzania - TA2015054 Kigoma Offshore 80m | ecosystem: Environmental > Aquatic > Freshwater > Lake | place: Tanzania: Lake...
CATGCCGTGGGTCGCCGCCCACACCATCACGTCTAGTCCAGGCCGGATGCCAGGCTTGAGCAACTCCCACTCGTCCAGATCGTCCAGGGCGGCCACGAGTTTGCGGTAGGGACCTGCCGCTTCGGGCGGAACGTGCTTGGACGCGCAGATCGGCCCGAACGTCAGTTGGAAGAGGTGAGTCTCATCGAGCGCAAAAGCCAGATACGCACGCCCCAGGCCGACAAATCGGGCACGCGCCGCCTCCGCGGTCTGGGCAGGGTGTGCAGCGAGGACCCGCGCCATGCGCTCATCCAGGGCAGCAAGGCCGAAGGCCCCAACGGCCCGCAGTAGGTCGTCCTTCTGCGCGAAGTGGTTGTAGGCGGCAGAGGGAGACACATCGACGGAGTGGGCGACACCGCGCAGCGACACCTGGTCCGCGCCGCGGAGACGTACCTCGGTGAGCGCCTGCTCAACCATCGCCTCAGCGAGGGCGCCGTGGTGGTAACTGCGCGCCATGCCTCCTCCAATCTTGACACTGTTCATATGTCCTGACAGAGTGCACATATGAACAGTGTTTATACTACCGCAGAGAGTGATTCCCGCGCATCGGCCAAGGCCGCGGCCGTCGGAGCCGGGTGGGTCAGCATCCTCCAGGGACTGCTCATCTTCGTGCCCATGGTCGTCCTCGGCGCCGCCATCAACTGGCCGGAGAGCCTCAGTGACCCCGCCGACATCGCACTGCCGCGACTCCTCGAAAACGAGGGCGCGGTGCGCTTCGGCTACGTCGCTTACCTCATCTATTCGATCCTGTTTGCCGTGACGATCGCCCTCCTCGTGCGCTACGTCAAGGGCGCAGCGCTCGGAGTCCTCGCTGCTGTCATCATCGGATTCGCGATGATCTCCGCGCTCGCACGCTCCATCGGGATTGTTCGCTGGTTGGTTGCCGCCGCCGCAGTCCTGTCCACCACCGTCGAATTGTTCGGCTCCGACGCGAGTTCGCTTATCTTCTTCGGGACAACGCTCGTCCAGCTGTGGTTCCTCGCGGTCGGTATCTGGCTGTTGGTCCGAGGTCGCACGCGCATCGCGAGTTAGTTACGATTCCATCCACGTCGAAAGGGACACGCATGGCCACCCCGATAGACACCCATCACGCTTCGACGCCCGGGCTCTTCCACCGCCTCGGCGCATGGGTGGCCCGACATCGCTGGCCAGTCCTCATCGCGTACCTCATTGCGATGGTGCTGTTCGGCGTCTTCGGAGTCCAGGTCTTCGGCGCCATGAAGTCCGAGGGGTTCAACTACCCCGAAAGTGACTCGAGTCGAGCCGCCGCGGTGCTCGCCGAGGACTTCGGAATCACGGATCCTGCCGCGATCCTTGCCATCGAGACCCCGACAGACGTCGACAACGACTCCGCCGCGGCCACGGCGGTGCTCGATCAGGTGGCAGCGGTGGACGGCGTGGAATCGGTGATCTCGTACTGGTCCACGGGAGGCGCTCCGGCATTCCTCGGCAACGACGGGCGTACCGGGCAGGCGATCGTGGTCGCCGAGGACGGAGTGGACCGAGAGGAGCTCGCGGCCGAGATCGTCACGCAGGTCGGAGGCGAGCAGGGTGACCTCGTCGTCTACGCATTCGGCGGGGAGATCATCGGCAACGCCTTCAACGACACCATCACCGGTGACCTCGCCCGTGCGGAATCGATTGCGATTCCCATCACCGCGTTGATCCTGCTGTTCGTCTTTGGTTCCGTGGTCGCCGCGGGCCTTCCCTTCCTGGTCGCGGGTGGAACGATCCTGGGTTCGTTCCTCGTGCTCTTCCTGCTCACTCGGTTCACCGACGTGTCGGTATTCGCGCTCAATCTGGTCACCGGACTCGGGCTCGCGCTCGGTATCGACTACGCACTGTTGATCATCAACCGGTTCCGCGAGGAGCTGGCAGCTGGACGATCGGTACCGGATGCTGTGGCCGCAACGGTGGGATCGGCGGGACGCACCGTGTTCGTCTCGGGCATCACCGTTGCCGTGGCGCTCGCCTCGTTGCTTGTCTTCCCGCAGTACTTCCTCCGCTCATTTGGATACGCGGGGATCGCGGCCAGCCTCCTCGCCGTCATCGGTGCACTGACCGCGATTCCCGCCCTCCTCGCGATCCTTGGTCGCAACGTCAACCGCTTGAAGGTGCGTCGCGGCGATCTCGCACCGAAGGACGACGGAGTATGGGCCCGGCTCGCACGATTCGTGATGCGCCGGCCGTGGCCGGTGCTGATCGGAACGGTCGCAGTGCTTCTCGTGCTCGCAGCACCAGCTCTCGGAGCGGTGTTCGGCCAGGTGGATGAGCGCGCACTACCCCCGGACAACCCAGCGGCGCAGGCGGGAGAAGTACTCCGCGAGCGCTTCCCGGGGAACGAGGGCTCTCCCTACGAGATCGTCCTGCTGCAACCGGGCTCTGCCGCCGAGGTTCAGTCGTATGCAGAGGAGATCTCACTCCTGCCGGAGATTGACCGCGTGACCACAGCGGAGAGCGTCATCGTCGACGGTGCAGCGGTGGCGCCGAATCCCGATCCTGCGTCGTGGTCGACATCGGATGCGACCCGCATCGAAGCGGTCGGAAACGTGAGACCGATCGATCCTGCTGGAGAAGCACTCGTCGCCGAGCTACGCGGTCTCGATCCTCCCAGTGAGGAGGCCCTCGTCGGCGGACTCGCCGCCGAGTGGGCAGACGCAACGAATGCCGTCATCGACCGAATCTGGATCGTCGCCCTGTGGTTGGCGATCACCACGATGGTGATCCTGTTCCTGTTCACCGGCGGTGTCCTCATTCCACTGAAGGCCCTGGTGCTGAACGTGCTCAGCCTGGCGGCAACCTTGGGCGCGCTGGTGTGGGTGTTCCAGAACGGAAACCTGCAATGGCTCACGGGTGACTACACGGTCACCGGGACCGTGGACATCTCCACGATCGCGCTCATCGCCGTGATCGCCTTCGCGTTGTCCATGGACTATGAGGTGTTCATGCTCGCCCGCATCAAGGAGGAACACGATGCGGGTGCCAGCACCACGGACGCCGTCGCCTTCGGACTGCAACGCACCGGCAGGATCATCACGGCCGCGGCGCTCCTCATCGCGATCGTGTTCGCCTCGTTCCTGACGAGCTCGGCAACCAACATCAAGCAACTCGGCTTCGGTGTGACCGTCGCAATCCTTCTCGATGCCACCGTGGTGCGCGCACTGCTCGTCCCCGCATTCATGCGCATCGCCGGCAACGCGAACTGGTGGGCACCGGCTCCCCTCCGACGCCTGCACGCACGCCTGGGCCTTCGCGAAGGCTGATCAGCGGATCGGGATCACGATCTCGTTGCGACGCAGGAACGGCGGCGTCCACGGGGGATCGAACCTGGCCCAACGCGGTTCCCCCGCAACCTGCCATCCGGCCTCGGTGATCGCATCCCGGAGTTGCTGTGTCCGCTGCGCAAGGTTGCCCGCGCTCCAGCGTCCCGACCATCGCAGCGCCGCGGCACGCTCCCCGGGGAGTGCGCGCAAGGTGACCTGCGGATTCGTGGGAACCGGGTAGTCGGCGAGTGCTCGATCCCCGGGGAGCACGAAAGACACCGTCCACGTGCGCGGGCCCGATGCTTCCTGCAGGACGGGGGCGGTCATCGCCAGGCGCTCCCCCGCCGCCTGCTGGATCACCGGGGCGGTCATCGCAAGAGACGCCTTCGCCTGATTCGCGCCCGAGATATAGGTGACGAGCGGCCGGAAGGCCGTGTTGGCCGCCTGCTCGACGTTCCCGGTTACGGTGACGTCGGCGACAACGCAGGATTCGTACTCGCGCAACTCCACATCGCCCCGCTTCTCCACGACGCGGTAGCGCTGCTGCTCGGTCATGTCACGATGCTACGGGCCTTGGCTGGTGCTTACGCGGATGCACGATCGTCCAGAGTGCACCACCGTCGAAAGATGACTGAAATGATCTGTCCCAAGTGCCAGGGCGCCTTGCGCACCTACGAGCGCAACGGTGTCCATATCGAACAATGCGGTGACTGCCGCGGAATCTTCCTGTACAAGGGGGAACTCGAGCACCTGGCCGCCGCCGAAGCGCGATGGCAGTCGGCGCCTCCGGCTCCCTCGTCTCCCCCGCCGGCATACAACGCGCCTGCTCCAAGCTACGGCTCACCCCAGCCGGTGTACTACAAGCGCAAGAAGAGCTTCCTGCACGAATTGTTCGACTAGCCCTTACTGGCCAGTCAGTCTGCCCCAGGCCACGAGGACGGACAGCGCGAGCAGGATCACGTTGAACAGGATCACCGGGAATTCGCGACGACGCAGATGCACACCGATCGCGAGGACCATCACGATCGCCAAACCGATGGCAGCGAGGGGGGTGAGGATCGGGGCGATACCGGTGAGCTGCGGGAGGATCAGGCCGAGGGCACCGAGGATTTCCGCGACACCGATCAGCTTGATCGCGCGAGGCGAGTAATCCGCAGCCCAGGCCATCCGAGACACCATGGTCTCGATCGGCCTGGTCGCCTTCATGAAGCCGGCCATTCCGAAAGCCAGAGCCAGCAGGATTTGCACGATCCACAGGACAGTGTTCATTGCACGCGTTCCTTCTCGGTATTCCCTTGCTCAATGAGCGCTTTGAGGTTGACCAGGGACTTCGCCACGGCCTTCTGGTTGTTGTCGTAGGCCTTGATGAGTTTCAACGCGGGAGGGAACCAGGCGGTGGACCCATCGAAGGTTTCTGTGACGATCGTCGTGGTGGCATCCACCGGTTCGAGTTCGTAGCGCCAGACGTGATGGCCGAAGTGACGCCACCCGATGCGACGCCCCTCCTCGAACTCGACGACCGTGTTCCGGGTCGTATACGGGAATCCCATGTTCATCGACATGCCGAACGAGGAATCCAGACTCAAGCGCTGTGGACCCGAAACGGTGCCCTTGACCGTCCCGGAGCCATCGATATCCGCATGGCGTCGCGGATCGGCAATCAGATCGAAGATGACCTGCGCCGGCGCATTGATGGTGATGCGTGCCGCCCGCATATTCGGGTTTTTCGTATCGACGATCTCGGCGCGCTCGGTCACAGCGTCATGCTACGTGCTGCAGCCTGCGATATTCGTGAATGAATCTCCGGTATCGCAGAGTCATGCTCCGGCTTCATGAACACACTGCGCAGGATACGAGCGGAATTCTGATCCTCGGTTGCTGTGATTCCCCGCTCGGCGAGTGAATCTGCTTGCATTCCGTAGGTTGCGAGGTGCACTTGGTCGCGCGCGGGAGCGTGCGTGAGTTCGTCGAAGATCCGCGCCGTGTCCTGATCAATCGCGCTCATCGAGTCGCGTCGAGTCAGGTAGCAGACGATGTCGAGATCGGGTGGCTGAGCGGATCGGAGATTCGGATCCGTCTCCAGGAGTCCGTGGAAGGTGCGCGCGGCAGAGAGACACGGGGAGAGGAATGTGCCGAGGCCCTCGCGGGTGAGCGGGAAGGCACGCGTGGTCAGCCAGAACGCAGCGGCACTCGCTCCCGCGCGACTGCACTCCAGGGAGATCTCACCGAGGTGCAGTTCATCGGACGTGAAATAGGTGTAGGGCGAGTCGTGGCTGTAGTGCCGGCCCACGGCGGGATCCGCGAAGAGCACTGCACCGCATCCGTATGGCTGGAGTCCGTGTTTGTGCGGATCAATCACGATGGAGTCCGCATCGGCGATGGCCATGAATGCTGGGCCCGCATCACCCAGGTCGTCGGCAAGGATCCGGAAGAAGCCGCCGTAGGCGGCATCCACGTGCACCCGTGCACCATGTGCTCGCGCGATGGGGATGATCTGGTCGAGTGGATCCACGGCACCCAGTCCCGTCGTGCCGAGGGTGGCGACGACCGTGCCGATGCGCCCGGTGCGCAGGACTTCCTCGAGCACCGCGACGGACATCCGCCCGTGACGATCGGTGGGGATCACCACCGCGTCGATGCCGAGTACCTCGGCCGTGCGGGTATGCGTGTAGTGGGCGTCCGCGCTAACCGCGATGGCCATCCCCGGTCGCTCACGCCGCCCTACCCAGAGTGCTTCGAGGTTGGCGATCGTCCCGCTGGACGTGAGGTGTCCCAGGTCCGACCCGAACCCCACCATCTGCGCGAGATCGGCAACCACCTCCTTCTCCATCCGCCCGGTGGCGGGGCCGCCGTCGAGTGCGTGGTTGTTCGGGTTGATCAGCATCGCCGCCAGATATCCCAGCACCGCGATCTGATGTGGGGGTTTGAGCATCTGCCCTGCGTAATGCGGGTGGAAGAACGGATACATGTCTCCCGTCAGACGACCCAGGTACTCGTCGATCAGGGCCTCATGGCCGCCGGCACCGCTGCGGGGGAAGGGCGTGAAGGCTCCGTACGAGTCCTCCCATTCCTCGATGGCCGCGACGATGCGCGGTAGCCACTCGGATAGGTCGCGGGACATCGCCACCTATGCTTCCTGAACATGAGTGTCCGGGTGTACTCGGGGCCGCACTCCGATCGCAACCGCGGTCCCGCAGGGTGGGTGCGCGCACTCCCGTGGGCCTTCGCCGGGCTCACGGTGGTCGGACAGATTCTCTGGATCCTGGTCAGCGGGAACGTCCGCCTCGGCCTGACCGCCATCACCGTCGTCACGTTCTTCTGCGCCTCACTCACCCACGCTTACTTCTACCGGGGGCTCACCTGGGCAGCTGGCTACGCGGCCATCACCCTGGCCTTCGGCTGGGGCATCGAGGTGCTGGGCACCATCACCAAGTTCCCGTTCGGCGACTACTCCTACAGCTCCGACCTGGGGCCCGCACTTCTGGGCGTTCCGATCCTGATTCCGATGGCCTGGTCGATGATGTCCTACCCGGTGCTCCTTGCCGCCCAACGTCTTGCCACCACGTCATTCGGCACCGCCTTCATCGGCGGTTGGCTCCTGGCATCGTGGGACCTGTTCCTCGATCCACAGATGACCGGTGAGGACTACTGGGTCTGGAACGAGATCGGATGGACGCTGCCCGGAATTCCGGGAATCCCGCTGCAGAACTTCCTCGGATGGCTGCTGTCATCGATCGCGTTGATGTGGATCCTGGATCGTTTGAAGCGCAAGACGGTCAACGATTCGGTGCCCAATGCGATGCTGCTGTGGATCTATCTCTCCAACATCATTGCCGCCGCGGTGTTCTTTCGGGAACCCGGAGTCGCGATCTGGGGTGGGGTGTGCATGGGCCTGGTGATCGTGCCCTGGTTGTGGCGCCTGTGGACTCAGCCCCGGTGGTGAGGCGCTCCCTGGTTCGTGCGTCGTCCTTGATCGCACTCGGACTCACTGCACACACGGCATACAACCTCACCCGCCTTCGTTCACTTCCCACCTCCGCACCTGACGTCGCGGAGGCCGTCAGCATCCTGATCCCCGCACGCAACGAGGCCGGGCACGTCGAACAGACAGTGCGCGATGCATTAAGCCAGACGGGAATCGAGAACCTGCAGGTGATCGTGCTCGATGACGGGTCGACCGACGCAACTGGAGCGATCCTCGATGCGATCGACGATCCGCGACTCACCGTCATCCACGCACCAGATGACTCCCCACCAGATGGGTGGCTCGGTAAACCCTGGGCATGCGCACGGCTGGCCGAGCACGCATCGGGGACCGTTCTTGTGTTCCTTGACGCGGACGTCCACCTGGAGCCGGGGGCGGTCGCCGGCGGGATCCACCTGCTGCGCACTCTCGGACTCGACCTCGTCGCGCCCTATCCCCGTATCGATGCACCCACTCCCCTCCAGCGTCTCGTGCAACCCCTCCTCACCTGGTCATGGGCGACCACCGTGCCCCTGGGCTGGGCGGAGGAATCCCAGTGGTCCTCGCTCTCGGCGGCCAACGGGCAGATCCTCATCTTCGACGCGAGCGCCTACCACCGCATCGGCGGACACGCCGCGGTGAGCGCGGAGGTTCTCGAGGACATCGCTCTGATGCGCGCGATCAGATCCGCAGGTGGTCGCGCGATCACCGCCGACGGAACCGATGTCGCGTCCTGCCAGATGTATGACAGTGATCCGGGGATGGTCGACGGTTACACGAAGTCGCTCTGGGATGCATTCGGAAGTGCGCCCGGCAGCGTGGTCGGCACTTCCCTCCTCGTCGGCACGTACGTGCTTCCTGCCGCGGCGATGTTCTCCGGCGATGCCCGCACCCGTCGATGGGGTGCTCTGGGCTACGCCGCCGGAGTCGCCGGTCGTGAACTCGTCGCGCGGCGCACAGGCGAGCCGTGTCTTTCGCGGGGCGCACCCGACCCCCTCACCCACCCGCTCTCCATCGGCGCATTCGCTTTCCTCACCGCACTGTCCTGGAAGCGTCGACGTGCGGGCACCACCCAGTGGAAGGGGCGACCGGTATGAGTCGGGTCGTTGTCGTCGGCGCAGGCGTCGGCGGCCTTGCCGCTGCCGCGCGCCTACGCGTCAAGGGACACGACGTCACCGTCTACGAGCAGGCGTCGCGCGTGGGAGGGAAGCTCGCCACGTACCGGCGCGATGGGTTCGCCTTCGACACCGGACCCAGCCTGTTCACCCTCCCCGCGGTGTATCGCGACCTGTTCCTCAAGACGGGAGCACCGCTCGAGGACGAGGTCGACCTTCAACCACTCGATCCCGCCTTCGGGTACCACTTCGCAGATGGCAGCACCGCGGTACTTCCGGGAGTGGATCCCGCGCGCTGTGCCGCTGCGCTCGGCGATCAGCTCGGGGGCTCTACGCAGCAGGAGTGGCTGTCCTTCATGGACCGGGCGAGTGACATGTGGCAGTTGACCCGTCGTCCGTTCCTGGAATCCCCACTCGACGGCTGGCGCACTCTGCTGCCCCTGGCCAAGCCGCGTGATGTGCGCACCGTTGCGCCATTCACATCACTCCGCTCCCTGAGCCATGAGTACTTCCATGATCCGCGGCTCGTCACCCTCGTCGATCGCTACGCCACCTACACCGGCTCCGATCCGCGCAAAGCTCCTGCCGTGCTGGCGACGGTTCCCTACGTGGAACAGGCCTTCGGGGCCTGGCACCTCGGCGGTGGGGTCGGAACCCTCGGGGAGGCGTTGCAGCGACGCTGTGCATCCCTCGGCGTGGACATCCACGTTGATTCCTCGGTGCAGCGGATCACAACGCGCGGTGGTGCGGTCACGGGTCTCGATCTTGGCGGAACCCATGTGAGCGCCAACGTCGTCATCGCCAACGCAGACGCCGGCATCGTCTACGGATCCCTCGTGGACGATCCGGTCGCGAAGAAGGAGCGCGCACGGGTCGACAACGCAACCCCATCACTCGCGGGTTTCGTGATCCTGCTCGCACTCCGCGGGAAATCCACCAACCTGCAGCACCACAACGTGTGGTTCCCCTCGAACTACGACGACGAGTTCGACTCGATCTTCGGATCGGCCCCACGCCCCGTGCCCGATCCAGCCATCTACGTGTGCGCGCCGGACGATCCTGCGATGGCCCCGACAGACCACGAGGCGTGGTTCGTCCTCGTCAACGCCCCGCGGCACGGGCCCGGCGGAGTCGACTGGACCGCCCCGGGCCTCGCCGAGGGCTACGCCGATCACGTCCTCGACGTTCTCGCCCAGCGGGGTATGGACGTGCGCGAGCGCATCCTCTGGCGCGAAGTGCGAACCCCCGCGGATCTCGAAGCGAGTGTGCGCGCACCCGGAGGCTCGATCTACGGCCAGTCCAGCAACGGAGCCCGCGCTGCTTTCTCACGGCCCGCGAACAGGTCGCCGGTCTCGGGACTCTTCCTGGTCAGTGGATCGGCACACCCGGGGGGCGGACTCCCCCTCGTCGGCATGGGTGCCGACATCGTCGCGGGGTTGGTAGGTCGGGCTTAACTGGCGTGCGCCGCGTGGAGATCGAGATTGCGATAGATCTCGGTCGTGGCCGTCGATCGGTTGAGCGTGTAGAAGTGCAGTCCGGGTGCCCCCGCGTCCAACAGGCGGGAGCACAGTTCCGTGGCTACCTCGACCCCGAGTGCCCGTACGGCTTCGGCGTCGTCACCCAATTCGGCAAACCGAGCCGCGAGATCCGCAGGGAAGTCCGCACCGGACAGCGCGGAGAAGCGCTCGATCTGACTCAGGTTCGTGACGGGCATGATTCCAGGCAGGATCGGCATGGTGCACCCGTGCGCGTGGGCACGCTCGACGAGCCGCGCATAGTCCTCGGCCCGGAAGAACAACTGCGTGATCGCGTACTCCGCACCCACGTCCTGCTTGCGGGCGAGCACTCGGGCGTCGCTATCGAGGTCCGGTGATTCCGGATGACCCTCCGGGAAGGCCGCGACACCCACACTGAAGTCCCCCAGGGACGCGATCATCTCCACGAGTTCATCGGCGTGGGTGAGTCCGTCCGGATGTGGTTCCCACGGCCCCGACGCAGGCGGGTCCCCGCGCAGGGCGAGCATGTTGGTGATGCCGCCGGCGGCATATTCCTGGATGACCCCGCGCACTTCCTCACGCGATGCGCCGACACACGTCAGGTGAGCGACCGGGAGGATCGTGGTGTTGTGCGCGATCTCCGTGGTGATGCGCACGGTGCGATCCCTCGATGATCCGCCCGCACCGTACGTCACCGATAGGAAGGTCGGTGACAACGCTTCGAGGCGACGGACCGTCGCCCAGAGTTCGGCCTCACCCGCGGGAGTCTTCGGCGGGAACAACTCGAATGAGAAGGACATCTCGCCCCGTCGAAGCAACTCGCCCACGGAACGAGTCACTCCGGTTCGCGCGACCATGGCGTCAGCCTACGGGGAGACTCATCGCCTGCACCGCCTCAGCGTGCCCCGTAGGCTCGCACTGTGCTCGAGCCTGCACCCATGAGCAATCCCTTGGACGTCGCGGATTTCCGCGTCCGAGTCCAGACAGTCGTGGATCGCGTGCTTCGTGATCAGGGATCCCTGCTCACATCACTCGGAGACGATCTTGCACCCCTCGCCGACTCGCTCAATGGCTTGCTCTCAGGTGGGAAGCGTTTGCGGCCAGCTTTCTGCTACTGGGGATGGCGCGGTTGCGGAGCCGAATCCGCACTTGATGACGGGGTCCTCGAGGCGGCGAGCAGCTTGGAGTTCCTCCAGGCCTGCGCCTTGATCCACGACGACGTCATGGACGGGTCGGACACCAGGCGCGGTCTCCCTGCCGCCCACCGCCACTTCGCCTCACTTCATCGCGAGGAACAGTGGCATGGCTCGCCAGAGGGATTCGGAGTCGGCGCAGCGATCCTGCTCGGCGACCTATGCCTGTCCTGGGCGGATGAAGTGATGCTGACCGCATCCCTTCCACCCGAAGCGCTCACCCGCGCCAAGCGGGTCTACGACGAGATGCGCACCGAACTCATGGCCGGCCAGTACCTCGACCTCCTTGAGCAGGCCCGCCGCGGTGGCTCTGTCGATCGCGCGCTGCGGGTTGTGCGGTACAAGTCCGCGAAGTACACGATCGAACGCCCCCTGCACATCGGTGCGGCGATCGCCGACGCACCCGCCGAGATTTTCGCCGCGTACACCGGGTACGGACTCCCACTCGGCGAGGCATTCCAGTTACGCGATGACGTCCTGGGGGTTTTCGGCGATCCCGCGGAAACGGGCAAGCCTGCGGGTGATGACCTTCGAGAGGGCAAGCGCACGGTCCTGGTCGCCATCGCAGCCGAACGTGCCTCGACAACACAAGCCTCGGTCCTGCACCGCTGCCTCGGTGATCCCTCCCTCGACGCGCGCGGGATCGAGGCACTCCGCGACGTGATCCAGGACACAGGAGCACGCGAATCCACCGAGACTCTGATCGGCGACCTGCTCGACTCCTCCCTGCAGGCCTTGGACACTGCGCCCCTGGATCCGGAAGCCCGTGAGGTCCTCACCGGGCTCGCGTATGCGGCAACGCGACGTTCCTTCTAGCCTGAGCCCATGACCTCCCTCTCCCGCTGGCTGCCGTTCGGCGGCCCGCGCACCGTGACCGGACCCAGCGAGAAGGTCGTGGTGGTCGGTGCAGGTTTGGCAGGTTTGTCCGCGGCGATGCGCCTGGCGGGTGCTGGACGCGAGGTGACCGTGCTCGAGCGCGAGGACGTCCCCGGTGGTCGCGCCGGGCGCCTGGACATCACCACCGCGGATGGCACCTACCGGTTCGACACCGGACCCACCGTGCTGACGATGCCCGACCTCATCGCCGACGCATTCGACTCCGTCGGAGAGGACATGGACACCTGGCTCGACCTCGAGCCCATCTCACCTCTCTACCGCGCGTTCTACCCGGACGGCTCCGTCCTCGACGTGCACTCCGACACCGAGGCGATGACCCAGGAGATCACCGAGGTGATCGGGCCCGACGAGGCGGCCGGATACCGCCGCTACGTGGACTTCGTCTCCCAGCTCTACAAGTACGAGATGAAGGACTTCATCGACCGCAACATCGACTCACCGTTGGACCTCATCACACCCGACCTCGCGAAACTCATCGCGATCGGTGGCTTCCGCAAGTTGGCACCTAAGGTGCGGGAGTACTTGAAGGATCCGCGTACCGAGCGGATCTACTCGTTCCAGGCGATGTATGCCGGCCTCTCCCCCTACGACGCACTCGCCATCTACGCGGTCATCGCCTACATGGACTCCGTGGCCGGTGTCTACTTCCCCAAGGGGGGCATGCATGCCCTCCCGGTAGCGATGGCGGGTGCCGCGGAGAAACACGGTGTGACCTTCCGCTACGGCACCACCGTGGCGTCGATCGAGACCCGCGGCGATCGGGCCACCGCCGTCATCACGGAAGACGGGGAGCGCATCGAAGCGGACGTCGTGGTGGTGAATGCGGATCTCCCCGTCGCCCACCGAGATCTCCTCGGGCGGGAACCGTGGTCGGTCCGTCGCCTGACGTACTCCCCGTCGTGCTACCTGCTCCTCGCGGGCTCATCCGCGCATTACTCCAAGATCGCCCACCACAACATCCACTTCGGGCGTAGTTGGCAGGGTGTCTTCGAAGATCTGATCGACCATCGCAGCCTGATGTCCGACCCGAGCGTCCTGGTCACCAACCCGACCCGATCGGATCCCTCCCTCGCCCCCGCGGGCAAGGAGATTTACTACGTCCTGTTCCCGACACCGAACCTCGACTCCCCCATCGACTGGGAGCGCACCAAGCCGCGGTACCGCCAGGAGGTGCTACGTACCCTCGAGGAGCGCGGCTACGTCGGATTCAGCGACGCGATCGAGGTCGAAGACGTCACGACCCCCGTGGAGTGGGGTGCGCGCGGCATGGAGCGGGGCGCCCCCTTTGCCTCCGCCCACTCCTTCCTGCAGACCGGTCCGTTCCGGCCGAGCAACCTGTGGGGCGAGAACGTGGTGTTCACCGGGTCCGGGACCCAGCCGGGGGTCGGGGTGCCGATGGTGCTCATCTCCGGCCGCCTGGCCGCCGAGCGGATCACCGGCAAGGACCCGAACTACCGATCACGGGCGATGCGCTAGGTCGGGCAGACTGCCCCCGTGAGTTCCCGGGACCTCGATGCTGCTGGCATCACCGATCCGGAGATGCGCATCTCGTATGAGCGCTGCCGCGAACTCAACGCCCAGCATGGCAAGACGTACTACCTCGCAACCCTGCTCCTGCCGCCGGCGAAGCGGCCATACGTCCACGCGCTCTACGGGTTCGCGCGCTACGCGGATGAGATCGTCGATGACCTCTCGTCCACGTTGACCGACCAGGAGAAATCCGACTGGCTGGGCACCTGGGGCGACGCATTCCTCGCCGACATCGGCCGAGGATCCTCCGACGACCCGGTGTGCCGCGCCGTTGTGGACACCGTGCAGCGCTGGGAGATTCCCACCGAGCACTTCGAGGCGTTCCTGCACTCGATGCGCATGGACCTCACGGTGACCGAGTACCCGACGTACGACGAACTGTACGAATACGTCTACGGGTCCGCGGCGGTGATCGGCCTGCAGATGGTCCCGATCCTGGAGCCGAATACCCCCGAGGCCTACGAGCGGGCGATGGATCTGGGTGTGGCGTTCCAGTTGGCCAACTTCATCCGCGACGTGAACGAGGACCTCGATCGTGGCCGGGTGTATCTCCCACTGGACGAACTGGCGCGATTCGACGTCACGCGGGAAGTACTCGAACGTCGGGTCGCGACCCCCCAGGTCAAGGCGGCACTGCGCCACCAGATCGACCGAGTGAAGCGCCTCGAGGAGCGCTCACGCCCGGGGGTCGAGATGCTGCACCCCTCGTCTCGCGACTGCATCGAGGCGGCGCGCGTGCTCTACTGCGGAATCGCCGACCAGGTCGTGGCGATCAACTACGAAGTGTTCAAGAAGCGGGCGAAGGTTCCACTGGTCAAGCGGCTGACTGTGGCCTATCCCGCCTGGCGCCGCGCGGTGCGCGCCCGACACCGCTTCGGTGCCGGCCACCCGCATGGGATCGCCGCTTAACGACGCCAGATCGGCGGCCCCGCCGTAGGGGTGCGCTGCAGACCTCGGCGCCCGAACCACACCCACAGGCTGAGGGAGAGAAGCACGAGGGAGAAGCCGAACAACAGGTCCTCCGCTGGGGCGAAGGCGATGCGCCCGTCGCCGAACATGGGCGGAGGCCCACTCTCGGGCGATGTCGAGCCGATGATCGCAATGTCGCTGTAGAGCACGATCCCGAATCCGGTGAACATCCCGTTGGTGATCAACTGGAAGAACAGGATGATCGCGTAGGAGACCCAGAACGCCTTACGCGTGACCATGCGCGTACGCAGCACAAAAAGGTCGAGAATCAGCGCAGCCAGGACCGCGACGATCCCGATCTCGGTGTACGTCATGCGCCATCACCTGCATCCCACCCCTGAACGCTGCGAACCGCTTCGAAAGTCAGGATCGACGCGATCGGAATCACCATGAAGAAGAACAGTTCGTCGATCGGGATCTCACCAGGTAGGTAGATCCCGAGAACGCGTTCCTCGTCGAACCACCAGTGCCCCTGACTGATCGCGTAGGCATCCCAGACGAGGAACGGCCACACGACGATAACCAGCACCGCGAGGAGTCGGCGCGGTCGAGCGAGTACTCGCGTGCGCAGGACCAGTTCGAGCCAGAGTGAGCCGGCCAGCACGAAGACGAGCACCGCGACGTAGGAGAAGCGACCGAGCACCTACCTATACTGACGCATCCATGGCCGCTCATCCGCACCTGCGTCTCGGACTCCTCGGCGGCGAGTGCACGGGAAAGAGTTCATTGGCCGAGCTCATAGGGCTCGAGACCGGCGCACACGTCGTCGATGAGTATCTGCGTACATTCGTGGAAAACGAGGGACGTCCCCCGCGACCAGAAGAACAGCTCGCAATCTTCGAAACCCAGCGTGCGTGGGACCAGCATTCGTGCCCGACCGACATCCACGTGGCGGATCCGATCCCGGGGATGACCGCCGTGTACAGCGCGGTCTACTTCGACGACGACTCCCTCTTCGATCAGGCGATCGAGGATTCCACCCGATTTGATCTGCTCATCTGGTGCGACACGGACATCCCCTGGGAGCCCGACGGAGCCCAGCGCGATGGTCCCGAGTTCCGTGCAGCCGCACATGCCGTGCTGGCCGAGCGTGTCATTCCCCGCCTGCGCGGCGCGGGCATACCGGTGGTGAAAGCCAGCGGCAGTGTCGACGCGCGCTGGGCGACCGTGCGCGACCAGCTTCCCGAGGCGTGGCACCCCTGATCGGCGCTAACCCGTACCTACACTCGCAAGGGTGGAGACCACTTCCCCGGCCGATCTCCTCGGTGAGGTCATCGACGGTCGCTATCGCGTGCGGCGCTTGGTGGCGCGCGGCGGAATGGCGACGGTCTATGAGGCTGTCGATCTCCGACTCGACCGTGTCGTGGCGCTCAAAGTCATGCACCCTCACTTGGCCGCCGATCCCGAGTTCGTCGCGCGATTCGAACGCGAGGCGAAGTCGGCCGCCCGCCTCAACCATCCGCATGTGGTGTCGGTCTATGACCAGGGTGCCTCCGATGGCCTGGTCTACCTCGCGATGGAATACATCCCCGGCCGCACCCTCCGCGACATCATGCGCGCGCAGGGGCGACTGAGTCCGCAGCAGGCCTTCGCCATCATCGAGCCGGTACTCGGAGCACTCTCAGATGCGCATCGCGCCGGCTTCGTGCATCGGGATATCAAGCCGGAGAATATCCTCATCACCGATGACGGGCGGGTGACCGTCGCGGACTTCGGACTGGCGAGGGCGATGGCCACCTCATCGACGTCCGCGACCACGGGGATGATCATCGGCACCGTCGCCTACCTCTCCCCCGAACAGGTCGAGACAGGGTCGGCGGACGCGCGCTCGGACATCTACTCGACGGGTATCTGTCTCTTCGAGATGATCACCGGTCGCCTGCCCCACGCCGGGGAGAGCCCCCTGGCCATCGCCTATCAACATGTGAACTCGGACGTCCCTGCGCCGTCGCAGTTCGCTTCTGGCATCGAACGAGATGTCGATGCAGTGGTGATCACCGCCACGCGTCGTGATCCGCACCGTCGCTACGCGTCAGTAGACGACTTCCTCGCTGACGTGCAGCGCGTTCGTCGCGCACTCCCCGCGCCCGAGACGTGGAGCAGTAGTCCATCCCATGACACTGTGGTCGTCAGCGCGCCGATGACCACGCACCAGTGGGATCGACCCGAGCCCCGTCGACGCCGCGCCCCGTGGATCCTCTCCCTCATCGCACTTGCACTTGTCTCTGCAGGTGCAGGCGCCTGGTGGTTCCTGCAGGCACAGACCTCCCCGGCACCCGATGTCACCGGACTCACCGTCGCCCAGGCTCAATCGGCACTCGCCGGCACCGGGTATCAACTCGTCGAGGGAACTCCGGAGTTCAGCGAAACGGCCCCAGCCGGGGTGATCATCACCACGGATCCCGAACCCGGCGCTGGTATTCGCGAAGCCGGCACAATGACCGTGATCGTCTCCCAGGGTCCCGAGCGTTACCCGATCCCCGACCTCACCGGGCTGGCTCCGGATGCCGCGGTGGACCAACTCCTCGCGGTCCCCCTGGCCACAGGTGGCCGCACCGAAGTGTTCGACGCGGTGATTCCCGCGGGTCAGGTGGTGGGCACCGATCCGGCAGTGGGCGAGGTCGTGGCACCGAACACCCCGGTGGACCTGCTGGTCTCGAAGGGACCCGAGCCGATCCAAGTGGCGGACCTCACGAACCGCCGGGTCGCAGCGGCCACCGGCTCCCTCGAGGAGCGCGGGCTCATCGTGAACGTGATCGAGCGCTTCTCGGAGAAGATCGAGCAGGGCCGGGTAATCGGCCAGTCCCCGGCACCGGGAACAACCATTCCCTCCGGCTCGACCGTCGATCTCCTGGTCAGCAAGGGGCCACCGCCTGTCGTGGTTCCCACCCTGATCGACATGCGACGCAAGGCCGCCGTCGCCGCACTCGAGGACCTCGGGCTTCGCGTCAACGTGGAAGCCGGCGAGTTCACCCCGCTCAATCGCGTGATCTCGCAGGTTCCCGCCGCGGGAACCGAAGTTCCCAAGGGAAGTACGGTCACGATCAGAATCATCTGAGCACCGAACCATCGGAGCGCAGGATCAGAGCAGTGCGCCCTCGTGCTCCAGGAGTAGCACCTTGAGGTCTGCGCCGAATCCGTAGGCACCAATCGAACCATCGGCATGGATGATGCGATGGCAGGGGACGAACGGCGCAACGTGGTTCATTGCGCACGCGGTCCCGGCCGCACGGACCGCCTTGGGATTGCCGGCGGATTTCGCAAGATACGAATAGCTCGACACCGTCCCCCCGCGGATCTTGCGCAAAGCGCGCCACACTCTCTGCTGGAAGTCCCCACCCGGCTGGTCGACGGGAACCGTCAGGATCGCATCGACATCACCGTCGATCCAGTCCCGCACAGCGTCACTCACGCCATCAACACGTCGCACCGATCGAGTGGCGTCGAGGTCGACGTGCGCCGTATCGCTTGCCCGCGGTGCACCGAACCATGAGGCGATCACGACCCCGTCCTCGTCCGCGACGAATCCCAACGGACCCCACGGGGTCTTCACCGAGGAGCGACGCACTTGCGCGAATCGTCGTGACGTCATGACGCCACCAACGCTCGTGGACTCCCACCGGTCTCCTGCTTCACGAGTCTTCTCAGGTGTCGATCGCTAACGTGCAAGTGGGCGGCGGTCTCGCGCACAGATAATCCGAGTCGGAGGTATCCCCGCGCGCGTGCGACGACATCAGCACGGAACACCGCCTGCGGGTGCTCGGATTCCGGTCGGCACCTCTTGCAGGGGCGGAAGCCGGAGGTCAGGGCCGCGCGGAGGTCGTCGAACCACACGATGTTCTCCGGCCGCGGCGCCCGGCTGGCGCAGCCCACCCGGCAGACGATTCCCGTCGTCCGCACCGCATAGAGAGGGGCCACCCCGCCATCCTGCCGGGCGGTCGCGGGAATGACCAGACCGGAAACGGACCCGTAATTCCGCTGGGCCTAGCGACGAATGAGCATGTCTGCGACGAGGAAGGAGAGTTCGAGGCTCTGCTCGCGATTGAGTCTCGGGTCACAGGCGGTCTCGTAGCGCTCGTGAAGGTCGGCTTCGGCGACACCGCCGGTTCCCCCGATGCACTCGGTGACGTCGTCGCCCGTGAGTTCGATGTGGATCCCACCGGGGTAGGTCCCGAGCGAACGGTGGACGTCGAAGTACCCCTCGACCTCCGCGATCACATCGTCGAAGAAGCGGGTCTTGTGGCCGGAGGCCGCCTCGCGGGTATTCCCATGCATGGGATCGCACACCCACACCACGGGCACCCCGCTGGCATCGACCTTCTGGACGATGCCGGGAAGTGCATCCCGCACCTTCGACGCCCCCATGCGGGTGATGAGGCTGAGTCGGCCGGGGATGCGCTCAGGATTGAGCCGCTCCGCCACCTCGACGATCTCATCGGGTGAGGCATTGGGTCCGACCTTCACACCGACCGGGTTATGGATCATCGATGCGAAGTGGACGTGTGCGCCGTCGAGTTGCCGGGTGCGCTCGCCCACCCAGAGGAAGTGACCAGATACGTCGTAGGGCTTACCCGTACGTGAGTCGATCCGGGTGAGCGCTCGTTCGTAGTCCATGGACAGCGCCTCGTGTGCCGCGTAGAACTCGACGCGCTCGAACTCACTGGGGTTCGCTCCGCATGCCTTCATGAATTCCAGCGCACGATCGATTTCGCTCGCGAGGGCGTCATACCGCTCGCCTGCCACGGATTCACGTACGAAGTCCTGGTTCCACGCATGCACCTGGCGCAGGTCCGCGTAACCACCCTGGGTGAAGGCGCGTACGAGGTTGAGTGCGGATCCGGATGCGTGGTACGCCTGCACGAGTCGCTGCGGATCCGGACGCCGCGCTTCCGCCTCGAAAGTGATCGAGTTGACCGCGTCTCCGAGGTAGCTGGTGAGTTCGACACCGTCGCGCACCTCGACCCCGCTGCTGCGCGGCTTGAAGTACTGACCCGCGAGACGACCCATCTTGACGACCGGCATGGATGCCGCGTAGGTGAGCACCACGGACATCTGCAGGACCGTCTTGAGCCGTGCTCGGATGGAATCCGCGGTGTTGGCCTCGAAGGTCTCCGCGCAGTCGCCGCCCGTCAGGACGAACGCCTCACCCCGGCTGGCCTGCGCAAGACGATCGGTGAGCAGATCGCACTCCCCCGCGAAGACCAGGGGCGGGAGCGTGCGCAGCGTGGTGATGGCGCGGTCGAGTTCGGCCCTATCCGGCCACGGCGGCTGCTGGGCAGCAGGCAACTCCGGCCAGGTGATCATGTGACAAGGGTAGAGGTGCCCTATCCGAAGAAACTACGGGCTTCCTCGTAGCGAGCGATCGGGACCGTCTTGAGCTCGCCTGTGGCATCCCGCAGCGGGACCCGGACGATGTCGGTGCCCCGGAGAGCCACCATCTTCCCCCAATCACCGTCCTTCACCGCCGTGATGGCATTGAGTCCGAAGCGGGTGGCGAGCACCCGATCGAACGCGGTGGGCGTACCACCCCGCTGAATGTGACCGAGCACTGTGGTGCGCGCCTCCTTGCCGGTGCGCTGCTCGAGTTGCTTCGCGAGCCACTCGCCGATTCCCGAGAGTTTCACGTGACCGAAGGCATCAAGCGTCGCGTCCTTGGTGATCAGATCACCATCCACGGGCATGGCCCCTTCGGCGATGACGATGATCGGCGCGTAGGTGGCCCGGAACCGCGACTCCACCCATGCAGCGATCTCATCGAGGGAAAAGCGCACCTCGGGGATCAGGATGACGTTCGCGCCACCGGCCATGCCGGAGTGCAGGGCGATCCAGCCGGCATGCCGACCCATAACCTCGCAGATCAGGATGCGGTGGTGCGATTCCGCCGTGGTGTGCAGACGATCGATCGCCTCCGTGGCGATCGTGACCGCGGTGTCGAAGCCGAAGGTGTAGTCGGTGGCATTCAGGTCGTTGTCGATGGTCTTCGGAACCCCGACGACGTGGACTCCGTGATCGTGCAGCGCCGTGGCGACTCCGAGGGTGTCCTCGCCGCCGATCGCCACGAGGGCATCGACACCGAGGGCTTTCAGGTTCTCCTCGATGCGGGCGAATCCGCCGTCGATCTTGGCAGGATTGGTCCGCGAGGAGCCCAGGATCGTCCCGCCGCGGGGCAGGATGCCACGCACCTGCGGGATTCCCAGTTCCACGGTGAGGCCCTCGAGGGGACCACGCCAGCCGTCGCGGAAGCCGACGAATTCGTAGCCGTACTCGGTGACACCCCGACGCACCACCGCACGGATCACCGCATTGAGCCCGGGGCAGTCCCCGCCACCGGTCAGGACACCGACCCGCATGCCTCATCTCCTTCTATGCAATCGTTGTCATGGACCAACCTACCGAGCACATCCCTACGATGCGCCGATGGGTGCGCACCTGTTGGCCATCGATGCCGGGACGACCGGGGTCACGGCGCTGATCGTGGATGCCTCCGGACATGTGGTCGCCCAGGGATACCGCGAGTTCCCGCAGTACTTCCCCGCGGACGGCCAGGTGGAACACGATCTCGGTGAGGTCTGGGCCGCAACCCTCGAGGCCTGCCGGGATGCCCTCGCTGCCTCCCCCACGCCCCCCGTGGCCGTCGGGATCACGAACCAGAGGGAGACCGTGTGCCTCTGGGATGCCGAGACCCTCGGCTCACCGCGTCGCGCCATCGTCTGGCAAGACCGACGCACCGCGCCGATCTGTGATCACCTGCGCGCGGAGGGTCGCGAACCATTCGTGACGCAGCGGACGGGCCTGCGGTTGGACCCGTACTTCAGTGCCACGAAACTCACCTGGTTGCGCCTCTCGGAGCCCACGACCTGGCACCACGTGGAGTCGGGACGCGTCGTGGTGGGCACCGTGGACTCCTACCTGATCGCCCGCATGACCCGCGGCCTCCACCACGTCACCGACCACACGAATGCATCGCGAACCCTGCTCTACGACCTCGACTCGGCCACCTGGTCTCCGGAATTGTGCGATCTGTTTGGAGTGCCGATGAGTGCGCTGCCCCAGATCGTCCCCTCCACCGGCACGATCGGTATGACCGATCCCGCGTCGTTCCTGGGTCTGTCGATCCCCATCAGCGGAATCGCCGGGGATCAACAGGCGGCACTCATCGGACAGGCGGGCTTCGCACCCGGGGATGCGAAGTGCACCTACGGCACCGGCTCGTTCCTGCTGGTCAACACCGGCGAGCATCGCCCCACCCCGACCCATGGGCTCCTGGCCACGGTGGCCCTGGGATTCCCGGATGGTCGACGCACGTTCGCCCTCGAGGGTGCCGTGTTCATCACCGGCGCTGCGGTGCAGTGGTTGCGGGATGGGCTCGGCATCATCACCACCGCGTCGGAGATCGAGGCGCTCGCGCGCTCCGTTCCCGACTCCGGGAACGTGGTGTTCGTCCCAGCTCTCACCGGCCTCGGTGCACCGGACTGGGATTCGCAGGCACGCGGACTGATCATCGGGTTGACGCGCGGGACCACACGAGGCCATATCGCACGTGCCACTCTCGAGGCGATCGCGTACCAGGTCCGCGATGTCGTGGATTTGATGCGATCCGAGGCCCGGGTGCATCTTCCGGATCTCCGCGTCGATGGTGGGGCCGCGAGCAATGACCTGCTGTGCCAGATCCAGGCCGACGTCCTCGGCGTTCCCGTCGACCGCTCCGCACAACTGCAGACCACCGGACTGGGTGCGGCCTACCTGGCCGGACTCGGAGTGGGCGTCTGGTCGTCGATCGACGACCTCGCCCGGATGCGGGAGTCCTCGGGACGGTTCGTCTCGGATTCCGCCAACCGCGACATCGCTTCCTCGGGCCACCTTCGGTGGCGCCGCGCGGTGGAGCGCAGTCGCGACTGGGCGATCTAGCGACGCGCCGAGGTTGCGTCGGCCGGGCTACCCTCGGCGATGAGCTCTTTCGCCCGAGTCGCGTACATATCCACGTACTCCTGACCGGAGAGTTCCATCAGCGCGTACATGATCTCGTCGGTGACAGACCTGAGAACGAAGCGATCGTCTTCGAGCCCTTCATAACGACTGAAGTCGAGCGGCGCACCGATACGCACACCCACCCGGTACAACCGCGGCAACAGCTGACCCGGGGGTTGGATCTCGTAGGTGTTGATCATGGCCACCGGGATCACCGGGACCTTGGCCTCCAGGGCCATGCGGGCAACACCCGTCTTGCCGCGGTACATGATCCCGTTCGGCGACCGAGTCCCTTCGGGGTAGATACCGAGTAGCGAATCCTCCGCCAACACGCGCGTCGCAGTGGTGATCGCGGCCTCCGACGCACGTCCCCCCGATCGATCCACGGGAACCTGCCCGACGCCCGTGAAGAAGAAGCGACTGAACCACCCCTTGAAGCCTCGTCCGGTGAAGTAGTCGCTCTTGGCCAGGAACACGATCGAACGCGGGACGACGAGGGGAAGGATGAACGAATCCGAGAAGGACAGATGATTACTCGCCAAGATCGCGGGGCCCTTGGCCGGGATGTTCTCGAGGCCTTCGACCCACGGACGAAACAGGACCCGCAACCAGGGGCCGATCAGGATGTGCTTGAGAAACCAATACAGCGCACCCGGCCGCGGGGAATCGCTCATCGGTCTCCTTCTCCTTGGTGGCACACTAGCGGCGACAGTGAGGAGTGGCGATGCCGATTCGTCCCGGAGCCGAACCCTGGTCCCACGATGGTGATTCCCCCGGCATCTGCCTGATCCACGGCTTCACCGGCTCCCCCGCGTCCATGGTCCCCTGGGGGAGGAAGCTCGCCGAGCAGGGCTGGACCGTGCGCGTGCCTCGCCTTCCAGGACATGGCACCCGGTGGCAGGAGATGAATCTGACCCGGTGGGAGGACTGGTACTCAGAGGCGTTCCGCGCGGTCGATGAACTCCGCAGACGTTGCTCCTCCGTATGTGTTATGGGACTGAGCATGGGTGGTGCATTGACTCTCCGTATCGCCGAGAACGAAGGGGACACGATCACCGGCATCGTGTTGGTCAATCCCGCCGTGCACAGCGAGCGTGCTGATCGCCACGCGCTTCCCGTGCTTCGACTCGTCGTACCGTCGTTCCCCGGTATCTCCAACGACATCAACAAGCCCGGTCAGGACGAGATCGCCTACGACAAAATCCCGCTGAAGGCCGCCTACTCCATGACGCAACTCTGGGGTGCCGTGAAAACCGATATTGGTCGCGTGCGGCAGCCGTTGCTGCTCTTCCGCAGCACTGACGATCACGTCGTCGAGCCGTCGAACTCACGCTGGATCCTCGACAACGTCGCGTCGACCGATAAGCACGAAATCGTGTTGCAGCGCAGCGCGCACGTGGCGACCCTCGATTACGACGCCGGCATCATCGAGCAGGAGAGCATCGCCTTCGTACGCCGCCTGGGTTCATGAGCGATTCCCGCCGGCCCGACCCCTCCGACGAGGAGGCGTGGGACGCGATCGTCGCTGATCTGAGTGGTCAACTCGATGGGGGAACTCCCCCGGTCGAGGAGTACGACTACATCGACGCGTACTTCGATGAGGGCTACACCCCGCCCGAACCGCCCCCGATCACCGCACCACCCGATGCCATCGCGCGTGCCGCATGGGCCGGCGCCCTCGGCGGACCCGTCGTCGCCCTCGGCGGTTACGTCTTCGGATTCGGTCCCCTCGTTGGGGCCGTCGGAATCATCGTTGCGATCGCGGGATTCGCGATTCTGGTGGCGCGCCGCGAACGTCACGTTCCCCCGGGTGAGGACCACGGGGACGGCGCGGTGGTCTAGGGCACCCGCGCGAGGTCGGCCGCTCCGATGAGCCCGGCCTTGTTCCCCATTTCGGCGAGTGTCAATGTGGGGATCGGTCGGTAGGGGAAGCCGACGACGTCCCGGTCGAGGACCGCGCGCACGTGCGTCATCAGCAGATCGCCTGCGTCCGCCACACCACCGCCGATCACGAACATCTCGGGGTCAAGCACGGCGGTGAGATCCACCAGCCCGCGACCGAGCCAGGTGCCGATCACGGCGAATGCCTGCACGGCCACCAGGTCACCGGCAGCCGCGGCCTCGGTCACATGCTCCCCCTGCACTCCTTCGGGGGTCCCATCACCCAGGGAGAGGAGGAACGTCGCTTCGGCACGATGCTCGGCCGCCAGGGCCCGTGCTTCACGCACGAGCGCATTTCCGCTCGCATACTGCTCCCAACACCCCTTCCGGCCGCACCCGCAGGGTCGGCCGTCGGGCACGGTGGTGATGTGGCCGATCTCGCTCGCGGCACCGTGTGCACCCCGCATGACGGCACCACCGAGGATGACACCACCGCCGATCCCGGTCCCGACGGTCACCATGACGAAGTCCGTGCACCCACGCCCCGCTCCGACGCGGGCTTCCGCCCACGCCGCGGCGTTGCCGTCGTTCTCGACGACCACGGGTAGCCCGCACGCCTCCTCCAGGATCGCGCGAGCAGGAATGTGCTCCCAACCGAGATTCGGTGCGAAGTAGACGTGCGATCGATGCTGGTCCACGCCTCCCGCGATACCCACTCCGACGCCGACGATGTCGGTAGTGACCCGCAACTCGGCGACCATGTCTGCGACCTGGTCGAGGACCTCGTGGGCGTCGTGCTTGGCCGTTGAACGACGGGCGGTCTGAAGGATCCGACCGGAGGTATCGACCGCCCCGGCCAGGATTTTGGTGCCTCCGACGTCGACACCGATGGTCACATCCACGCGCGCAGCCTAGGTGGTCCACCGACCAGTGATCCAGGCGATCTCTTCCCGCACGACGGGTGTGGCCGGCGCCAGGAGTGAGGTCGCCTGGCAGAGGGCGCAGTCCGGGTGATCCTCAGGCTGAGTATGTGTGGAGTGCGGGGCAAGGATCTGCTCGGTCGCGTAGGCGGTCGCCCAGCCGATCATGCGCTGGGCCTGTGCGAGCACTCCGGTCCAGCCGGCGGGTGCGGGTGGTTCCGACAACCACCAGGGTCGCTGATCAGACATCGGGCCACACCGAACGATCTGGCTCCCACCGCGTCACCCATCGATCGTGCGAGAACTCGAGGTCCGTGAGGGTGCAGCGCGCGAGAAGGGGTGGGAGCTTCACCGCTGAAACGAAGGGCCCGATATGCCAGACCAGGTAGTCACGCCACCGACCCGCGCGTACCTCGACGTCGCTACGAGGAAGTTCCGGCAGATGCCACACCAACTCGAAGTTCTCGCCACTGCGCCGCAGGGTGCGGTCGGCAACGAAGGTGTCGGGCCGAACCTCACCCGTTGGCCAGTCACCGGGATCCTCACGTGATTCGCGCACGATCTCCCCGGCATCACCCCAGCCGCGCACGAGCTCACGCGCAGCGTCGCGGAGTGATGTGCGGTAGTCCTCGGGCCACCCGTGACGCTTCCGGGGCACCGGTCCGACGACGATAGACGTGGGAACACCGAGAACGAGCAGAGTCGCGGTCCCGGCCCACCACTCCGCGACCCGGATATCGAGACGAAGGTCCACACGATCCGTGAGTGCCGTGCCGGCCACAGTGACCTTCATCGCCAACTCGTGCGAGTCACAGGGCCCCGCATACGCGGCGATCGCTATCGCGCAACTCGTGCTTGCGCACACCCCGGCGGGCGTTGTGGTCGGTGTGAGTGCCGACACCATCACCTCGACGGGGATGGCATCCAGATCCCAGGCGCGGAGATCAGGCTCCAGAACTGCGTGACTCAACGCGTGTCTTCAATCCCTTGAGGGCCGTATCGACGATGACCTTCTCGGCCTTGCGCTTGAACATGCCGATCATCGGGATCTTCACATCGACGGACAGGCGGTAGTGGACGGTGGTGCCACCGGAGGCATCGGGAATCAACTCGTACTCACCATCCATGGCGGTGAGCATCTCCCCCTTGGTCAACGTCCAGGTGACACGGGTGTCGCCGGTCCAGTCGTACTCGAGTTCGTAGGTGTCGTTGATCGGGCCCGAGCGCACGGTGAACCGAGCATCCGCGGGACGGTTGTCGTCTTCGTAGCGGCTCAGAACGGTGACGGCCTCAATGCCATCGCTCCACTCGGGATAAGCGGCAAGATTGGCGATGACGTCCATGATCACGGCCGGAGAGGCATCGATCACGATGTCGGAGGACGTTTGCTCAGCCATACGCGCAGGTTACTCCCTAGAGATCTACGAGGAATGGGGCTTCCCTGCCATGGAAATGCCCCACGTTCACACACTCGGTCCGACCGATGCGCGTGCGCGCGGAGAGTGGTTGGTGGACGTGACCGAAGAAGTGGTACCGCGGCTGGTGCTCCTCGACGTAGGAGCGCAGGGCGATGCTGCCGACTTCAAACCGGCGCGCGACAGTGTCGTAGGTCAACTCGGGCACGGCGGGAGGAATGTGGGTGAACAGCACATCCACGGGACCCAACGCCGAGACGGCCCGGGCGTACTCATCCGGATCGATCTCATGGGGGGTCCGCATGGGGCTGACGAGTCCACCGCCGAGGAAGCCCCAGCGCTGGCCATCCACCTCGATCACTTGCTTGTCCACGACGGTATGTCCCGGACGCAGGTAGTCCGCCCACAGACGAGGAATGTCGACATTGCCGTAGGTGAGATATGCAGGTGACGGCATCGCTGCGAACAGTTCTTCGTACTGCACCCGGACCATCGACTCGAGGATCTGATAACGCGCACCCTGGTCAGTGATCCCCATGCGTTCCCACGCGGCATGGCTCAGAGCGCGCGCTTCCTCGAAGCGATTGGCCGTGCGCAGTTCTATGTAGCGACGAGCGTGGTCGACTCCGAAGAGATCGGCGTAGATCCCATGCCCGGGGTCGTCGTAGTCGAGGAACAGGATGAGATCGCCGAGGCAGACGAACACGTCGCTACCCTCGGCCGCGCGTGCGAGCGCCTGGCCGGCACCGTGGACGTCGCTGGCGATGTGGACGCGCACGTCAGGACCAGGTGGAGGCGCCCTGCGCCTCGAGTTCGTCTTTCAACGCCCACATGATCCGCTTCCAGTGCAGGACCCGCTCGCGACGCATGCCGTCGAGGTGGCGTCGACTCCTCGGCGAATCCGGCAGGGTCCGCGGCTGGATCGACGATCCGGGGATCGTGGGCTCGGCACGGAGGTAGTAGTGGAGTACGACGCCACGGGGGTGCTCCTCGAGCCAGATCTCGGTCGAGCCGACCAGGGGCCCTGCCACGGTCCAGGCCATCCCGTCGAGACCGCGGTCGAGGAAGACCTCGATTTCCAGGTCGGGCCACCACGCCCGCCAGCGCTCGGGTCTGGCCACCACCTCGGCGACGATCCGGCGCGGGACGACCAGGAAGGACTCGTCGACGATGTCCACGGCCGGCATGGGTCAAGGGTGCCACGGCATCCCATTCCGGCATCTGGTGGTGGATTTCCCGCCGGTGCCGTAACGTGATTCGCATCACGTCCACGACCGTCCTGGAGGTCCCGGTGCTCACCGAGTTCAGCGTTCCCCCCGTCGCCCCTACCCCGACCGAGGGCAACTGCACCACGCATGTGCTCGACAACGTCCGTGACGCCCCCCACCAGGTGATCATCTCCCTGCAGCGTGGGGACGCCTGGGTCGGAATGACCTCCCAGGAGTTCTATGAGGAGGTCAAGGCCGTCGCCAAGGGCATCATCGCCTCGGGTGTCCAGGCCGGGGATCGCATCGGCATCATGTCGCGCACCCGGTACGAGTGGACCCTTGTCGACTACGCCATCTGGTTCGCGGGCGCGATCTCTGTCCCGATCTACGAGACCAGCTCCGCTGAGCAGGTGCACTGGATCCTGACCGACTCCGGCTCCGTCGCATGCTTCTTTGAGGCACCTCGCCACCGCGCGATCTTCGACTCGGTCTCCTCCGAGGTGCCCGACGTCACACGGGCCTGGGTCTTCGAGTCCGACTGCATCGATGAGCTCAAGGCAGCCGGGGTTGGCGTGACCGATGAGGAACTCGAGGCCCGTCGTTCGTCGCTGACTCCTGACTCCCTCGCCACGATCATTTACACCTCGGGCACCACGGGTCGCCCGAAGGGCTGCATGCTCACCCACCGCAACTTCATGTTCGAGGTGGACAGCGTGGTGCTCGGCATGAAGGAGGTCTTCCTCTCCCCCGGTTCCTCGACCCTGCTCTTCCTTCCGGTCGCCCACGTGTTCGGCCGCATGGTGCAACTCGGCTGCGTGCGGGCCCGCGTGCGCCTCGGACATGCACCGGATGTCACCGAGTTGCTGCCGCTCCTCGGGTCGTTCCAGCCCACGTTCATCCTGGCTGTTCCGCGCGTATTCGAGAAGGTGTACAACTCGGCGCAGCAGAAGGCCACCGCAAACGGCAAGGGTCACCTGTTCGACACGGCCGCGAACGTGGCCATCGACTACAGCAAGTCACTCAACGAGGGTGGCGGTGGCCTCGGACTCAAGATCAAGCACGCACTCTTCGACAAGCTCGTCTACAAGAAGCTGCGCGCTGCCCTCGGTGGCAAGGTGGAGTGGGCCGTGTCCGGTGGAGCTCCGCTCGGTGAGCGCCTCGGTCACTTTTACCGTGGCATCGGCGTCACGATCCTCGAGGGCTACGGCCTCACCGAGACCAGCGCGGCCTCGACGGTCAGCCGTCCCGACGCACTGTCGATCGGCACCGTCGGCCAGCCAATTCCCGGTGCCAAGGTCAAGGTGGCACCCGACGGCGAACTCCTCCTCGGCGGCGACCAGATCTTCGTCGGCTACTGGAACAACCCCACGGCGACAGCCGAGGCGATCGAGCCGGATGGGTGGTTCCACTCCGGTGACCTGGGCCAGATCGACGACCGTGGATTCGTCAAGATCACCGGACGCAAGAAGGAGATCCTGGTGACCGCGGGGGGCAAGAACGTCGCACCCGCCGTGCTTGAGGACCGGCTGCGCAGCCACTTCCTGGTCAGTCAGTGCGTGGTCGTCGGCGACGCGAAGCCGTTCATCGGTGCCCTCGTGACGATCGACGTGGAGGCTCTCCCCGGCTGGGTGA
>Ga0194132_10003202_pt1 | contig 29478 bp, 27 predicted proteins | sample TA2KigOf80mmetaG_FD_148612 | JGI IMG/M metagenome (GOLD analysis project Ga0194132, IMG submission 148612) | Freshwater microbial communities from Lake Tanganyika, Tanzania - TA2015054 Kigoma Offshore 80m | ecosystem: Environmental > Aquatic > Freshwater > Lake | place: Tanzania: Lake...
TTTACCTTTCTTGATGCGCTATCGTACGGCGGCGCCACCGATCTGACTGCGGCGACCCGCCGCTTCGCCGCCGTGTTTGCGCGGCCCGGCCTGGTGGTGCTCATCAGCGATCTGCTCGACCCCGATGGTTGGCGCTACGCGGTGGAGGAACTCAGGCGGCGCCGGCATCAGGTGCTGGTGGTCCACGTGCTCGACGAAAACGATTGCGAGCCCAGCCTGTCGGGCGAGCTCACGCTGATCGACGCGGAAGGCAGCCGCGAGCGCCAGCTCTACATCGACGAGGCGCTCGAACGCCGGTTCCGCGCGGAACTCGCGAACTATTTTCGCGACATCGAAAGCGCGTGCGCGGGCCTGAACATCGATTACCTGCGCACCATGACGCGCGTGCCGTTCGACGAATTTGTGTTGAAGTCGCTGCGGCAGACGGCGAGCGTGAGCTAGGGATAACGGCCCATGTCGTGGGGACTGCCGTTTGCGTTGCTGGCCGTGTTGGCGGCGGTGCCGCTCATCCTGTATCTGCACAGCCTGCGCCGCGGCGGCCCGAAGCAGCCGACGACCGCACTATTCATCTGGGAGCGGGTGTTGGCGGAACGCTCCTTGACCACGCGGCTAGGCTGGTTTTTACGCAAGAATCTGCTGCTGGTGTTGCAACTGATCGCGGCGGTGCTGCTGATCGCCGCACTCGCCGATCCCGCCCTTACCCGCTTTGGCCGCGTGAGCGGGGACACCGTGGTGGTGGTCGACCTCTCCGCCAGCATGAAGGCCAAAGGCCCCGCGGGCACGCGCTTCGAGGCGGCGCGTCGCGAGCTTTATACGCTGATCGATGCGCTCCCCGCCGCGGGCCGCATGATGCTGATCGGCGCCGGGGTAAAGCCGCGGCTCATCGTGCCCTATACCGCAGATCGCGAACGCTTAAGGCTCGCCGCGCGCGAACTGTCGGCCACCGATGCGCCCGGCAACGTCAGGGACGCCGTGGTGCTGGGCCATTCCTTTTTGAGCAAGGGCGGCCACGACCGCGTTGTCGTTGTCACCGACGGCGCATTTGCCGGCGCGCAAGACTTCGGGCGCGAGTCGGGTCACTTGCGCGTTATCGAGATCACCGGGGGTAGCGAAAACGTGGGCATCGTCGGCCTCGGTTTGCGCCGCCGCGCCGACGCCGCCGCGGGGTATGAGGTAATGGCGACGGTGCGCAACTTCGGCACCCGCGGCGTGCGCGCGCCGCTGACGCTGGCGCTGGGCGATGTGCGCATCGCCAGTGAAGCGCTGGACATCGCACCCGGCGCGCAGCGCGTCGTGGTCCACCCGTTTAGCGGCGATCCCGCGGGCACCCTGATCGCGCAGCTTGAGATCGACGATGACTTCGCCACCGATAATCGCGCCGTGCTCACCACCAGCGCGCAGAGCACCGTGCGCTTGCTCTACGTCGGGCCCGGCAATCCCGCGTTAAGCCGTCTGTTGCGCGTTTTTCCGCGCGTGCAGCTGACCATGCTGCCCGCCTGGGAGGCCGAGGCAGCGCAACGCGCCGCCAGTCCAGCCGAGGCCTACGACGTGATGGTGTTCGACGGCCCGCCCGCGCCCACGCTCACCACGGGCAACGTGATTCTCATCAACACCGTGGCGCCGAATCTTAACCTCACGCTGCACGGCCACACGGCAACGGCACGGGTGAACGCAGCGCTCGAAAGGCATCCGCTCACCGCGGGCCTTAACCTGGGCGATCTGCAAGTGCGCAAGGCGCTGCGCGTTACCGCCGAGGGCGACAGCCAGGTGCTGGCGCAAGGGGTCGATGGGCCGCTGCTGGTGGCGTGGGAGCGGCGCGGCTTGCGCGCGCTTTACCTCGGCTTCGATCTGGCCGAGAGCGACCTGCCGTATCGGGTGGCGTTCCCGCTGCTTCTGCACAGCGCCTTCGAATGGTTCCGCCCCGGGCGCCGCGAGTTTCCGGCCGACGCAGTGCGCGCCGGTGAAGTCATGCCGATCTATGTCGCGCCGGGCGAGCAGGAAATCGAAATCACCGCGCCCTCCGGCCGCACGGAACGGCGCGCGGTGACGAGCAATCCGCTGCTGTTCGAGGATACCTTCGAGGCGGGTGTCTACACCTATCGCCGCGCGGGCGCTGGGGACCATGGCGAACGCGCGGGCCGCTTCGCCGTCAATTTGCTCGATACGACGGAGTCGGACATCCGCTCGCGCCTGGAGCCCACGCCGCCCACCGCAGCGAACGCGACAGAGCATGCCGCCGATGCGGCGCTGCCGTTGTGGTTGTTCCTGCTGGTTGCGGTGATCGTGCTGCTGCTTGCCGAAGGGCTGCTGGCGCGCCGCACGCGCCCCGGTATGGCGCCGATGCTGTTGCGCGCCGGTGCGCTGGCGCTGCTGGTGGCGGCGTGCGTGAACCCGCGCAATTTTCAGCCGGTGCCGCAAGCGCTCGATGTCATCGTCAGCGTGGACGTATCCCACAGCGTGGGCCAGGAGGCGATGGACAGCGCGCCCGGCGTGATCGATACGGCGACACGCGCGGCGCACGCCAAGACGCGCACCGGGCTGATGGCCTTTGCACGCACGCCGGAGTGGGAATTCGCGCCACGCCACGACGCGCCCGCTGCGGCGTTTAGCGCGCGTCCGGACGGCGACGCCAGCGATCTGCAGCTCGCGCTGCAAGCCGCGTTGTCGCAGATCGGCGAAGGGCGCTTGGGCCGCATCCTGCTGATTTCCGACGGCAATGAAAACCGCGGCGACATGGCGAGCGTGATTCCGTTGATGCGCGCGCAGGGCGCCCAGGTGTGGGCCTTGCCGGTGAACCTCGCGCGCGAGCGCAACGAAGTGTTCGTCAGCTCGCTCGAGCTGCCGCGGCAGGTGGACCGCGCCGAGTCATTCGAGATCGCCGGCCGCATCGAGAGCCTGCGCGAAGCCCAAGTGCGGGTGACGCTGCTGCGCGCCGGCGTGCCGCTCGCCACGCGCGCGCTGACGCTAAAGGCGGGGGTGAACGAGATCACGTTTCGCGACAGTCTCGATCAGCACGGCAGCCACGGCTACGAACTCATCGTCGAGGCCAAAGACGATACCCTGGCGGAGAACAACGCGTTGAGCGGCGTGGTGCAGGTGAAAGGCCCGCCGCGCGTGCTGGTGGTGTCCTCGGAGCGCGGCGGCCAGAGCCATTTCGCGCGTGCGCTCGGGGCGCAGGGGTTTAGCGTGGTGCAGACCAGCCCGCAGGCGAGCCCACTCACCATCGAGGCGCTGTCCGCCTACGAACTGGTGGTGCTGGAAAACGTGCCGGCGTTTCAGTTGACGCACGCAAAGATGGAGAACATCGCCGCCTATGTGCGCGATCTGGGCGGCGGGCTCATCGTCATCGGCGGTACCCAGGCCTACGGCGCGGGCGGCTACTTTCGCACGCCGCTCGAGCGCGTGCTGCCGGTGGACATGCGCCCGCCGGCGCGGCTCGATCTGCCGCATGTGGCGCTGCTGTTCGTGATCGACAAATCGGGCAGCATGGGCGGCGGCCCCGAAGGTGACACCAAGCTCGATCTGGCGAAAGCCGCGGTGGTCGCGGCGGCTGATATCATGAACCCTACCGATCAGATCGGCATTCTCGGCTTTGACGCGGCCTGGCACTGGACGGCGCCGTTTCGCCCGGTCGGGCGCGGCGAGTGGATCCGCGATGCACTGACCACGCTGCGCGCCGACGGCGGCACCAAGCTTTACGATGCCATGCTGCAAGCGCGGCGCGCCATCCTCGACAAGCAGGCGGCGATCAAGCATGTCATCGTGCTCTCCGACGGGCTTTCCGAAAAGGGTGATTTTCATTCGCTCGCCGCCGATCTGGCCAAGGCGGGCGTCACGGTGTCGACGGTTTCGGTGGGCAGCGACGCCGATGTGACGCTGCTCGCCGATCTCGCGCGCGGCGGCAACGGGCGCGGCTACATCGCGGTCGATCCGCATTTGGTGCCGCAGATCTTCACCGCGGAGACACTGCTGATCTCGCGCGACTTATTGATCGAGCGCACGTTCGCGCCCGGCATCGCGCAGACCACTGGGCCGATGCGGGGTTTCAACGCGCGCGCGTTGCCGCCGCTGCGCGGCTACGTGCTCACCTATCCTAAGCCGGGCGCGCAACTGCTGATGAACGCAGGCGAAGATCCGCTGCTGGTGTCTTGGCGGCACGGGCTGGGGCGGGTAATGGCGTTCACCTCCGATCTCACCGGGCGTTGGGGCCGCGAATGGGTGGCCTGGCACAACCTGCCGCAGTGGTCGAGCCAACTGGCGCGCGCCACCATGCGCCGCATCGACGAGGCGCGCACGCGCGTGACATTCCTCGCCGATGGCGACGCGGTGCGCGTGGTTGCCGATATCGCCGCCGCGGATGGGCGCTTCCTGAATCAACTGGACCTTAACGGCAAACTCACCGGCCCCAGCGGCAAAACGCTGGAGCATGCGCTGACGCAGACCGCGCCGGGCCGCTATGAGGGCGCGTTCACGCCGCGCGAGCGCGGCGCCCATTTCCTGACGCTGTACGCGCAAGACGGCGAAGCGCAGCCCGCGGCGGTGACCACCGTGCCGTACATCGCCGCTTATCCGCGCGAATACCGTGAACTCAAACCCAACCTCGAGGCCCTTACACGGCTCGCGCGGGAAACCGGGGGCGAGCTGTTGGATGCGCAAGAACTTGCAGCGGGTTTAAATCGCCTTTACACGCCGGCGGCAGGCAAGGCCTTGCGCGGCAACGACGGCTGGTGGGCCCTCGCCGTGCTGGGCTTGCTGCTGTTTCTCGCCGACCTCGTGCTAAGAAGCGCCGCGCCGCTGCTACACGCGCTGCGCGCGCGCGCAATGCGTGCGTAGCGCGCTGGTGCGCGCACTCAAACGTTTACGCTACTGCGGTGGATAGCGCTCGAACGCCGGCAGCTCATGCGCCTTGACCATCCAGCTTAGGCGTTCGGCCACTTGTATGTGCACACGTGCGGGAACGGCTTGCGGATCGTCATAGGTCGCGCTTTGCACGTCGACGATGCCTGGCAAAATATGAGCGTTGTAATACAACAAGCCGGTGCCGCAGTCGCCGCAAAAGTGCCGCCGGCCGTGTTCGGACGAGGCGTAGACCTTGGGGCTGCCTTTGGTGATTCTCAGCGCGTCGATCGGATACATCGTCCAGCCCACCATCGGCGCGCCGGCGTGGCGGCGGCAATCGCTGCAATGGCATAACGCGTGGGTGATCGCGTCGCCTTCGATGCGATAACGTACCGCACCGCAATGACAACCGCCCTCGAGGATCATGCGGACCTCCAAACTTTGTAGAATGCCCACTGTACCACGCACGGCGCGCACGCCAGGCTACGGCGCTAACAGCAGACGGTGCCGCCATGCGCGTGCCTTGGCCACGCGCCCGTGGGCATGCGAGCGCGGGCGCGTTACTATCGATGATAGGGGCTTGCCCAGCCTTGCAGGCCCGATATTTTATAAGTATCTGATTTTATTGATATTTTTTAACGGCATGACTCGACTCTCAACCTCATTGTGCGACTTGCTCGGCACACGGCTCCCTATCATTCAAGCACCGATGGCGGGCGGCATCACTGCCCGCGCACTGGTCGCCGCCGCGAGCCAAGCCGGCGCCCTCGGCTCGTTTGGTTTTGCCTACACCCAGCCCGAAGCAATGGCGGGCGATGTCCAGGCGGTGCGCGCGCTGACCGATGCGCCGATCAATCTGAATTTTTTTGTGAACGATGCGCCGCCGCCGGTCGCCCCCGAAACACAGCACGCCGCAATCGATGCTTTGACGCGCTACTACCAATCGCTCGGCTTGCCCGCGCCCGCGCCGGTGCGCGCGCCGTACGCGCCCGATCTCAATGCGCAGTTGTCGATGGCCGAAGATTTAACACCCGCGGTGGTAACGTTTCACTTGGGCGATTTGCCCGCCGAGCGTCTAAAACGCATGCGCGAGCGCGGCATCAAAACCGGCGGCAGCGCGACTTGCGTGGAAGAAGCACGGCATCTCGAGGCGTCGGGCGTGGATTTCATTATCGCGCAAGGCGCGGAAGCCGGCGGCCATCGCGGCTCATATTTACGCAATCCGTACGAAGCGATGACTGGTACACTGGCGTTGACGCGCCTGATCGTGCGCGCGGTGAACATCCCCGTGGTCGCGGCGGGCGGCATCATGGATGGCGCCGGCATCGCCGCGGTGCTGGCGCTCGGCGCGCAAGGCGCGCAGTTGGGCACGGCGTTTATTCCGTGCGTGGAAAGCGGCGCGCCGGCGGTGCATAAACAATATCTGCTGGCCGCGCGTGAAGACACCACCATGGTGACCGAAAAATTCTCCGGTAAACCTGCGCGCGGGCTTGCCAATCGTTTTATGCGTGAGATGAACGATAACAATGCGCCGCAACTCGTCTTCCCCGCGCAAAATACGTTGACCGGCGCGCTGCGTGTCGCCTCGGCCAAGGCGGGTAATCCCGATTTTGTCTCGATGTGGGCGGGGCAAGCGGCGCCGTTGGCGCGCGAAATGACCACAGCGCAATTGGTGGCCACGCTGGAACAGGAAACCCTTGAAGCACTGGACCGGCTAGCCGCGCTGCGCCGCTAAAACCGTCACGATGGGTGGAGTCCTTCGACCGAGCTCAGGACAGGCTACGCGTAACCCATCGTTGTGCATTCGACATGGCGTGATGGGTTGCGCTACGCTCCACCCATCCTACAAAAGCTGATCGGAGGTGCCCATGGCCAACCCCATCGATTTTTATTTTGATTTTTCCTCGCCCTACGGCTACCTCGCCGCGGAAAAAATCGAGGCCCTCGCCGCTCAGCATGGCCGCAGCGTGAATTGGCGGCCGATGCTGCTCGGCGCGGTATTCAAAATGAACGGCATGCAGCCCTTGGTCGGCATCCCGATGAAGGGCAGCTACGCCATGCACGATGTCGCGCGCTCGGCACGATTACTCGGCGTCAAAATCAAAATGCCCGGCAAATTCCCGATCAACACGGTCACACCCTGCCGCGTGTTTTACTGGCTGAACGCGCGCGACGCGGCGCTAGCCAAAGCGTTTGCGCAAGCCGCTTACCGCGCCTACTTCGCCGAGGATCGCGATATCTCCAGCAGCGAAGTCACCGCCAACATCGCCGCCAAACTCGGCGTGGATAAGGCGAGTGTGATGCAAGCACTCGATGACCCCGCGGTGAAGGAGCGCACCAAAACCGAAGTCGATGCCGCCATCGAGCGCGGCGTGTTTGGTTCGCCCTACATCGTGATCGACGGCGAGCCGTTTTGGGGGGTGGATCGGTTGGAGCAAGTCGAGCGGTGGCTGACCAAGCCTTGGTGATCCGATGGCCGCGCAAATCGAAGCCGTTCAGGCGAACATCGTCACGCTAAAAGTAGACGCGATCGTCAACGCAGCAAACACATCGTTGTTGGGTGGCGGTGGTGTGGATGGTGCAATCCATCGCGCGGCGGGGCCGGCGTTGCTGGCCGAATGCCGCACCTTGAACGGCTGTAAAACCGGCCACGCCAAAATCACGCGCGGCTACCAACTGCCGGCGAAGCACGTGATCCACACCGTTGGCCCCGTTTGGCAAGGCGGGCGTGCAGGTGAGCCGGCGTTGCTCGCTTCTTGTTACCAACAAAGTCTTGCACTCGCGACCAAGCATGGCGTGAAGACCATTGCGTTTCCGGCGATCAGTTGCGGTGTTTATGGGTATCCGCTGGAGCAAGCGGTGGCGATTGCGGTGCGAGCGTGCCGCGCGGTGGCGCGTGATGATTATTTCCAAAAAATCGTTTTTGCGTGCTTTGATGCGAACATGCTGGCGCTGTATCAAGCAGAATTGGCACAGTGCTGAGTTAGCACGCATCCTATGGCATCCGTTCGCCCTGAGCTTGTCGAAGGGCGATCAAGTTCGAACGGGCTTCGACAGGCTCAGCCCGAACGGGTAGATTTGCTCTCGAATGGTATTGAAGCCTTCATATGCCCGTCATCAAAACCAAACTAAAACCCACCAGCCCCGAATTCACCGCCGCCGCGCAGGCGATGCGTGAGCGCGTGGCGACGCTCGAACACATCACCGCCACCACAAAACAAGGCGGCGGCGAAACCGCGCACAGCCGCCACACCGCACGCGGCAAGATGCTGCCGCGCGAACGCGTCGCCGCGTTGCTCGATCCAGACACGCCGTTTCTGGAACTCTCCCCGCTCGCCGCGCACGAGGTCTACGGCGAGGCGGTACCCGCCGCCGGCATCATCACCGGCATCGGCACGGTGAGCGGCAACGCCTGCATGATCGTCGCCAACGACGCGACGGTGAAAGCCGGCACATATTACCCGCTCACGGTGAAAAAACATTTGCGCGCGCAGGAAATCGCGTTTGAAAATCGGCTGCCGTGTATTTATCTCGTCGATTCCGGCGGCGCACATTTGCCGAGCCAGGATGAAGTGTTCCCCGATCGCGAGCACTTCGGGCGCATCTTTTACAACCAGGCGCGCATGTCCGCCGCGGGTATTGCGCAGATTGCGTGCGTGATGGGCTCGTGCACCGCCGGCGGCGCGTATGTGCCGGCGATGAGTGACGAAACCATCATCGTCAAAAATCAAGGCACAATTTTTTTGGCGGGCCCGCCGCTGGTGAAAGCGGCCACCGGTGAAGTCGTCAGCGCCGAAGCGCTGGGCGGCGCCGACGTGCACACGCGGCTTTCGGGCGTCGCCGATCATCTTGCGGAAAACGATGCCCATGCGTTGAAGCTCGTTCGCACCTCCATAAAAAATATCAATATAATCAAATACTTACATATTAATCGCCAAACACCACTCGCGCCGGCTGTAGACACCGCCGAACTCGACGGCGTGATTCCAGTAAACCCACGCACGCCCTTCGACGTGCGCGAAATCATCGCGCGCGTCGTCGATAACTCGGAGCTTGATGAATTCAAAGCGCGCTACGACGCAACGCTGGTGACCGGCTTCTCGCACATCGACGGCTGGCCCGTGGGCATCGTCGCCAACAACGGCATTTTGTTTTCGGAGTCGGCACTCAAAGGCGCGCACTTCATCGAGCTATGTTGCCAACGCAATATCCCGCTGGTGTTTTTGCAGAACATCACCGGCTTCATGGTCGGCGCCAAAGCGGAAACTGGCGGCATCGCCAAGGACGGCGCGAAAATGGTCACCGCGGTGGCGTGCGCCAACGTGCCCAAATTCACGGTGATTGTCGGCGGCAGCTTCGGCGCCGGCAATTACGGCATGTGCGGCCGTGCCTACGGCCCGCGCTTCTTGTGGACCTGGCCCAACGCGCGCATCTCCGTGATGGGCGGCGAGCAAGCCGCGGGCGTGCTCGCGCAAGTCAAACGCGACGCGCTTGAAAAAAATGGCGCTGCGTGGAGCACCGAAGAAGAAGCCGCCTTCAAACAACCGATACTCGATCAATACACACGCCAGTCGAGCGCCTACTACTCCAGCGCGCGCTTGTGGGACGACGGCATCATCGCGCCGCGCGACACGCGCGCCGTGCTCGCACAGGGGTTGGCGATTGCGGCCAACGCGCCGATCGAACCCACGCGCTTTGGCGTTTTTCGCCTGTAGCGGCGGGCAACCGGGGGCGCCGCGTATAATTCGCGCCCAGACCACAGCGACCGCAAACACCATGAGCCAGGAAGTCCTCACCCGCATCGATGCCGACGGCAACGCCACGGTGGTGTTAAACCGCCCCCACGTGCACAACGCCTTCGATCCGGCGATGACGCGGCAGCTCACCGCGGCGCTCACAAAACTCGACGCCGATAAAAAAGTGCGTGCGGTAACGCTGATGGGCGCGGGCAAAAGTTTTTGCGCGGGCGCGGACATCGCGCACATGAAAGCCAGCGCCAAATTTTCGCGCGCGCAAAATTACAAAACCGCGCAAGAGTCGGCGCGCATGTTTTACACAATCTACAACCTGAGCAAACCCACCATCGCCTGCATCCACGGCGCGGTGCGCGGCGGCGGCCTGGGCGTGGTGGCGGCGTGCGACATCGCGATCGCGGCGCGCAGCGCGACCTTTCGTTTGTCGGAAGTCAAAATCGGCTTGATGCCCTCGATGATCAGCCCGTATGTGATCGCCGCCATCGGCCAACGCCAGGCGCGGCGTTATTTCGTCACCGGCGAAGAATTCGGCGCCGCGGAAGCGTGGCGCATTGGCCTCGTGCACGATATCGTCGAAGACGCCGAGTTGCACGGCGCGGTGGGCGGCGTGCTGGCGCAGTTGTATTCGAGCGGGCCGCAGGCGATGGCGGCGGCGAAAAAACTGATACCACTAGGTGCGCACGCCGATATCGATCAGAACATTCTCGACGAAACCGCACGGCGCATTGCGGATATACGTTCTACTGCCGAGGGGCAGGAAGGCTTGAGCGCGTTTTTGGAAAAACGCAAACCCAACTGGGTGGAACCCCAAAAACCCAAACGCAAACCCCGAAAATCTTAGACGCAGATGAACGCAGATTAACCCAAGAAAAAATCCGCGAAAATCTGCGTTAATCTGCGTCAAATGTTTTTTTGATTTTGAGGAACATCTATGTCCCTGCCCAAAAAAGTCCAGCTAGTCGAAGTCGGCCCGCGCGACGGCCTGCAAAACGAAGCCCAGCCCGTGCCCACCAACGTCAAAATCGAATTGATCCACCGCTTGCAAGACGCGGGCCTCAACTCGATTCAATCCACCGCGTTCGTCTCGCCCAAGTGGGTACCGCAGATGGCAGATAACGCGCAGGTGTTGGCGGGCATTACAAAGAAACCGGGTGTGTCTTATCCGGTGCTGGTACCCAACCGCAAGGGGCTCGATGCCGCAATGGCCGCGGGCTGCGATGAAATCGTGGTGTTTGGCGCGGCGACGGAAGCGTTTTCCAAGAAGAACACCAACTGCACCATCGCCGAAGGCGTCGCGCGTTTTGGCGAGGTGTGCGACGAGGCGTTGAAACACGGCATCAAGGTGCGCGGCGATATGTCGGTGTGCCTGGGCTGCCCGTATGAGGGCGAAGTCAGCGCGGCGGCGGTGGCGCGGCTTGCACGCGAGTTCGATCGCATCGGCTGCCAGCAAATCACCATCTGCGACACCATCGGCACCGGCACCGCGGGTAAAACACGCGCGGCGATCGAAGCAGTGGCGAAATACATCGCCATCGACCGCCTCGCGGTGCACGTGCACGACACCTACGGCCAGGCCATCGCCAACATCTACGCCGCGCTGGAATGCGGCATCACCATTTTCGATAGCTCGGTGGCGGGCCTGGGCGGCTGCCCTTATGCCAAGGGCGCCACCGGCAACGTGGCGACCGAAGACGTGTTGTATTTGCTCGACGGCCTTGGCATCGACACCGGTGTCGACATGAAAAAACTCATCGCCGCCGGCGATTACATTTGCGGCGTGCTCAACCGGCCGACCTATTCCCGCGCGGCAAAGGCGATTGCCGCCAAAATGGCCGCTTAGTCCCTACCTGGCTGGCACGTGCTCGACCCCGAAAGCCCTTACGACACGCCCTGCGTGCGCATCTGCATGATCGATCAGCAAAGCAAATTTTGCGTCGGTTGCGGGCGCACGCTCACGGAAATTTCTTATTGGACGCGCTACACGCCGGATGAGCGCCGCGCGATTTTGGAACAGCTACCGGCGCGGCTCGACCTCGCGGATTTCAAGGATTAAGCATGCCCCTATCACCATCAAAACCCCGCAAACCCATCCACACCCGCGACATCCAGTGCATAGGCTACGAACGCGACGACGGGCTATGGGATATCGAAGCACATCTGAAAGACACCAAAACCTATGTGCACACACGCCGCAGCGGCGATCCACCACGCCAGCCCGGCCAGCCGGTGCATGATATGTGGATACGGTTGACGATAGACCTTGATATGGTGATCCACGACGCCGAAGCGCGTACCGATGACGGGCCCTACCCCACCTGCGGCGACATCACACCGAATTTCAAGCGCTTGATCGGCGTCAAAATCGGCCCCGGCTGGCGCCTGGAAGTGGGCCAGCGTCTGGGCCGCACCCAAGGCTGCACGCATTTGGTGGAGTTGCTGTGGCCGCTCGCCACCACGGCGTTTCAAGCCACCGGCCGCGCACGCGAGGCGAAAAACGCCGGCCAGCCGCTCACCAAGCCGCCGTATCAACTGAACTCGTGTCACATCTACAAAGACGATAGCGAGTGGACCAGGATGCGCTGGCCGCAGTTTTATACCGGGGCGAAGAAGTCGGTCAACGATCCCGAAACGACTTAAAAACCTTCGACGCAGATTTACGCAGATGCACGCAGATTTTTATCTGTGTTCATCTGCGGTTAATTGGTTTTTGTTGTATGCGATCACTGCAAAAAACCCATAGGAAACACAGATATCTTGGGTTTAATCTGTGTAAATCCGCGTTAATCTGCGTCAAAGGTTTTTATAGACCTTCGCGTGCAGCGCCCGCGCCACCGGCGCCAGCGCGCCGAAGATGCCGATGCTCGCGAAGGCCAACCCCCACGCCAGCGTGCTTTGGTTGCCCCCGGCAAGATCGAGCACCACGCCGAACACCAGCGGCCCGGTGAGCGCGGCGCTGAAACCGACAAACGAATAAACGCCCAGCACCGCGCCGCGGCGTTCGGCGGGCGCGGAGCCGATGGCGCCGGCGGTCAGTGCGGCGGAGTCACCCAGCATCAGCGCGTGATGCAGGCACATCAGCGTAAACACCACCACCGACGGCAAGCCAGCCGTGAAGCCGAGCACGCAGGCGAGTAGCCCCGACAAACACATAAACAAAAAGATGATGCGCGTGCGGCCGAAACGCAGCGCGAGTTCGTTGCCGGTGACACTCATCAGCGGCCCGCATAAATTGATGATCGCCGCCAGCGCCGCCGCGCCCAGCACGCCGGCCACGGTGCCCGCCGGCTGCAAGCTCGCGGAGTACACCAAAAACGCCACCATCCAGCCGCGCTGCGCGAACAACTCGTAGCTGTGCAGCGCGTAGCCGAAGATGTAGTAGCGTGTGGTGCGATGCGCGAACACCGGCCGGAAATCCAGTAGCTTGGTGGTCGCGGGCTGCGCGCGCGTGCGCCCGCGCGGCATCAGCACATTCACCATCGCCGCCGCGATCAGCGGCGCGGTCGCGCCCAGGATAAATGCCGCTGGCCAGCCATGGCGCGCGCCCAGCCAGCCGCTCAGCAAAATCGACACGCTGGAACCCACGCCAAAACACGCGGCGTAAAACGCGGTGGCGCGCGCCTGCGCCGGGCCTTCGAGTTGATCAGTCAGCGTTTTAAGCCCCGGCATATAAGTGCCGCCCAACCCCGCGCCGATCACGAACTGAAAAAAAAGCGCGCTCCAAAACCCCTGCGCGAACAGCGCAAACCCCGCCGCGCCGAGCGCCGACAAACCGCACGCGCCCAAATAAATGCGCCGCGAGTCAACGCGGTCGGTCAACGCCGAGAGCACCGGCACCGCCGTCATATAGCCGGCGAAGGCGATACCGCCGATCAGCCCCGCTTCGGTGTTGGTGAGACTCCATTCTTTTTGAAACAGCGGCAGCAGCGTCGCATACGCGGCGAAAGCAACCATGCTTAAAGCTTCGGCCACGCACATGATCGCGGTCATGGTGACCGCGGAGCGCGGCTTACCCAACTACACCGCCCCCGCCTTCTTCAACAACGCCGCCACCGCCTGCGCCATGCGTCGATACCCTTTGGCGTTCGGGTGGATGGTGTCGGCTTTTTGATCGGGCTTGTACAAAATGTCGGTGACGATTTTGCCTTCATAAGGAATACCAAATTCCTTGGCGATATCCTCGAAAAACGCCGGCGCGCTGGTGAGCAACGCGGGGCGCGGCACACCGATCAGCATGACGGCGATGCCCTGCGCCTGGATGGTCTTGATAATCTCGCGCAGATTGTTTTTGGTTTCGTTCTCATCGACCTTGCGCAGCATGTCGTTGCCGCCCAGGCACACGATCATCAATTTGGGTTTGTGCTCGTCGATCACGCTTTGCAAGCGTGCAAGCCCGCCGGCGGTCACTTCGCCCGGCACGCCCGCGCGCACCACGTTGCGCGCGATGAGTTGCGCGAGCACCGCCGGATAACTCTCGCTTTCGTTGGCGCCGGTGCCGAAAGTCAGGCTATCGCCGAAGGCGACGATGACATCGCTCGCCGCGAGCTTGGTGAGCATGGGCACGCTGCCGCCGCATGCGGCGAGCAGTAACGCCCCCACCATCAATATTACGTAAGTATTTGATTTAATTGAATATTTTTTCATGCTTTGGCGACGCGCCCGCGCTTGAAATCGTGCAGGATTTCGCGCGCGGCGTTATGCCCCGGCGCGCCGGTGACACCGCCGCCGGGGTGGGTGCCCGCGCCGCACATATAAAGGTTCGCAAGCGGGCCGCGATACGCGGCATAACCCAGCAATGGGCGCGCGCTCCACAATTGATCCAGCGTTAACGCGCCATGGAAAATATCGCCGCCGACTAAACCAAAGCGCCGCTCCAAATCCAGCGGCGAGAGCACGCTGCGCGCAAGCACGCTTTTCTTAAAATTCGGCGCGTGCTCGGTGACGGTGTCGATCACCAAATCGGCGGCCGATTCCTTGATGTTGTCCCACTCGAAGCCCTTGGGCAGTTGCGGGTTAAAGTGCTGGCAAAACAAACTCGCCACGTGCTGCCCGCGCGGCGCGAGGCTGTCGTCCACCGTCGAGGGGATCAGCACCTCCACCACCGGTTTACGCGAGCAGCCCAGCGTGCGCGCATCGAAGTACGCTTGCTCCATGTAGTGCAGCGAGGGCGCGACGATGATGCCGGATTTATGATGATCCTGCGGCTGCGTGCCCGGCGCACAGGTAAAACTCGGCAACTCGGAGAGCGCGACGTTCATGCGAAACGTGCCCGAAGCGCATTTGTAGTTGTGCATGCGCCGCAAAAACTCTTCATCCAGCACATGCTTGGGCACAAGTTTGGTGTAGAGCAACTTCGGATTCAGGTTCGACACCACGCAGCGTGCGTCGATCACGCGTCCGTCGTTAAGCTGCACGCCTTGTACGCCGCGCATGTCCACACACACCTGCGCCACTTCGCAACGGGTGGTGATTTCCACGCCGCGGCGCTCGGCTTCTTTTTTCATCGCCTGCGTGATCGCGCCCATGCCGCCGATGGCGTGGCCCCACGCACCGCGCTTGCCGTTGACCTCGCCGATCACGTGGTGCAGCAGTACGTAAGCCGAGCCCGGCGTGTAGGGGCTGGCGAAATGGCCGACGATGGCGTCAAAGCCAAATGCCGCCTTGATCGGCTCGGATTCGAACCAGCTATCGAGCACGTCGCCCGCGCTTTTGGTAAAAAAATCCAGCACGTCGCGGCGTGCCACCATGTCGATGCGTCGCATGCGCCGCGTCATTTTCAGCGCGCTCATCACCTCGACCAAACCGCCGCCGATGTTGGGCGGCGTCTCCAGCAGCATATCGCGTACCACCTTGGCGGCGCGCTCCAGCGTTTCGAAATACCGTGGGAGCTGCTCGGCATCGCGCTTGGAAAAACGCGCCACTTCGGCTTGCGTGGCGGCGAGTGTCGGCCCCACCCGCAACGATTGGCCGTTGGGCAGCGGCAAAAAATTCGCCAGCGGCCGCTCGACGATGCGTAAGCCATGTTCCGCCAACTTTAAATCCGCGATCACTTGCGCATTGAGCAGGCTCACCGTGTACGCTGCCACGGAATTACGAAAGCCCGGAAAAAATTCCTCGGTGATCGCAGCACCCCCGACTTCGCTGTGGCGCTCGATCACGCGCACCTTGAGCCCGCCGGCGGCGAGGTAACATGCGCACACCAGGCCGTTGTGGCCGCCGCCGACAATAATGGCGTCGTATTTTTTCTCTAGGGACATGGGACGGCGCGTCGCGAAAAGCCGGTATTATGGGGGTTGCCCGGCGCCGCAGCCAGCGCGCGCGAACGCGCCAGCATCCGCCTCAGAGATGGACCATGGGAGAACATTTGGCGCGCCCGGCGCGATTCGAACGCACGACCCCTGCCTTCGGAGGGCAGTACTCTATCCAGCTGAGCTACGGGCGCCTGACGCGGATTTTACCATGCGCGCACCTCGCGGGCTTTTACCGCACCCGCCGCGCAAGATATAATTCGTTGTTTACACGCGCATAATCCCTCAGAACGTCATCGAAAGCCCCTTTATGAGCACGCCGCACTCGCACGACGAACACAGCAGTTTTATCAAAACACCGACGCAGCTGATCGTGGTGGTGATTCTCGCCTTTGTGATCCCCATCGCCGTCATTTTCACCATCATTCATTTCGTGATGGGCGACAGCAAGGAACAAATGCGCGCCAAGCCGGTCATGTCCGATCGAGCCATAGCCGAGCGCATCAAACCCGTGGGCAGCACGCCCGACATCGAAAAAGGCTCCTCGCCGCTGGCGCCGCCGCCGGTGGCCGCCGCGGCGCCAGCGTCCGCCGCCGATGCCGGTAAAGCCGCGGCCCCCGACGGCAAGGCGGTGTACGATGCCAACTGCCTGGCCTGTCACGCCGCCGCTGTCGCGGGTGCACCCAAGGTCGGCGACAAAGCCCAATGGGCCGCGCTGGTCGGCGCCGGCGCGGCCGCGCTCACCGCCTCCGCGATCAAGGGCAAAAACGCCATGCCGCCCAAAGGCGGTAACCTGAGCTTGAGCGACGATCAAGTGAAGGCTGCGGTCGACTACATGATTGCGCAATCAAAGTAACCGTGCACCCGACTGCACGCAAAGGCGCGGCACCCCGCGCCTTTTTCATTTAGCACTGCATCATGGCCATCTACGCCATCGGCGACGTCCAAGGCTGCTATGATGCGCTGCGCCGCCTGCTCGACATCGTGGGCTTCGATCCGCCGCGCGACAGGCTGTGGCTGGTCGGCGACCTGGTCAATCGCGGCCCGCAATCGCTGCAAACGTTGCGCTACCTCTTGCGCCTGGGCGATAACGTGGTGAGCGTGCTGGGTAACCACGATTTGCATTTGCTGGTGGCCGCCAGCAGCTACACCAAGCAATACCCGGGCGACACCCTGAGCGGCATCCTCGACGCGCCCGACCGCGACGAACTTTTGCACTGGCTGCGCCAGCAAAAACTCATGCATGTCGGCAACGGCTACGCCATGGTGCACGCGGGCTTGCTGCCGCAGTGGAGCGTCGCAAAAGCGTTATCACTCGCGCGCGAAACCGAGGCCGTGCTGCGCGGCGGCGATTACGATGACTTGTTGCGCCCGCTCTACGGCAACCACCCTGCGCGCTGGAGCGACGAGCTTAAGGGGGACGAGCGTCACCGCGTCATTGTCAACGCCATGACGCGCATGCGGCTGTGCACGCTTGAAGGCGAAATGGAATTTCGCCACAAGCTCGCGCCAATCAACATGCCGTCCGGTTACCTGCCGTGGTATGACATACCCAACCGCGCTAGCCGCGACACGCCGATTCTGTTCGGCCACTGGGCCTCGCTCGGCGTGCTGCTGCGCGCCGATGTCATCGGGCTGGACTCCGGCTGCGTATGGGGGCGCAAACTCACCGCGTTCAGGCTTGAGGATCGGCGCACGTTTCAGTGCGGATGCGCGGGCTTGGCGAGCGTAGGCGACTGATCCCGCTATTCTGCTATGCTGCTATTCTGATGAGATTCATCGCCTCAAGCGAACCGCCGTTCACTCGCGGAATTGCGTAATTACGTAATTGCGTAATATTCACAAGGCGCACCGCCGGCTAGCCAGGAGACACCCTCATGCGATTTGGCTTCATGTTTTTCGCGCGCGACCTCGTACAGTCGGTGGGCAGCACTGCGCGGCTAGCCGAGGCGCACGGCTACGACCTGCTCGGCATCGGCGACTCGCCCTCGCTCGCGCACGATCCATTTCTCGCACTCGCCATCGCGGCACAGAACACAAGCCGCATCCGGCTCGGCACCACCGTCACCAATCCACAGACGCGCCATCCGCTGATCCTCGCCAACTGCGCCGCATCCGTGGCGCAGCTCGCTCCTGATCGCGCCTTTCTGGGGCTGGGCATCGGCAACAGCGGCGTGCGCCACGCGCTCTCGCCGCCCGCAACACTCGCGACGCTCGAAAGCACCGTCGGCACGGTGCGCGAGCTGCTCGCCGGCGGCGCAGTGGCGGGCGGCGGCTCGAAAATGCGGGTGCACGGCGGCGGCGTGCGCATGCCCATCCTGATCGCAGGCAGCGGCCCGCAATCGCTGCGGCTCGCGGGCCGCGTCGCCGATGCCGTATTCATCAATCTCGGGTTCACGCCCGAGGTGCTTGCCGACGGTGTGCGCTGGGTGCGCGAAGGCGCGAAAGCCGCCGGGCGCGATCCGGCTGCGATCGAAACCTGGGCGTTCGGCATCGGCGCAATCGCGCCCACGCGCGAGCAGGCGCTCGACGAGGCGATCGGCCCCGCGCTCGCGATCGCCGCTTACATCTTGCGCGGCGATCCGGCTGCCAAGCGAATTCCGGCTGCGGTCGCCGAAAAGGTCGGACAGCTCCTGCGCGAATACGAGTACGGCGAGCATCTGACGCCGGGCCACACGTCGAACTACCGCCTCGCGCTGAAACTGGGCATCTCCGATTACCTGCTCGAGCGTTTCGCGATCGCCGGCACGGCGCAAGACTGCAAGGCGCGCATCGCAGCCGTGCGCGAGGCCGGTATCGAGAATCTTTGCCTGAGCTTTACCGCGAGCCCGGATCTTGCGCGCTACGTGCGCGGCTTTGGCGAAGCGGTCCTGCCGGCGTTCCGGCCGCCTACTGCGTGATCTTGAGCTTCGCCGCCTCAATGAGCCTGCCCCATTTGTCGTGCTCGGCGCGAATGAGCGCACCAAACTCGGCCGGCGTGCTGGCGACGACGTCGAGCGCCTGCTCGGCGAGCATCGTTCGATTGTCCGGCTCCTTGAGCAGTCCGGCGACTGCGGCCGACAGGCGCGAGACGATCGCGGGCGGCGTCCCCGCAGGCGCGAGCAGGCCCACCCACGCGCCGCTATCGAGCTGAGGAAAACCGGCTTCGGCCGCCGTGGGAATGCCAGGCAGCGCGCCCGAGCGCTGCGCGCCGGTGACCGCCAAAGCTCTTAACTTATTCGTCCGGATGTGCGGCACCGGCACCGCGGCCGCCATGACCGACAAATGCACTTGGCCGCCGAGCAGGTCGGCGAGGGCCGGGGCACCGCCTTTGTACGGCACGTGCAACATGTCAATTCGTGCCAGAAGCTTCAGTTGCTCCGCGGCAAGGTGCCCCGAGGAGCCGGCGCCTGGCGAGGCATAGGTGAGGGCTGCGGGCTTGGTGCGTGCGAGCGTTATCAGCTCCTGCAGTTTCTTCACCGGCAGCGACGGGTGCGTCACCACCACGAGGGGCGAGTTGGCCACGCCCGCTACGGCAGCGAAATCGGTAAAGATGTTAAAGCGCAGGTTTTTGTAGATATGCGGATTGACCGCATGGCTGTCGAGCACCATGAGCAGCGTGTAGCCGTCGGGCGGAGCCGCCGCGACGATGGCGGTGCCGAGCGTGCCAGCCGCGCCGCCGCGATTGTCGACCACGATCGTGATGCCTTTTTGCCCCAGCCCGTCCGGCAGCCGGGCGGCGATATGGCGCGTCACCGTGTCGACCAGGCCCCCGGCGGGAAACGGAACCACGATACGGATCGGTTTGCTCGGATACGCCTGCGCGGCGGCGGTGCCGCCTGGCGCGAGGGTCGCGCAGAACGCAATGCACAACGCGCGAAGCGCTGCACCAGGACTGCAAGGCATGAGGCGGACTCCCATGAATCGATGCGAGCGGCCATTGTAAGCGAGTTCCTCGTCGGCCCTACGCTTACTGCAGCTAAATGGCGCTTATCTTTTTAAAACAGGAACGACGAAGATGGGGATGTGCGTCTTTCCCTCGGAAGGCCCTCCGAGAAACGGCTCATCGATTCCGGCCTGCGCGACATAAGCGATATCGATACTGGCCATGTTGAGATATTTCTGCTTGAACACGGGAATATCCCTGCCCAGTCTATCGCGATAGACCATCCGCGCACCTCTTACCGTCAGCCCGATGGTGGACGTCGCCAGAAAATGGAAATTTTCAAGGTATACGGCTTTTCCCCGTTCCATCTTGAACCGAATGCTAAACGGGGCTGTCGATACAGCGCTGGCGACGTCGCCGCTGATCAGTGACCAACGGAATACCTCATAGTCGCCCGGGGGCAACGCCATGGCAAACACGGTGCCCTTCGGTGCGCTGTCGAAATCCCCCTGAAAAGTCATCGGAAACATCAAAGGCAAACCCGTGTACATGGAGACGATGCGTTCCTTTTCGCCCGACAGTTGCCGAATGTGAATTCGATAGTTTGAATAGCGCCAATCGAAGGTAATCGAACCGATGACCACGCCTTCTTGGGTCTGAGCGGTTATCCGGTAATCGCTGGCAACCTCATAAGTGGCGCACCCGCCAAGCGCCGCAATAAGCAACACGACCAACCCGATACGCTTCATTCGGCAACCTCCAGCGACGGCACTTAGGCCTGACCACGCGCGCCACACAATGATCGGATGCGCCTGATCGAAAGTGAACGGAAAAGCGGTGGGCGACGCGCCGCACGTCGGCGCTGAGCGCAGCGAAGCGCAATCGTTGCGCCAACGTGACCGCGCGCGATGCGCCGCCTTTGTCGGCCCCACTTCACTCAACAAAAAATATCAATTAAATCAAATACTTACGATTAATCTCATGAAAGCCGATGCGGCTTGTCTATCGTGGTTCAGATGGCTCCACGCATCCCCGCATCCAAAACCTCAGCGCGGCGCCAGGCGTATCAAACGGTATTCGTAACGTTGCGCGAAGCTCTGTTCGCGCCGCGCCGGGCGCACCAGCCGGTCTAAAAAGCGGCCCAGCAGCCGCTCGGCAAAAAACGCTTTGACCGGGTTCGCGGCGCGGTACTCGGCGCGTAGCCGTTGCACGAAGGGGGAGAAATGAGCGTTCTTGAGGTGGTCGAGTACGTAGAAGGTGGGCAGGATCGCCTCGGTCAGGTCTTCGTCGACGGCGACCCGCAGCGCGCCCTGGCGCTCAACCTCGGCGAGAAAGTCGGCGTGAGTGCCGCGGGTGCCGCCGCTGTCGGCGGCTTGCGCCGCGCGCCGGAAGTAATCAAAAATAATCGCCCCGTCGCGCCCGTAGCGGGTGATCTGGCGCAGCGCCGCGGCCAGCTCGATGTAGTGAAAGCTCTCGGCAAACAGGCACAGGTCGAAGCGCTCCGCGCTGTCGAAATCCTCGAAGCGTAAGGTGTGCACCGGCACTGTCGCGGGCAGCTTGCGGCGCGCAATTTGGTTTAACTGCTCGGACGGGCACAGGCATTGAACGCGGTAACCGAGCCGGGTCAGCGCCATTGCGTTCGATCCGGTGCCGGAGCCGACATCGAGTATGCTTTTCGCGCCGGCGGGGATGGCGGCGGCGAGGCGGTCGAAGTAGGCCTGTTGCGCGCGGCCGAGCACCTCGGCCGAAGGCGTGTCGGGACGGCCCTTGGGCCAGTAGCCGTAGTGCAAAAAGCCGTGGCCGAACACCACCTCCGAGAGCAATGCCTCGACGTCAAGCCTGGTTTCTTTTAACTTCACCGGCCTCCCCGAGCCGCGATGCACCCGCGCGCGCGGGCGTAAGGCCTCGATGATAACACCACCTATCGAGATCGCTGACGATGCGCCGCGCGCGCGATGCGGCGCGGCTTACGCCGGCCGGTACGAAAACTGCGCGCGCACCACGCCGTGATCGGCTGCGCCTTCGTTCTCGCGCAGCCCTTCATCATTCAGATGGTCGTTGAAGATGTCGAGCCGGTCGAACTTCCAGCGGCGATTGCGCGAGTTATCGTAAAGTTCTTCGCTCACCAGAATGTGATCGAGCGAACCATGAACGTCCTGGTGCACATAGGTGTAGTAGACGTCGCGCAAGCTTCGCAGTTGCTGCAGGCTTTGCGCCGAGTAAAGCGCCGTATCACGTCCGCCGGCCGACAGCGGCTGCAAGAATCTTGGCTGTTCGGTCAGCACATCGAGGGTGTTCGAATCCTGCCCGTCGTTCAAGTCGCCGAGCACGACCACCGGGGTGCGCGTGGCGCTGGTTAAGTCGGTAATCAGTATGCGCAGCGCCAACGCTTCCGCGGTGCGGCGTATCGTCGAAAGCGCGCGGCCAATCGCCTCACCGTGCCGCGCGTAAAGGTCTTTATCCTGCCGGTACCACGGGTCACTCGCCACGCTGGTCGGCGCTTTGGATTTGAAGTGGCACACGTAGACGTGGATCGCCTGCTCGGCGCGCCGGGGCTTGATGCGCAGATGCAGCACCGGCCGCGAGAACTTGCCGATATCGACGAACAGGGCGGCGGTCTGCTTATCTTCGCCGCGGCTTTGCAGTCGAAACGCCGGCGGAAAGTTGGTGATCCACTCCGGTTCGCCGTCGAGCAGGTTCTTGCGCACGGCGCCGGCGCAGGTAATGCCCTGCCCGCGCTGATTGGCCGGAGCGATCAGCAAGTAGTCTTGCATGATCCCCGCCGCTTCCAACACCCGGCGCAAGGTATCTTGATGCCACAATTCCTGAAAGCCATAGACGTCCGCTTTTACGCGGCCCACCATCGCCGCCGCCCAGGCCACTTTGCGTTTTACCGCGGCCGCGTCCCAACCCGCGCGGTTACGGTACATGGGCAGCCCGGGCTCATTCAGGTTGTGAAGATTGAAGGTGGTGAAGCTGACGGTTCTCTGAGTCGTCATAGGCCTTGATTTGAACCAGGTGTTGAGCGCGGCCACCCGCAAGATCCAGCGCCTGCCGCGCGGGCTTATCCCCCGCTAATGCACCGTCGCGCCGACCTGGCGGAATGGCTTGCCGATTCTCTAATGATCCGACTTCAAACGCTGCGTCAGTTCGTCCACCGAACGTATGGTGGCGTCATAGTTCAGCACACTCATTCTCGAAACGATATCGGGTTCGCGCAGCGCCCGCGCCAGTGCCTGATTGAGCTGATCGATAATCGCGCGCGGCGTGCCCGCCGGCGCGAACAGGCTCACCCAGGTCACCGATTCGAAGCCCGGCACGGTGTCGGCAATCGGCGGAATATCCGGCAGTTGCGACACGCGCTGCAAGGACGTCACGCCCAGCGGCCGTGCGCGCCGCGCCTTGAAGTGCTCGATGATATCGCCGACCCCCGCGGTCATGGCCTGGGTTTCACCCGAAACCAGACCGATCACCGCGGGCCCGCCGCCCTTGAACGGCACGTGGGTGACACTGATGCCGGCGCTTGACTCCAGCATCACCGTGTTCAGGTGAATAAAGCTGCCGAAACCGGCATGGCCGAAAATAATCTCCTTGGGGCGTTTGCGCGCCAGCGCGATGAACTCTTTCACCGAGCGCGACGGCATCGAGGGGTGCACGGTGAGTGCGGCAACCAGAATACCCAGCGTCGCGACCGGGGCGAAATCCCCCAGCGCGTCGTACGGCAGATTTTTATGCAAGTGCGGATTGGAGACATGCGAAGCGACGGAATTCACCAGCAAGGTGTAGCCGTCGGGCTTGCTTTGCGCCACGGTGGCCGTGCCCACGGTGCCGCCCGCGCCGGAGCGGTTTTCGACCAGAAAGTTTTGCCCCACTTGCTCCGAGACCTTGGGAAACACAATGCGCGCCATGATGTCGTTTGCCCCGCCCGGCGGAAACGGGACGATCACACGCACCGGCTTGGCCGGATAAGGCTACGACCAGGCCGCACCCGTCGCGGCTAGCACGCCCACACTCAGAGCGACAGACAACCGAATAACCTTCATGCTCACTCTCCTCCTAATTATGCGCGTAGCGCGCGGTGTTCGTATTGTGGGCATTGTATCCCTTTTAGTTTTGTGTGTGATCCGATCTTTGTTGCGCGCCGCTGGCGCTTACTGCGCGATCGCGCCGGTCGCCTTCACCAATGCGGTGAAGCGTTTGCGTTCCTGGGCGCGGAACTGATCGAGCTCTTTACGCCCGCCGGCGGTGATTTCGATGCCGTGGCCCCTGAGCTTGTCGGCGAACGCCGGCTGGCGGATGCCCCGCAGCACTTCGGCCGATGACTTGGCGAGCACTGCTTCGGGGGTGCCCCTGGGTGCAACGACGCTGTACCAACCGAAAGTGTCGTAGCCCGGCAGCGTTTCGCTGATGGCAGGTGCGTCAGGCAGACCGCCCACGCGCTTGGCGGTAGTGACGCCGAGCGCACGCAAGCGCCCGCTATCGACGTGCGGTTTTCCCACCGGGAACACCGCGAACGACACTTGAATCTGATTGGCCATCACGTCGAGCAGCGCCTGAACAATGCCTTTGTAGGGCACGTGCACGATGTTGATGCCGGCGGCGCGTTTGAACATTTCCATGGTGAAATGCTCGCCGCCGCCGGTACCACCGGAACCGTGGCGCAGTGCGCCCGGCGATTTTTTCGCCAGCGCGATCAGTTCCGGCACCGAATCGGCGGGCAGCTTGGGGTTGGTCAGCAAAATGTATGGCACCAGGCCGATCATCGCGATCGACGGGAAGTCGCGGTCGAGGTCGAATTTGAGGTTCGGGTACACGCCCGAGGTCGCGATAAAAAGTTGCGAGGTCACCAGCAACCAGGTGTAGCCGTCCGGGTTGGCACGCAGCGCCTGCTCCGCGCTGATGATGCCGGCCACGCCCGGCCGCGGGTCGACCACCACTTGCTTGCCCCACGCGTTGACCAGATGCTCGGCGATCAGCCGCGCGATGATGTCGGGCCCCGAGCCCGGCGCGCTGCCGATGATCAAACGGATCGGTTTGTCGGGAAACGCGTCTGCCTGCGCGGCGTGCGTAACGCCGTGAAACGGCCATGCCAGCACTGCAATTGCGACCAACAGTTTGCGAAACGTCATGGGGTTTTCTCCTCGGTGAAAATTGCTACATTATGATGCGCCTGCTTCCTTTGCGTGTTTTTGCGTGTTACCCGCGTTTTGTTGTTTACGGCTCGGTGCGCCTTGCAGTGTAGCCCAATCCGGCAAGCGCCATCAGCGGCCCTGCAACGCACTAACCGATCGTCGAATTAAACGCCCCGCCGTCGAGCAACAAATTCTGCCCCACGATAAACCCGGATGAGGCCGCGCACAAAAACGCGCACGCTTCGCCGAATTCGAACGGGTCGCCGACGCGGCCCGTGGGGTTGACCTTGGCGCGATCGGCGAGCACATCTTCCACCGAACGGCCCGATTTGCGCGCCGCCTCGATGGCGCCGGCACGTAGCCGGTCGGTCAAAAACGGCCCCGGCAACAAACCATTGATGGTGACGTTGTGGCGCGCCACTTGACGCGCCAGCCCGCCGACAAAACCGGTCAACCCGGCGCGCGCGCCGTTGGACATGCCCAGTTCCGGTATCGGAGACTTCACCGATCCCGAGGTGATGTTGACGATGCGGCCGAATTTGCGCGCGATCATGCCGTCCACCACGCTCTTGATCAGCATGATCGGCGTGACCATATTGCCGTTCACCGCTTTCATCCACGCCGCCTCGTCCCACTCGCGAAAATCGCCGCGCGGCGGGCCGCCAGCGTTGTTGATCAAGATATCCGGGTTGGGGCACGCGGCGAGCACCCTGGCGCGGCCCTCGGGCGTGGTGATGTCGCACGCCACCGCAGTGACGCTGCGTCCGGTGGCGGCGCGAATTTCCGCCGCGGTGGCTTCGAGTTCGCTGGCGGTGCGCGAATTGATTACCAGGTCGACGCCGTTACGCGCGAGCGACAGCGCGCAGGCTTTACCGAGGCCCTTGCTCGCCGCGCAAACGATGGCTTTTTTGTCTTTGATGCCGAGGTCCATGATGGGGGTCCTTGTGTTCGTGATGAAGGTGGATCGCAATGTAGCGCCGTGCGTGCAGTGGGGTCAATCACTACAAGATCGGCGCTGGCACCCCTCTCCCCCGTCCCCTCTACCGCTCGCGGGGGGTAGGGGAGAGGGCAAACTTGTGCAAATACCAACGCCCATGAAACGGCGAGCGGCGTTTCTCCCGCTACGGATCAAGCCGCCGCACGATCAGCTCACGCACTTCGCGCGCGAGTTCCTTGCGCGGCTTGCCGGCGGTGGCGAGCGGCGGCAAAAAATGCAGGTCGACGTGAAACTCGTGCTGGGTGAGCATGTTGCGCAAGGTGTCGTAGGCGGTTTTGTCGCCGTCGTAGGCGGCCTCGGTGCAAATCGAACCGTCGTTTCTGCGATAACGGATCGCCACCGGAAACACCGGCGCATCGGCCGCTTGCGCGGGGCGCAGCAGCGAGCTGTGAAACGGCAGCACGGTCGTGCCGTCGGTGGTGGTGCCTTCGAGAAACACGGCCATGCCGGCGGCATTGCGCAGCGCGTGCGAAATCACGTCGTCAAGCCGCGCCAGATCGCGCCGGCGTTCGCGCTCGATAAACAAGGTGTCAGCCTTCACGCACAACCAACCGACCAGCGGCCAGCCGCGCACCTCGGCCTTGGCGACAAAACGCGTGGGCACCGCGGCATTGATGGCGAATATGTCGAGCCACGATACGTGGTTGGCCACCAGCATGAAGGGCGTGCCGTTGTGTTGCGGCGGTTCGCCATGCACGGTGAGGTTGGCCGCGAGATGGCGCATGAGTTGCGCCGACCAGCGCTGCAGCGCAAGGCGTTTGCGCGTGGGCGACATCAACGGGTAAGCCACGCCGGCGATGCTCGCGGCGCGTGCGAAGTGCGTCGCCACGCGGGTAAAGCGCCAGGCGCGGGTCAGGCGCGAGGTGGCGCGCGCGCTACGCTGCGAGTGGCTATCCACGGCGCTTGCGGGCTTTATTCAGCGTAAAAAATATTGAATTAAATCAAATACTTACGTTAATACACTGGAAGTAGGTGGCAAGCTTACCAGAGCGTCTCGCCAAAATTGGCTTTATACATCGCCGCGATTGAAGCGCGGGTGTAGCGGTGATTTTGCGGCCCGCGCTGGGCGATTTTGAGCGAGCCAATCAGCGACGCCAGCCGCCCGGTCACCGCCCAATCCAGCCCGTTGGTAATGCCGTAAAGCAGCCCCGCGCGAAACGCGTCGCCGCAGCCGGTGGGGTCGAGCACCGCGGCGGGTTTGACGCTGGGGATGTCGTATTTTTTGCCGCCGGCGAAGATCTCCGAGCCTTTGGCACCCAGCGTGACGATCAGCGCTTTGACTTCTTTCGCCAGCGCTTCGATGGATTGACCGGTGCGTTCTTGCAAGAGTTGCGCTTCGTAGTCGTTCACCGTCACGTAGTCCGCGAGCCTGACGAAATTCAGCAGCTCCTCGCCGTTAAACATCGGCAGCCCTTGCCCCGGATCAAAAATAAACGGAATACCCGCCGCGTGAAACTCGCGCGCGTGTTGCAGCATGCCCTCGCGCCCGTCGGGCGAGACGATGCCAAGCTTCACGTCCTTGGCGTCTTGCACATGGTTTTCATGCGAAAAATTCATCGCGCCGGGGTGAAACGCGGTGATCTGATTGTCGTCCAGATCGGTGGTGATGAACGCTTGCGCGGTGTACGAACTCGCCACCACGCGCACATGCGTACGCGCAAGCCCCAAACTATCCAGCCGCGCAGTGTATGGCGCGTGGTCGTCACCAACGGTCGCCATGATCAACGGATCGCCGCCCAGCATTTGCAAGTTATAGGCGATGTTGCCCGCGCAGCCACCGTATTCACGCCGCATATCGGGCACCAGGAACGCCACGTTAAGTATGTGCAGCTTATCGGGCAGAATGTGATTCTTGAACTGGTCGCGAAACACCATGATGGTGTCGTACGCAATAGAGCCGCAAATCAAAGTCGACATGGTTTCCTCTGAAAAAATTTGTACACATTATATCAACGCGCTCCTCCAATCGCCTTGACGCAATCTCGGGATTTAATTTGCATGCCATCCAAATCGGCGCATAATCCGCCCTGGACTCAGTCCAGCGCGGCAACTTCCTAACAATTCTCTTGCAATACAACAAGGAGGCAATAACGATGCTGAAGGAATTTTAAAGAATTTGCATTGAAGGGCAACGTGCTTGATCTTGCCATCGGTGTGGTAATCGGCGCGGCATTCGGCAAGATTGTCGATTCCTTGGTCAAGGATTTGATCATGCCGATCGTAGGCTTGTTGACCGGCGGCGTGGATTTTTCCAACATGTTCGCGGTGTTAAAAGCCGGCGCCACGGCGGGGCCGTATGCCACGTTGGATATCGCGCAAAAAGCCGGCGCGGTCACCTTTAACTACGGCGTGTTCATCAACACCATTATTTCCTTCATCATTATTGCATTTGCGATATTCATGGTGGTCAAGGCGTACAATAAGGCCAAAAAGGCCGAACCGCCACCCGCCCCGCCCGCGCCGCCGGAAGACGTCTTGCTGCTGCGTGAAATTCGCGACTCGCTGAAAAAATAACTCGGCGTAGCCCATAAAAAGCGCGGCCGAGCGGCCGCGCTTTTTTTACGCCCACGGCTTTACCCTAGCAACGCCAGCGCCCACACCACCACGACATTGATCAGCGCCAACATCACCGCGGCGCTGCCCACATCCTTGGCGCGTTTGGACAGTTCGTGGCGCTCGAGCGACACGCGATCGACCACCGCCTCCACCGCGGAATTCACCAGTTCCACGATCAACACCAGCAACACACTGCCGATCATCAGCGCCCTGCCCACGCCGCTCACCGGCAAAAAAAACGCGGCGGGAATTAACGCCGCCGCGATCCATACCTCTTGCCGGAACGCCTGTTCGTGTTTAAACGCCGCCTTCAGCCCATCGAGCGAATAAAACAACGCGTCGCCGATGCGGCGCAGACCCAACTGGCTTTTGTGCGGGCTCGATGCCAAGGGGGTTTATCGTAAGTATTTGATTTTATTTATTATTTTTCTATTCAGCCCCGTGCAAACGATGCACCCTATTTCCCCTCACTCTGCCCTCCCACAGGCAGAGCGTGCGAAGCCGTTCGCCCCGCGGGAGAAGGATGGGGAGAGCGAAGCGAGGGGGCCGCAGGCGGGGGGCGCGCGTTTCCCGCACGCACTGAACAAACACAATCAGGCCAAGGTTTTTTCGTACGCCGCCGCATCGAGTAAAGTTTGCAGCTCGTTGGCGTCGGCAAGTTTCATGCGAAAAAGCCATGCGCCATAGGGGTCGGCATTGACCGACTCCGGCGCATCTTCCAAAGCAGCATTGATTTCAGTGACCACGCCAGAGGCCGGCGCGTGCACATCCGCCGCCGTTTTCACCGACTCGATCACACCGCAGGCCTCACCCTGCTTCACCGTGCTGCCCACCGCGGGCGGCTGCACGTAAACCACGTCGCCCAGTTGCTCTTGCGCGTGGCCGGTGATGCCGACCGTGTAAATGCCGTCGGCCCCGGCGTTAATCCAAGTGTGTTCGGGGTGATATTTCAGTTCGATGGGATTGGACATGGTGGCTCAGGTTTGTGGTGCGGGTCAGTAGTGTCCGGACGTTAATCGAATAAATTCAATTGGTTAGCGGACATGTCCGGAATTTCGTCGGCGACGATTTTGTTAAGTAGTTGATCCAA
>Ga0194132_10003204_pt1 | contig 29471 bp, 28 predicted proteins | sample TA2KigOf80mmetaG_FD_148612 | JGI IMG/M metagenome (GOLD analysis project Ga0194132, IMG submission 148612) | Freshwater microbial communities from Lake Tanganyika, Tanzania - TA2015054 Kigoma Offshore 80m | ecosystem: Environmental > Aquatic > Freshwater > Lake | place: Tanzania: Lake...
AGGTGGCGCCGTCGATGATGGACTTGCGGTCGATGACGTGGTTGACCGCCTGACGCATGCGGAGATCGCTGAAGGGCTTCTTGTTGTTGTTGAGGATCAGCGGCACCTCGCCTTCGGTCGAGCCGATCACGACCTGGAAACGGTTGTCCGACTTGAAGCGATCCAGAGTCTCGGTCGCACCGACGGTCGGGAAGGCGTCGATGTCGCCGGCGAGCAGCGCCGGCACCTGGGCGGCGGCGTCCGGCACGAACTTGAAGGTCGCCTGGCGGATCTGCGCCTTGGACGGGTCGCGATAGGTGGTCGACTTCTCGAGCACGACGCGATCGCCCTTGACCCACTGACGGAACTTGTAGGGGCCGCTGCCGACCGGGTTGGTCTTGTTGTTCTCGGCTGACTTGGGATCGAAGATAGCTGCACCGCCCGAGGCCATATAGGAGAGGAAGAGAGCCGACGGCGCCTTCAGCTTGATGACGACCGTTTCCGGATCGGGCGTCTCGATGCCGGCAATGTTGCCGAAATGACGCTTGGTCGGGTTGGTCGAGGTGGCCGAGCCGGCGCGGTCGAAGGACCACTTCACCGTCTCGGAGGTGAGCTTCTCGCCATTGTCGAAGACGACGCCTTTCGGCAGCTTGAAGGTATAGACCTTGCCGTCCTCGCCGGCGGTCCAGGATGTGGCGAGGCTGGGTTGCACCGTGCCGTCCTCGCCGATGCGCGTCAGGCTCTCATAGACATTGACGCTGAAGATCACGTCGATCGCCGCAGCGGCGTTCTGCGTCGGGTCGAGCACCGGCGGCTCGTCCTGCATGCCGATGACGATGGTGTCCTTGGCAGCGAAAGCGGCGGTCGCCGTCATGAGAAGAGCGACGGCCAGCGAGGTCGAGAAGACGTGCATCTTAAGCTCCTCCAAATGGAAGCGGCGCAACCGTGCCCTGGGCAGGTTGCGCCGCGATGACAGCATTATGACTAGTTCGTCCAGCGCACCTCGGTCAGGTCGTTCGCCTGCACCGGGCTGTTCTCCCACAGGCCCTCGATCTTCGCGTTCCACACGCCGGTCTTCGGCAGCATGAACAGGTAGCCGTTGACCGCGTCGGCCGCCAGCATGCGCTGCGCGTCGCCGAAGGCCTTGTTGCGGATGTCGTCGGTGCCGGCCGAGACCGTGATGTCGATCAGCGACTTGAACTCTGGCTTGCCGTACTGGAAATAGTAGTTCGGGTCGGCGTAGATGTTGATGTCGAGCGGCTCGGTGTGGCTGATGATCGTCAGGTCGAACTGCTTGTTCCTGAATACCTGCTCAAGCCATTGCGGGAACTGCAGCTGCTCGATCTGCGCCTTGATGCCGACCTGCTCGAGCATGGCGGCGATCAGTTCGCCGCCGCGCTGCGCATAGGCCGGCGGCGGCAGGCGGAGCGACAGCGTCAGGTTGGTCTTGCCGGCTTCTGCCAGCAGGGCCTTCGCCTTCGCCGGGTCGTAGGGATAGACGCCGGTCAGGTCGACATAGGCCGGATGGTTCGGCGAGAAGTGAGAGCCGATGGCGGTCGCGGTGCCGCCAGCGGCGCCGACGATGATCGACTTGCGGTCGATCGCGTGGCTGATGGCGCGGCGGACGCGGACGTCGTCGAGCGGCGCCTTCTTGTTGTTCATGGCGAGGATGGTCTCGCCCTCGGTGTTGCCGACCACGACCTTGAGCTTCGGATCAGCCCTGAGCCGATCGAGCGCGTCGCCCGCGCCGGTGTTCGGCGAGGCGTCGACGTCGCCCGCGAGCAGCGCTGCGACAGTCGCGGCCGGATCGGGAATGAAGCGGAAGGTCGCCTTGTTGAGCTTGATGTTGGCGGCGTTCCAGTGATCGGGGTTCTTCTCGATCTCCAGGCGGTCGCCCTTGTTCCAGCGCACGAACTTGAAGGGCCCGGTGCCGACCGGCTTGGCGCGCGCATCCGCGATGGCGCCGGGGGCTACCACGACCGCCTCGCCCATGCCGACGAGATAGGGAACGAGACCGACGGGCTGCTTCAGCTTGATAACGACGGTCGCCGGGTCAGGCGTTTCCACCGTCATGCCGTTGTCGGTCAGCATGGTCTTCTTCGGATTGGAGCTCTCTGCCGAGGTCGTGCGCGCCAGCGACTGCGCCACGGCGGCGGAGGTCAGCTCGGTGCCGTCATGGAATTTGACGCCGCGGCGGAGCTTGAAGGTGTAGGTGAGGCCGTCCGGCGAGAGCGTCCACTCGGTCGCGAGGCCGGGCTGTACCATGCTCCGGCGGTCGAGGCGCGTCAGGCCCTCGTAGACGTTGGTGTAGAGGATCTCCTTGATCGCCGCGGCCGGGCTCAGGACCGGATCGAGATGCGGCGGCTCGAGCGCCATGCTCAGCGTGATCGAGTCCTTCTGGGCATTCGCGCCGCTGGCGGCGAAGGCCGCGGCCGCAAAGGCGGCGGCGAACAGCATAGGCTTGCGCATGGTGATCCGTGTCCTCCCAGGAAAACGCTGATGTTCAGGGCAAATGCTCGCTTATCGCTGCTGCCCTTGGCAAGGGTTACCGCCGCGATGCGCGCCGATTTGAAATCCTTGTATCCGCAGCTACGGTCGGAAGGTGGATTTTGTCATCAGACCGATGCGGGAGGAGGATGCGTGCGCCTTCGTCGAGGTGCATCACACCGCCATCCGCGCGCTTGCCGCCGGCCACTATCCGGCCGAGGTGATCGACGACTGGGCACCGCTTCCCGTCACCGAGGAGGCGGTTCGCCGGACAAGCGCCGACCCGGATGAAGTCAGGCTGGTGGCGGAGGCGGGCGGAGCGGTGATCGGACTGGCGGTGCTCGTGCCGGCGAGGGGCGAGCTTCGTGCCTGCTATGTGGCGCCGCAGGCGGCGGGAAGGGGGATCGGGGCAGCGCTGGTGGGTGAGGTCGAGCGCCTGGCGCGAGCGAACGAGTGCGCGGTGCTGGAGCTGGACGCCTCCCTGAACGCCGAGCCGTTCTATGCGCACCTTGGCTACGAGAGCCTGGGCCGGGGCGAGCATGCGCTCAGGACTGGACGGCTGATGACCTGTGTCAGGATGCGAAAGAGGCTCAAGACCTAGAGGGTCTTCCAGCCGGGGAAACGGCCGAGCGTCTCGGCGTGATAGACGCCGCGGGCGACGGCGCGGGCGAGGCAGTCGGCAGCCATATGGCCGACCAGCGTCAGCATGGCGAGGTCGCCGAGCGGGATCTTGCCGGTCGACAGCGCGAAGACCGTATCGCCGTCGAAAGGCGTGTGCACCGGGCGGATCGAGCGGGAAAGCCCGTCATCGGCCATCAGCGCGACGCGACGGGCCTCGCCCTTGTCCAGCCGCACATTAGTCGCGACGATCGCGATGGTCGTGTTTGCCGCGGGAGAGAACGGCACCGGCGGCCGCGGCATGCTCAAGTCGACCGCCCCCTTGGGCGCGCCGAGGCCGCCGAACTCGTCGCCCTGCTCGAAGGGCCAGGCCCAGAAGTGGCGCGAGCCCGGCATCACCGTCTCGCCCCAGGCGTTCACGGCGACCAGCGCGCCGACCTGGACGCCCTCCGGCGAGACCAGAGAAGCGGAGCCGAGGCCGCCCTTGAGGCGCCCGGCCTTGGCGCCCAGGCCCGCGCCGACATTGCCGAGCGGGAAATCGGTTCCGAGCGCAAGGGCCGCCTCGGCGCCGAGCCGCCGGTAGGGCGGGTCCTCGCCCCAGGACTTGTCGCCGCCATTGACGAGGTCGAAGAGGATCGCCGCCGGCACGATGGGGACGATCGCCGTGTTGACCCTGTAGCCGCGGCCGGAGGCGGCGAGCACGTTGGTGACGCCGGCAGCGGCGTCGATGCCGAACATCGAGCCGCCGGAGAGCACGATCGCGTCGATGGCGTCGACCCGGCAGGAGGGGTCGAGCGCGTTGATGTCCCGGGTGCCGGGCGCACCGCCACGGACCTCGACCCCGGCGACGGCGCGTTCGTCCGGGACGACCACAGTGGCGCCGCTCCACGCCTTGGGGTCGACAGCGTTGCCGACCTTGATCCCATCCACATCGGTGATGAGGTTGCGCCGACCGGGCTTGAGACCGGTCATACGTCTTGATCTTTCAACGTCATGCCCAGAATCATGAAAGTAATAGCTAAACCCGCGGCTGAGAGACCGGCGAGCCCGCCCCAGACCCAGCCGTGAGACTGGCCGACGAAGACGATGCCGCCCCAGAAGGACAGGAAAGCGAAGGTCGCCGAGAGGATCATGAAGCCAGCCCGCACCATCTGCTTGGCGATGCGGGACGCCTTCATCGACTCCTTGATCGAGGTCGTCATCTGGGTCTGGCGGATGGCCGAGGCGATCTCGTCGCGGGCCATTTTCTGCCAGTCGCTGAGATACATGCCGGTCTGGCCGATCTCGAGCTTCTCCTTGTCGGGGTTCTCGATCGCCTCGCGCAGGCGGTCGACGATCTCCTTCGCCTGATCCTCAGGCGTCTTCTTTTTCTTGGGCTTAAGTCCAAGCATGGGCGCCTGCACTCTAGCGGAAGTCATTCTAACGGTGGTCATTTCCTTGAGCCAGCCAGCGTCGTACCGCCTGAGCGGCGAGGTCCGGATGACGTTGCAAGAGTTCTGCCAGACGCTTGGTCGAGGCGGCGTTGATCCGGCCCTCGATGCGGCGGACGTTGATCACCGCGTCCAGCATGTCCTCGGGCTCCTCCCGGGCTGGGAGGGTCGTCCGGACGTTCTCCGGGCGTGGGTCGAACCCGGGCAGGGCCAGGGGCCCGGCCCGGCCCGGAAGCCGCGCGCTGCCGGGCGGCGGCCGCACGGGAGGCAGGTTCGGCCCGGCAGCGTTGGCCTGGAGCGCCCGAACCAGCAGCGGCTTCGCCAGCATCGCGACGGCCAGGATGATCAGCCCGGCAAAGACCGATTTGAGGAACGTCATGGCGGCTCGAGTCTACGCCCGGGCGCCCTCGGCGGCGAGGCGGGCGGCGATCTCGACCGGCGCCTGGGTCACCTGCCGGAGGGCGGCATCGCGGGGCAGCGAGGTGCGGAAATGCGAGAAGATCAGGGGGCTTGCCCGGCCGACGCCGCCTGCCAGGGCGACCGGCTGCTGACGGCCGAGCCGGTTGATCAGGACACGCGCCAACCGCGCTAGTTCCTCGCCGGCCGAACTCAGGATCGCGTTGGCGGTCGAGTCGTCCCGGAGCGCGGCCTTGGCGGTCGCCGGCACCAGCCCGGCAACGGCGGCGCGGCCCCCGCTATAGACGTGCCGGCGGATGTGCTCCCAGTCGAGGCTGCCGATCACGGCGCCGATCTCCTGGCCGAGCGCGCCGGGATCGCGGCCCTCGTCCTGGGCCCGGACCAGGGCGCTGAGCGCCTGCCGGCCGATCCAGTAGCCGCCGCCGGCATCGTCGATCAGGTAGCCATGGCCGCCGGCGCGAAGCGCGCTGCCGTCCTCCGCCAGATGCATCGCGACCGAGCCGGTGCCGGCATAGACGAGCACGCCTTCTCCGGGCGTGAAGGCGGCGCGGTAGGCGATGCGCATGTCGTCGACGACCTGGACCGAGCCTTGGGCGAGGTCGAAGGCGGCGGCGAGCCAGGAGGAGAGCAGGGCCGCGGTGTCCGAGCCGGCCGAGAGGCCGGTGATGCCGGCCACGATCTTCTCCGGCCGGCCGCAGGCCTTGACCGCGGCAGCGAGCTGGACGATGGCGGCTTGGCGCGCCTGTTGCTCCGCATCGTCGAAGATATGCCCGGTGAAGGGGCCGGTATCGCCCTGGCCCAGCACCTTCCCGGCGCTGTCCACAAGACGCCAGCGGGCGCCGGTACCGCCGCCGTCGAAACCCAGTCCGATCATCCGAGGATCATAGACCTATCTGCCGTTGCCGGGGACGCCGGCCGCGAGACGGCGAGTGATCTCGCGCGGGTTGGTGATCGCCGTGCCGATGACGACGGCGGCGGCCCCGAGAGCGAAGGCATGCGCGACCTCATCCGGCGTCCAGATCCGGCCTTCGGCGATGACCGGCACGCGCACTGTCTCGACCAGCTGGCGCAGCAGATCGAAATCCGGGCCTGGCGATCTGGCGCGGCTCTCGGTGTAGCCGGCGAGCGTCGTCGCCACCGCATCGGCGCCATGCCCGAGGGCGGCGAGCGCATGCTCGAGCGTATCGACGTCGGCAAGCACCGGCTTGCCCAGCTCGCCGCGGATCATCCGGATCAGCTCGCCGACCGGTTCGCCGGCGCGCGGGCGGGAAGTCGCGTCGATCGCGATCATATCGGCGCCCGCCTCCGAGACGGCGCGCGCTGCTTCGAGGCTGGGGGTGATGTAGACCGGATGTCGCTCGTCGCGGAGCTTGTTGAGGCCGATGATGGGCGCGCTCGTCGCGGTGCGGATGGCGCGGATGTCGTCGGGGCCGTTGGCGCGGATCGCCTTGGCGCCGCCCTGGATCGCGGCCTTCGCCATCGCCGCCATGAGGTCCGAGCCGTGCAGCGGATTGTCGGGACGAGCCTGGCAGGAGACGACCAGCGCCGGGGTTGCGAAGGGCAGGGTCATCCTTTAACCGCACCCGAGGTTAGGCCGGCGATGAACTGCCGGGAGAGCGCGATGTAGATCAGGGTCAGCGGCAGCGCCGAGAGGGTGAGCCCGGCGAACAGGACACCCCAGTCGGTGGAGTACTCGCCCATGAACACGGTCAACCCCTGCGGCAGCGTCTTGGCATGGTCCGACTGAATCAGAACAAGCGGAAAGAAGAAGTCGTTCCAGATCGGTACCGCATTGTGAATGCCGGCGATGACCAAAGCCGGGCGGGAGAGCGGCAGCATGATGCGAAGGAGAATCCGCCCCTCGCTGGCGCCGTCGATTCGAGCCGCCTCCTCAAGCTCGGCCGGGATGGTACGGAGGAACCCGGTCATTATGAAGACGGTCGAGGGCAGGCCCATCGCCGCATAGACGAGGACGAGGCCGAGGCGATTGTCGATCAGGCCGAGCGCGCGCAGCTCGATGAAGAGCGGGATCACCGCGAGCTTGAGCGGCACCATCAGCCCGGCAAGGAAGAAGAGAAAGATCGCCTCGTTGCCGCGAAAGGCGTAGCGGGCGATGGCGTAGGCCGCGAGCGTGCCCGAGGCGAGCATGAGTGCGATCGAACTCGCGGTGACGAGCAGCGAGTTGCCGAGATAGGCGAGGAAACGCGTCTCGCGCCAGATCGTCGCGAGGTTCTTGAGCGCGAAGCTGTCCGGCAGCGCGAAGGGCGAGTCATAGATCTCGCCGGTGCTCTTGAAGGCGGAGAGAACCATGACGACGACGGGATAGAGCATGACCAGCGTGGTCATGAGGAGAAGCGCCTGGTAAAGCGCGGCCTGCCAGGGCTTCAGCATCAGAGGTCGATCTCGCGCCGGCGCAGAAGGCGCACCCACCAGGCGGAGATGCCGAGGATGAAGAGGAAGATCAGGACCGCGAGCGCGCTGCCGCGGCCGAAATCCTGCAGGCCCGCGGAGACGGTGCCGAAGGCGGTCCGGTAGAAATAGAGCCCGAGCACGTCGGTCGAATGGAAGGGCGGGCCTTCCAGCCCCGACATGATGTAGGGCAGCTCGAACCAGTTGAACGAGCCGATGAAGGTGAGCATGACGACGATCGTCGTCGCCGGCGCCACTAGCGGCCAGACGATGCGGCGGAGCCGCGTCCATTCGCCGGCTCCGTCGATCTCGGCCGACTCCAGGATCTCGCGCGGAATGCGCTGCATGGCGGCGAGATAGACGAGGGTCGGGAAGCCGACCCAGTGCCAGGCATTGACGACGATCAGCGAGGCGAGCGCGGTCGAAGGCTGGCCGAGCCAGGGCTGCGCCCAGCTGTCGAGGCCGATCGCGATCAGCGTCCGGTTGACGAGGCCGAAGAGAGGATTGAGGAACAGCTTCCACAGGAATCCGATGATCACGGTCGAGAGGATCACCGGCAGGAACAGCGAGACCTGATGGAAGCGATGCAGCCGCAGCCCCTTCGACAGCATCCAGGCGAGGAAGAACGCCGTGCCGTTCTGCACCACCATCAGCGCGACGAAGACGATGACGTTGTGGAAGAAGGCGTTGTAGGTCCAGGTCGAGAATGGCGGCTGGAACAGGATGAGCCGGAAATTGTCGAAGCCGGCGAAGCCGACGCGCGCGAGCCCCTGCCATTTGTAGAAGGCGTAGACGAAGGCCGAGAGGATCGGCAGCGTGACGAAGGCGACGATCAGCAGCAGCGCCGGCGTCAGCAGCAGCGCGATCCACAGCGAGCGGCGGAGGCGAGGCGACATCGAGGGCTGGCGCCTCGCCTCCGTTTCCGGAAACGAGGCGCCGATCTCAGGCCGCTACTTCTGGAACGGCTTGTGGTAGGCGGCGATGCCCTTGGTCACTTCCGAGCCGACCTCGGCCGGCGTCGCCTGGCCGGCCATCATCTTCTGCACGCCGGACTGGATCAGCATCGATCCGGTCGGCTCCTGGTAGCGGAAGTTGACCAGCATGACATAAGGCGCGGATGACGCGTTGAGCTTGGCGACGTCGGCCAGCAGCCCGTCCTCGATCTTGACGCCTTTGATCGGGGAGATGTTGCCTAGCCTGGCCGAGAACAGCTCGCCGAAGCGCGGGGTCGCGACGTAGCGAATGAACTTGATCGCATCCGCCTTGTGCTCGGTCTTGGCGTTGATCGCATAGCCGCCATCGACGAAGAGCGAGACCAGACGCGGCCCGCCCTTAGCGGCGGCAGGGCCTGGGATCACGCCGATCTCGAGCTTGGGGTTCTGCTTGCGGAAGTTGGCGATCTCGAAGGAGCCGGCGGCGATCATCGCCGCGCGGCCGGAGATGAAGAGCTGTTGCATCGTCGGATAGTCGACGCCGGTGAAGCCCTGCGGCAGATGCTCCTTGAGCTCGACCAGCTTGCCCAACGCATCGACGAAGCGCTTGTCCTCGAAGGTGGCCTTGCCGGCGACGAGATCGCTGTTGAAGGCGGGCCCATAGATGCTGGGGGTGAAGGCGCCCATCAGGATCTCGTTCTGCCAGGCGGTCGCGGTGCCGTTGGCGAAGGGCATCACGCCCTTGGCCTTGAGGGCCTTGGCCGCGGCGATCATGTCGTCCCAGTTCTCCGGCGGGTTCACGCCGTTCTTCTGGAAGATCTCCTTGTTGTAAAGGATCAGCACGGTCTGGGTGGCGAAGGGCACAGCATAGACCTTGCCGTCCTCGCGCATTGTCTCGGCCGCCAGCACGTCGGGCGCGAAGTTGTCGAGCTCCGGCACCGTCGCCTTGTCGAGGGCGAGGAAGTAGCCCGGCTTGGCGAAGGCTTCGAGGCCGCCATAGGCGCGGGCCTGGATAAGGTCCGGTCCCTTGCCACCGGCGAGCGCGGTCGAGAGGATCGTGTTGTAGCTCGTCGGCTCGAAGGCCTCGAACTTGATTTTCACGTCGGGGTGCAGCTTGTTGAAGTCGGCGATGATCTCCTGATAGGCGGCGCGATCTTCCTGGCGCCAGCTCCAGAAGGTCAGCTCGGCGGCGAAGGCCGGTGCGGCGGCGGAGACGGCGAGTGCCAGGGCTGCGCCAAGACGGGACAACTTGTTCATCGAGACTCCCTCCAGATCTGACGGCCGCTACGAGGCAGCCTTGAGTTTCGGCTTCCGCGCGACCTGAGCGCGCTCCGCGACGCCGATGTAATCGCGCGTCAGCGGAACCGCGGCGATGTCGTGAGCGAGCTGCATCTGGAAGACCATGTTGTAGCCGTACCGGAAGCTGAGCTCGCTGCCGACGAGATAGAACTCCCACATCCGAAGGAAGCGGTCGTCGTAGAGCGCGCGGATCTCGTCCCGATTGGCGTACACGTTTTCACGCCACGCTTTCAAGGTCTCGGCGTAGTGCAACCGGAGAATTTCGATGTCGGTGACGACGAGGCCGGACCGTTCGACGGGCGGCAGCACCTCCGACAGGGCCGGGCTGTAGCCGCCCGGGAAGATGTACTTCCGTATCCAGGGATTGGTGAATCCCGGACCGTCACTGCGGCCGATCGAATGCAGGAGGGCGATGCCATCGGGCTTCAGGAGCGAGGCGACCCTCTCGAAGAATTCGGGATAGTGGCGGACGCCTACGTGCTCGAACATGCCGACGGAGACGATGCGGTCGAAGCGCTGCTCGAGCAGGCGATAGTCGATGAGCTCGAAGCGGACGCGACCATCCGCGCCGGCCATCTGCGCACGCTCGCGCGCGGCGGCGAGTTGCTCGATCGAGAGTGTCACGCCCAGGACCTCGACCTCGGCGACGCTGGCGAGGTGAAGCGCCAGCCCACCCCAGCCGCAACCGATATCGAGCACGAGCTGGCCGGGCGCAAGCCGGAGCTTGGCAGCGATGAGGCGCATCTTGGCACGCTGCGCCTCGGCCAGAGGTTGGCCTGGATACTCGAAGTAGGCGCAGGAGTATTGGAGGCTCGGATCGAGGAAGAGCTCGAAGAGCCGCCGGCTCAAATCGTAGTGATGATGGACGTTCTCCTGGGCGCGGCCGATCGGATTGTACTGGTTCAGCCGGCGGATCATCCGGTTCAGTCGGTTGAGCGCGGCGAGCCAGGGGTAACCATCGAGCTCGTCCTGATTGCGGAAGCCCAGGTCGACGAGGTCGAAGATCGTCGTCCCGTCCTCGCAGGTCAGCGAGCCGGCCATATAGGCCTCGCCGATCCTGAGCCAGGGATTGAAGAAGAGCCGCGTATGGAGCCGCCGATCGTGAAGGCGGATCACCGAGCGCGGCCCCTCGCCGTCGCCGAAGCGGTGGGAGCGCCCGTCGGCGCCGATCACGGTGAGGTCGCCGCGCTGAACGGCGCGACGCAGGAGCAAGGCGAAGAGCATGGCCACCTCCCTCGACAGGGATTGCGGCACGGATCGACCCTAGGGGGTGAACTGCTCCTTGAGGATCCGAGCCTCGAGGTTGTGCTCAGGGTCAAACAACATATGGCAGGCGCGGTTCCGGTCTTCCGCTACCGTGACGGAAACCACGTCGCGGACCTCGGTGAAATCGGCCGTGGCGCTGACCGGACGCTTCTCCGGGTCGAGGATCGTGAACTCGATCTCGGCGTCGTGGGGGACCAGGGCACCCCGCCAGCGCCGCGGCCGAAAGGCGCAGATCGGGGTCAGCGCCAGCACACCGGCGCCCAAGGGCACAATGGGGCCGTGGGCCGACAGGTTGTAGGCGGTCGATCCGGCGGGGGTCGAAACCAGGATGCCGTCGCAGGCGAGGTCGTTCAGCCGCTCGATGCCGTCGACATGCACGCGCACATGCGCGGTCTGCCGGGTCTGGCGAAGAAGCGAGACCTCGTTGATGGCGAGCGCCGTGCGCGTCTTGCCGTAGCGTGTCTTCGCTTTCATCACGAGCGGGCTGACCTTGACCGTTGCCGCCTTCGACAGACGCTCGATCAGATCGTCCTCTTCCCGATACTCGTTCATCAGGAAGCCGACCGAGCCCCGGTTCATGCCGAAGATCGGCTTCTTGCGATCGAGATGGACGTGGAGCGTCTCCAGCATCAGCCCGTCGCCGCCGAGCGCCACGATGATGTCGGCATGGGCAGCACCGACCGCTCCGTAACGCTTGGCCAGCGCCGTCTTGGCGGCCTTGGCCTCGGGCGTCTTGGCGGCGGCGAAGTGAAGCTTCGGGCGCTTCACCCGCCGGTCACGCTCATGTGCCGGGAGACGGCAGGGCCGGTGTGCCGGCGGTCGATGACGAAGTCGTGGCCCTTGGGCTTGCGCGAGATCGCCTCGTGGATCGCGCTCACCAGGGCCTCGTCGGATTCGCTGGCGCGAAGCGGTGCGCGCAGGTCGGCGGCATCCTCCTGGCCCAGGCACATGTAGAGCATGCCGGTACAGGTGAGGCGGACGCGGTTGCAGCTCTCGCAGAAATTATGGGTCAGCGGCGTGATGAAGCCTAGCTTCCGGCCGGATTCCTTGACCCGAACATAGCGGGCTGGCCCGCCGGTGCGGTAGTCGATCTCTTCCAGCGTCCAGTCGCGCTTGAGGCGCGAGCGGACCATGCTGAGCGGGAGGTACTGGTCGAGGCGCTGCTCGCCGCCGATATCGCCCATCGGCATGACCTCGATGATGGTCATGTCGTGACCCTCGCGACCGCACCAGCCGACCATCTCGGACAGCTCCTCGTCGTTCACGCCGCGAAGCGCGACCGCGTTGATCTTGACCTTGAGGCCGGCAGCCTTGGCCGCGGCGATACCGTCCAGCACTTTCGGCAGCTGGCCCCAGCGCGTGATCTCGGCGAACTTCTTCGGATCGAGCGTGTCGATCGAGACGTTGACGCGCTTCACGCCGCACGCCGCGAGCTCTTCGGCATATTTCGCAAGCTGGCTGCCGTTGGTGGTGACGGTCAGCTCGTCGAGCTCGCCGCTCTTGAGATGGCGGGAGAGCGAGCGGAAGAGCTGCATGATCCCGCGGCGGACGAGTGGCTCGCCGCCGGTCAGCCGGAGCTTGCGCACGCCGAGGCCGACGAAGGCCGAGCAGAGGCGGTCCAGCTCCTCGAGCGAAAGGATCTCCGCCTTCGGCAGGAAGGTCATGTCCTCGGCCATGCAGTAGACGCAGCGGAAGTCGCAGCGGTCCGTGACCGAGACGCGCAAGTAGCTGATATGGCGGCCGAAAGGATCGATCATCGGGAATAATGTAGGCTTCCTGAGGCGGAAAATCAGCCCCGTTCTCGTCATGGTCTTGCGCGGGCGGAAACCGGCTAAAGTGCTGCCCCATGAAGGAATTCACAATCCGGCCGAACCCGGCCGATCCGCGGCTGACCGAGCGCGTCGTCGGCACCAACGAGGAGGGGCGGGAGGTCGCGATCTCGGTGCCGACCGAGCGGCCGTTGACGCTCTATCTCAACAAGCGCGAGATCGTCACCATGATGACGATCGGCGACTACCCGGAATATCTCGCCCTCGGCTACCTGCTGAACCAGAACATGCTGAAGGCCGGCGATCCGGTCGACGGTATCGACTACGACGCCGACATCGAGACCGTGGTCGTGCGCACGCCGACTACCACCAACTTCGAGACCAAGCTCCGCAAGAAGACGCTCACATCCGGCTGCGCTCAGGGCACCGCCTTCGGCGACATGATGGAGACCTTCGATGCCTCGCGGCTTTCGGCCGAGGCGAGGCTCAAGACCTCCTGGCTCTATACGCTCTCGCGCAAGATCAACGCGGTGCCGAGCCTCTATCTCGAGGCCGGCGCCATTCATGGCTGCGTGCTTTGCGAGGAGGACCGGCCGCTCGTCTACATGGAGGATGTTGGCCGCCACAACGCGATCGACAAGATCGCCGGCTGGATGGCGATGAACGGCGTCACCGGCAGCGGCAAGATCTTCTACACGACGGGTCGGCTCACCTCCGAGATGGTGATCAAGACCGTGCAGATGGGGGTCCCGATCCTGATCTCCAGATCCGGCTGCACGGCCTGGGGCGTCGACCTCGCCCGGAAGGCCGGCCTCACCATGATCGGACGCGCCAAGGGCAAGCGGTTCATCGTGCTTTCGGGCGGCGAGCGCCTGATCTACGACGCCGACGCCCGGACCGTCGCCGAGGAGGCGAAGCATCTGCGGCGCAAAGGAGCGGAGGACGCGGCCTGAAGCCGGTGTGACGGCCGCTACAGTTTCGGCCGGAACGCCATGGCAGGGTGAGCTGGGGTTGGGAGATCGTTGGGAGGCCTCGGCATGAAGGGTCTCGCTTTCCCGCTCATTGCGGTAGCGCTGTTCGGTACGCCGCCCCTCGCGGCTCAGGGTTTTCCGTTCGGCTCGATTCTGCAGCAGCTGACGCCGGGTCAGCAGCAGGATTCGACGCGACAACCCGCGGTTAACCGCATGCAGGCGGCCCAGCCGCCCGCGACCGGCGCGCTCGGCACAGATGCCGTCGCCGTGGTCGAGGCGATCGATGGGGCGCCGCAGGCCGGCCTCCAGTTCATGGATTACGTCTTCGCCGGCCAGACTGTCGCGCTCGGCCAGCGCGGCAGGCTGATCCTATCCCATCTCTCGGGCTGTCTTTCCGAGGAGATCACCGGCGGAACGGTCGTCGTCGGCGCCGAGGGCAGCAATGTCTCCGGCGGCCGTCTCCAGGCTCGCACAGCGCCGAACTGCCGGCCGTCGACGCCGGTCGTGGCATCGACGGCGACAGAGGCCGGCGCGACCGTCAACCGGGTCTCGCCCTTCATCGGCCGCGGCTGGGAAGAGCGGGTGATCAAGCGGCCTCAGCCGGTGTTCAAATGGGAGCCTTTAGGCCGCCCGGTCACCGTCCGCGTCCTGCACATGGACAAGGCGCCAGTCGAGGTCGTCTGGCAGGTCGTGAGTAATGGCGCGCATGCCGAGTATGCCGGTGGCGCGCCGCTCGCGACCGGAGCGCCGTACCGCGCCGAGGTCTGGGACGGCCAGACCATGCTGCAGGCGGCGACCTTCTCGGTCGATCCCGGCCTCGACGTGCCGGATACGCTTGCCAACCGTGTCGTCGCCCTCGGAACGCGCTGAGGTCCCGATGTTGTCGCGCCAGTGGCGCCTCCGCCTCGCCATCGCCGCGCTCCTCGCGGTCGTCGGCGGTGCGCTGTCGCTGACGCCGGCAGCAGATCTGCTTCAGCGCATGGGGATCGACGGGCTGCTGCCGCTCCGCCACGCGCTCTATGGCCCGCTGTTTCCGCCGTCGGCCTCGGATGTCGTCGTCGTCGCCATCGACGAACAGAGCTACCGGACCGATCCCTTCCGCAATACGCCGAAGGTCGCCTGGACGCCGCATATCGCGCGCGTGCTCGAAGCGGTCGATGCGGCCGAGCCGAAGGCGATCGGCTTCGACGTCATTTATCCGACCAGCCTCGACCGACCAGAGCTGCTGCGCGGCTACGACCGGCCGTTCCTGCTGGCGCTCCGCAAGGCGGCCGAGAAGGATCGGCTCGTGCTCGGCGCCGCGCGTCTCAGCGGCGAGACGCTCGAGCCCTATCCCGGCCAGATCGCCGCCGCCAAGGGGCGCGGCAATCTTCGCCTGCTCAACCTCAATGTCGATCGCGACGACGTCGTCCGCGGCTACTTCCGCGGCTTCGCCGACGAGGCCGGCGGCATGACCTCGTCCTTCGGCGTCGAGCTGGCGGACCGCGCTGGCGCCGGGCCGCCCGCCGGCGACTTCCTGATCAACTTCAACACCGGGCCTGGCGACATCCCCGTCTACAGCATGGCCGATCTCTGGAGCTGCGACGACCCGGCCTACTTCGCCCGCCACTTCAAAGGAAAGATCGTGCTGTTCGGCGAGGCGCTCGATCTAGAGGACCGCTTCCTGAGCGCCAAGCGCCTGGCGATGACGACGCGCGCCGATGCGCATGCCGCGCTCGAGCGCTGCAAGGTCCCGGCCGATCCGGAGCGCTTCGGCGCGCTCGGCGACCGCCGCTCGATCCCGGGCGTGCTGATCCATGCGGCGGCGGTCAACACGGTGACGAAGGGCATTTATGTCTCGCCGCTCTCCGGTGCTGCGTCTTTTCTGATCGTCGGCGGCAGCGTGCTCGTCTTCGCCGTGCTCTTCTTCCTGGTGAAGCCGGCGACCGGCCTTCTCGCCGGCGGGGCCGTGCTCGCCGCCGAGATCGGCATGGCGGTCGTCGATTTCGCCTCCGGCTCGGTGATCCCGATCATACTGATCGCGGTCACCGGCTTTCTTGCCTATGCGGTGGTCTATGCCTATCGCTTTATCGTCGAGGATCGCGAGAAGCGCTGGATCCAGCATGCCTTCCGCCACTATCTGGCGCCGGTGCTGGTCGATCGTCTCGCCGCCGATCCCGCGGCGCTCCGCCTCGGCGGCGAGAAGCGACGCGTCACCGTGTTCTTCTCAGACATCGCCGGTTTCACCGCGATCAGCGAGCGGCTGCGCGACCGGCCCGAGCGCCTGGTCGAGATCCTCAACAAGTACCTGACGGTGATGACCGAGGCGGTCGAGGCGCGCGGCGGCTATGTCGACAAGTATATCGGCGATGCGGTGATGGCGATCTGGAACGCCCCGCTCGATGACGCCGATGCCGACCGCCATGCGGTCGAGGCGGCGCTCGATTGCCTCGAGGCGCTCGAGCGCTTCAATGCCGAGATCGTCGTCGGCGAATACGACATGACACCTTTGGGCACGCGCATCGGCATCCATGCCGGAACCGCGATCGTCGGCAACATGGGCTCTCGCGCGCGGCTCAACTACACGGCGACGGGCGATACCGTGAACCTCGCCGCGCGGCTGGAAGGCGCCAACAAGGAGTACGGCTCGCAGATCATGATCAGCGAGGATGTCATGGCGAATCTCGGCGAAGGCTTCCTGCTGCGCCGGCTCGATCGCCTCGTGGTCAAGGGCAAGAAGCAGCCGGTCGAGGTCTTCGAGGTCGTCGGCCGGCACGAGAGCACGGCTGGGACCGAGCCGAAAATCCGCGCCTTCCATGCCGCGCTCGCCTTCTACGACCGCCGCGACTTCTCCGCCGCCGAGACGGCCTTCGCCCGGCTGTCCGCGGTCGATCCCGTGGCGGCCATGTATGCCGATCGCTGTCGCCACTACCTCAGCGAGCCGCCGCCGTCCGACTGGAACGGCGCCTTCGCGATGAAGACCAAGTAGGAGCCCGCCATGGCCATGCACCATCTGCTCAGCCGACGCGCCTTCCTCGCCGGGGCGGCAACGCTGGCCGCAACGCCCGCGGCGGCGCAGTTCCCTTTCGGCAGCTCGCGCGTCGGCAGCTTCGATCTGGGGCGCGTGTTTTCAGGCGCGCAGAACCTGTTCGAGGGCATGAGTCTCGGCGAGGCGGATGAGATTCGGATGGGCGAGGCCTTCTACGGCCCCTTTATCGACCGCTCCGGCGGGCCATACCGCAACCGGGCGGCACAGGCGGCGATCCAGCAATTCGCCGCACCGATCATCCGCACCAGCAAGCGGCCGACTCTTCAATGGGAGTTCGTGCTGCTTGAGGACGACACGGTGAATGCCTGGGCGTTGCCGGGCGGCAAGCTCGCCATCAACAAGGGGCTGATCCGCTATTGCGACGACCCGGCCGAGCTCGCCGCCGTGATCGCACACGAGGTCGCGCATGCCGAGCTGAGCCACGCGCTGGCGCAGATGAAGAACGAAGCCTTCACCAAGGGTATGACCCAGGTGGGCCGCGAAGCCCTGAGCCAGCGCCTGTCGGGCGCCGGCGGCGCGCTCACCGGCACCGTGCTCGATGCGCTGGAGGATCCGATCTACGGCATGATCACCTCGGGCTACTCGCAGTCGAGCGAGTTCGCCGCCGATGCGCATGTGCTGCAGGTCTTTGACCTCGCCGGTTACGATCCGGCCAAGGCCTCGCGCTTCTATCGGACACTGCTGCAGTTGATCCCGCCCGATGCCTCGGGCACGACCTCGCTGTTCTCGACCCATCCGGGTACGCGCGAGCGCATCGTCAAGCTCGACGACCTGGCCCGTTCCGGGAAGCCGCCGGCCTATCCCGCCGCCGAGCGCGGTTGGGCCGAGCTCAAGGGCGTCTTCCCGACGCGCCGGGTCTACCGCCGCACGGCCTGATAGGCGCCGTCGACTGGCTCAATATCCGAATTGAAGGCCGTTCTCAGTCACTTTGAGCAGGAACTGCGTGCTGTCGTCGGCCCTGTTGTGCCGGCTGGGGATGAAGCCGGTCAGCGGACCGACATCGGGCATGGGACGCGGCGGGTTCCCCGGCCTGCCGCTGCGGTCGAAGCGCGCGAGCTCGAGCGGGAAGTTGAACGGCGTCGAGGCGTCGGGCGGATAGTTGAACGCGGCGAAGGTGAAGCGGCCGTCGCGACAGCCGGCCGTCGTCCAGAAGAAGCGATCGGCGCGGAGATGGCCGACGGGCTTCACCGCCCTGGGCAGGTCCGCCTCCCAGACGGAGGTCAGGCGCCGCAGATCCTCGGCCGAGATCGGTGCGGTGCTGAGCGCGCCCGTGATGAATTCGGCGACGCTGAAGGTCGTCATATAGCCGATGCCGAGCCGGTTGAAGACGCGTGTCTCGACCGTGCCGTCGGCGATGTCGTAGCTGCGCACCTGCTCTGAATAGATGGCATTGTAGACGAAGCGCCAGCGCTCGGGCGCGCCAGGGCCGCAGGCGCGCTTGATGTCATTGCCCGCCATCATGTCCGGCCAGCGGAAGGTCCGGCTGATCGGATCGCTGGCGATGCCCTGGGCCGCCGCCGGGGCAGCGACGGCGAGAAGGGCTGTGAGGCGAACGAGAAGGGAGCGGATCATGGACGCCATCGGACACCGGAATTGTGGCGTCATGTGGTCGAAAGAGAAGCGGGCCGCCGGATTGCTCCGGCGGCCCGTTCCCGGCCAAGCCCGGAAAGGCTCAGCGGATCGCGATCTCGACGCGACGATTGCGCGGCTCGCGGACGCCGTCCGCCGTCGGTACGAGGTTCTCGCTCTCGCCGCGGCCCATGATCTGGATCGAGCCGCCCGCGACGCCCTCGCGCACCAGGCCTGCCCGGACTGCGGTGGCGCGACGTTCGGAGAGACGCTGGTTGTAGTCAGTGGCGCCGGCGCGGTCGGCATGGCCGGTCACGACGACGCGGACATTGCCCTTCTTCGCCTCGTCAGCCGCCTGCTTGATGATGCGGCTGGCCTCCGGCGTGATGTCCGACTTGTCGAAGTCGAAGAACACCAGGAAGGTCTTCGGCGCCGCCGGGGCGGGTGCGGGCGCCGGGGCGGGAGCCGGCGCCTGGGCGATGACCCAGAGGGACGGGTTCACGCCGCACAGAACGGCGTCTTCGAAGTGGTCTTCCGAGATCTGCTCGAGCCAGCATTCGAAAGCCACCTGCTGTGCGGCCGTGGTCGCCGGATCGCGCGCTTTCGTCGCCTCGATCCACGCTGACAGCTTGGCTCGCTGGTCGCGGGCCTGGGCCAGCAGTGCCCTGTCTTCGAAGCCTGTCACGCGAGGCTTCCCCCACATGCCGGGATGGCCGCGTTTGGCGTCCCACTCCATGGGATCGCCGACCGGCACGTTCTGTCCGCGCGCCGCCATGCCGGCCTTCTCGTAGAGGATGTTGGCGGAGAGCGAGTCGTTCTGCGTGTTCGCCTCCTTGTCGCCGAGCGCCTTGTAAGCGTCAGAGAGAGCCAGCAGGAAACGGTCGGTGGTGGTACGCGGACCAGCGGCAAGATTGGGATCCGCAACGGCGCAGCCTGCGAGCAGCAGGATTAGGCCAAGGCGTGAGGCGAGCTGGTGGAGTCTCATGGTCGTTCCCCCTTCGGAAGTGGCGCCCGAGCGGCGACCCCCCGGTCGACCGCACGGGCCGTCCTCATTGGACGACATTGCGGGCTACCTGGATACCGCAAATCATGGTTAAGGCCGCAGGTGAGCGACCCCCGGTGAGGCGGGAGAACAGGCCGCCGAATGGGTTCCGGCGGCCTCGTCGTTCAGAGACCGGCAGAAAAAAGACTGATCTCGACGCGACGTTCGCGGATGCCATCCACGATCGGGGTGCGTCTGCGTCCCTCGCCCTCGCCGACGGCCTGGATCGCGCTCTCGGCGACGCCCGCGCGGACGAGCGCTGCGCGAACGGCGACGGCCCGAGACTCGGAGAGGCGCCGGTTGTAGTCGCTCGAGCCGGCGCTGTCGGCATGACCGGCCAGAACGATGTGGGCGCCGCTCTTCTTCGCATCCGCGGCGGCCTGGCCGATGGTCTCCTCCGCTTCGGGGGTGATGTCGGACTTATCGAAGGAGAAGAACACGAGATAGGTCTTCCCCTCCGCCGGGAGGGCGGGCGCCGCACGGTCTGCGTCGGTCGCGCAGGCGGCGAGCAGAAGAGCGAGGCTGGGAAGGAGATGTCGAAGCTTCATGGGGGACTCCTGGACATCCGTGAAGTGAAACGGGCCGCCGGATTGCTCCGACGGCCCGTTTCGCTGGCTAATCCCGGGAAGGGTTAGCGGAAGGCGATCTCGACCCGGCGGTTCCGCGGCTCGCGGACGCCGTCGGCGGTGGCGACGAGGTTGTCGTTCTCGCCGCGACCCGAGGTCTGGATCGTGTTGGCGGGGATGCCTTCGCGAACCAGCGCGGCCCGGACGGAGGCAGCGCGGCGCTCGGAGAGCCGCTGGTTGTAGTCGGTCGGGCCGGAGCGGTCGGCATGGCCGGTCGCCACGATCAGGCGGACGTTCTGCCGCTTCGCGTCGTCGGCGGCCTGCCGGATGATGGCAGCGGCCTCAGGCGTGATGTCGGAGCGGTCGAAGTCGAAGAAGACCAGATAGGTCCGAGCCGCCGGAGCCGGCGCCGGCGCCGGGGGCGGAGCCTGGGTCTGCTGGGCGACGACCCAGAGAGCCGGGTTGAGGCCGCAGAACTGGACCTCTTCGTAGTCGTCCTCGGCCATCTGCTCAAGCCAGCACTCGAAGGCGACCTGCTGCTGGGCGGTGGTGACCGGATCGCGTGCCTTGTTGGCGGCGATCCAGGCGCTCAGGCGGGCGCGATAGTCGAGGGCGGTATCGAGCGTCCGCTTGCTCGAGAAGCCGACTACATAGTGGCCGAACATCGGCGGGTGGCTGCGACGGACGTTCCATTCGATCGGATCGCCGACCGGGACCGGCTGGCCGTTTCCGGCCATGACCGACTTCTCATAGAAGATCTGGGCCGGGATGTAGTCCCAGTGCCATGTGCTGTCTTCGAACTGACCGAGCTTGCGATAGCCGTCAGCCAGCGTCTGCTGGAACACGTCCGAGTGCGGGCGAAGATTGTGGGAATCCGTGCGCATCGGTTCGGCGATGCCCGAGCATCCCGCCGCCAAGAGGACGGCCGTCAGGCACGGAATAAGGCGATGGAGTTTCATGGACTTTCCCCATTCGTAAAGGTTGGGCGGCAACACGGCCGTCGCATTGCGGACCATGCGGGCCCGCGCGCATGTGGCGAAGCAGTGCCCGTTAATTCCCAGGTACCGCCGGATGGTTCCCCCCTTCGCGCGCCTTTTTTTGATTTTCTGGATTCGGCGAGACCGATCGGCACCGGGCTGTGACAGGGAAGTGACCGAGCGCCATCCCCTTGACCGTCAAGGGCGCGATAGCCATGGTCGCCGCCTCCCGAAGCGAAGCAGTCTCCTGTGAGCGCGAAGAAGACAATCCTCGTCCATCATTTCGTCGGCCAGATGCCGCTTGCCGGCATCGCTTGGCAGGCGACCCAGTATCTCTCGGCTCTCCGCCGGTTGGGCCACGACGTCTGGTACGTCGAGGACAACGGGGTGAACCCGTATTCGCCCAAGGAGAACCAGCTCGTCTGGGACTCCACATACAACATCGCCTATGTGCGGACGATGATGGAGCGCCTGGGCTTAAGCGACCGCTGGGGCTATTGGGATCCGGTGAAGGAGGGGAGCTGGGTCGGCATCGGCCGCGAGCAGATGATGGCGCTCTATGGCAAGGCCGACGCGCTGATCAATCTCTGCGGCTCGACCAAGCTCCGCGAGGAGCACATGGCCGTCCCGGTCCGCATCCTGGTCGACACCGATCCCGGCTACGAGCAGATCAAGATCGCGCAGGCCGATGCCTATTCGACCGAGTTCGTCGACGCGCACACGCATCTCTTCACCTACGGCCAGAACATCGGGCAGCCCGACTGCCTGATCCCGGCAGGAGACCGGCCGTGGAATCCGACGCGGCCGCCGGTGGATCTCGAGCTCTGGCCCTTCGACGACCGCCCCGCGCCCGAGGCCTACACCTCGGTCGCAACGTGGCAGAACAAGGGCAAGAACGTCCGCTGGCAGGGCCAGTCCTACCAGTGGTCGAAGCACACCAACTTCCTCAAGTTCCTCGACCTGCCGAAGCGGAGCGGGCGCAAGTTCGAGCTGGCGCTGATCACGCCAGATGCTTCCGTGAACCAGCAGGTGGAGGAAGCAGGCTGGCGCGTGCTCGACGGCGCGCAGCAATCCGAGACGATGGACTCATATGCTGACTTCGTGCGCCGTTCGCGCGGCGAGCTCACGGTCGCCAAGGACATCTATGTCCGCACCAGCTCCGGCTGGTTCTCCGATCGCAGCGTCTGTTATCTCGCCAGCGGGCGGCCGGTGATCATGCAGTCCGCCGGCTTCGAGCGGACGATCCCGATCGGCAAGGGGCTTCTTTCCTTCACCGACCACGACCAGGCGATCGCTGCGCTGGATGCGATCGATGCCGATTACGAGACGCATCGCAGAGCGGCCCGCACGCTCGCCCAGGACCACTTCGAGTGTTCCGCGGTGGTGAAGGAGATCCTGGACAAAGTCGGGCTCTGACAGGAGCTTGGGCGCTCCTTTACCGGAGGCCTTCATGCGTGTCTTCGCCGCGGCGCTGGCGACCGAAACCAACACCTTCGCGCCGATCCCGACCGATCTCGGCATGTTCGAGGAAGGCATGCTGGCGAGGCCCGGCGAGCATCCGCCGGAGCCGACGCTGTGCACGGCGCCTGTCGCCATCGCCAAGCGCCGCGCGCGCCAGGACAATTTCACCTTCATCGAAGGCACCTCGGCCTGGGCCGATCCGGCCGGGCTGGTGAATCAGGGCGTCTATGAAGGCCTCCGCGACGAGATCCTGGAGCAGCTCAAGGCGGCGATGCCGGTCGACATCGTGCTGCTCGGCATGCACGGCGCGATGGTCGCGCATGGCTATGACGATTGCGAAGGCGATTTGATCCAGCGCTGCCGCGCCATCGTCGGTCCGAAGGCGATCATCGGCGGCGAGCTCGACATGCATTGCCACATCACCAGGGAAATGACGGAAGGCGCCAACGTTCTCATCGCCTTCAAGGAGTTCCCGCATATCGACTTCGCCGACCGCGCCGAGGAGCTGCTGTCGATCTGCCTTCGGGCTGCGAAGGGTGAGATCAAACCGGTGATGTCGGTCTATGACTGCCGCTCGATCTCCGCCTTCATGACCAGCCGCGAGCCGGGTCGCAGCTTCGTCGACAGGGTCAAGGCGATGGAAGGCCGCGACGGCATCCTCTCGATCACCATCGCGCATGGCTTCAACGCCGGCGACGTAGCCGAGATGGGCACCAAGGTCATCGTCGTGACGGACGGCAAGCCGGACTCAGGCCGTGCACTCGCCAAGCAGCTCGGCGACGAGATCAACGGCTTCCGCGTCTCCGGCGCCACGCCTCATATGAAGACCGACGCGGCGCTCGACCATGCGATCGCGGCGCCCAAAGGCCCCGTGGTGCTGGCGGACCGCTGGGACAATCCGGGCGGCGGCGTCGCCGGCGACGGCACCTTCCTGCTGAAAGGGCTGATCGACCGCGGCTTCACCGATGCCTGCCTCGGCGCGCTCTGGGATCCGATCGCCGTCCGCTTCTGCATGGCGGCCGGCCCCGGCGCCAGGCTGGCCCTCCGCTTCGGCGGCAAATGCACGCCCGATGGCGGAGAGCCGATCGACGCCGAGGTCGAGGTGCTGAAATGCGTCGCGAACGCGACCCAGACCTTCCGTGGTTCGGTGGTGCCCCTGGGCGATGCGGTCGCGATCCGCGTCCACGGCATCGAGGTCGTGCTGAAGACCAGCCGCTCGCAGACCTTCGATCCGTCGCTGTTCACCGCGGTCGGCATCGACCCGACCAAGAAGAAGGTCGTGATCGTGAAGTCGAGCAACCACTTCTACGACGCCTTCGCCAAGTTCGCGGCCGACATCGTCTATGTCGATTGCGGCGGCCCCTATCCCGGTGATCCGCGCAAATCGACCTTCACCAAGCTCCGCCGCCCGATCTGGCCGCTCGACGAGGACGCGAAGGCGGAGATGTTCCAGTAGGAGCTTTGTGCCCCTTGCTCCTCCCAGATCACTATGAAAGGAACACTTCTCCCTTCTTGGCGCGCCCTAATGACACTTCAACAATTCGATCGATGATGCGAGAGGGTACTTTCCATTTCAGAACCAGCTTGCCGGGGTCCATTCCATAGTCAGCGACAACATCCCTCAACTGTTCGAGCGTGAGCCCGGCAAGGCGCTCGCGAAGGACGGTTTCGCCTTCCCGTGCTAACGCAACAGGATCTAGAACTGGTGATGCTCGTCGGTGGACGGGCCTCAATGCTCCAATCTTGGCTGTTCGTGGCTCATAGCCAAGTGCCTGTTCAATCTTTTGCGCGAATTCTGGATTGCGATCTGCTTCATCGACGATGACGCGGACGAGCTCCTGTAGTGCTCTCTTTAGCTTCATCATTACGCTCCGAGTTTCGGCAAGATCTCCTTGGCCAGCTTCGAGACCTGATCGTGTAAGCCCTGATAGCCCCATTTCTGCTTCAGGGTCGAGTAGTTAGCGTGCTCGGCTGCGGCTGCAATCTGGTTGGCTTGGGGGACGATGGTTTGAAACACCGGGGGCCAGTTTTTTGGATCGGCCTTATGGTTCTGTCCAAGCTGCTTCAGCATGTTCACATGCACATTTGAGGTCGCCTGATATTTTGTAACGACGATTCCGATTGCTTCGATTGGCTCGGCAATCTCGTCGGAGAATTCGCGAACCCGTTTCACGATCTGCGGGATGCCATACGTCGAAAGAATGTCCGGAATGGTGGGAATGATGAACGCCTGGGACATGCGAAGGCCATTTTGCGTGATCTTTCCCAGATTGGGGGGGCAATCGATGATGACCACGTCATATGAGTCGATTAGATCTTTCGTCGCTCGCCAAAGGATGTCGAATGGTCGTATGGCGCCATATTTGCCTACTGGCGTGTTGACGAGTTCATCCTGAACATCGATTAGATCGAGGCTTGACGGAAGGAGGTCGATGCTCTGCGCGGCGGTTACGTCGGAAACCTTCTTTTGAAGAGTTTTTTCCAGATCGAATTTTTTGCTGGTCGGATCAAGAGCATCTTTGAAGAGCTGTGCGAGCGTATGCCCTTTGTCATTTAGCTCGCGCCATTTTTGCTCCCCAATTAGCATGGTGGTCGCATTCGTTTGGGGGTCCAAGTCGATAACCAGAACCTTCTTTTTCATTTCTGCGGAAAAAGTTTCAGCGAGGGCGACTGTCGTCGTTGTCTTGCCCACGCCGCCCTTTAAATTGATTGTTGCGAAAACATGAGCCATTGGAATTTTCCTTTTTCTGAGCCAGTTCCGTACTTGCGATTGCCGAAACACCGGTCCTGAGGCGAGTTCCACGAGGGGTTGAGGAAAGTCTGCAAATCGCGCACGCCAGTTCGAGACGGCTTGCCGCGTTACCTTCGCCAGTTCAGCGATTTCGTTGATCCCAACGAGATCGTTGTCAGAGGCCATCGTCGTCTGTGATCATTGTACACGACAACTGTGTACGATGATCACAGTCTAAATTCAATAACTTTCTAGCGCTTGGGCGACCTGGCTTCGGTGCCTTCCGTTTTTGCTCACTATCTGAACCGCTCATCGACCTCGACCTGATAGGCCTTCACCAGCGCGTTGGTCTCGTTGGCCATGCCGATGACGCCCATCAGTTCTCCGAGCATCGGCTCGGTCATGCCCTTGGCGCGGGCGGAGGCGGTGTGCGAGGCGATGCAGTATTCGCAGCCATTGGTGACGCTGACGGCGATGTAGATCATCTCCTTGGTCAGCGGATCGAGCGCGCCGCCGGGGGCCATCACCTGCTTCAGGCTCTCCCAGGTGCGCTTCAAGGTCGGCGGATGATGGGCGAGCACCTTCCAGAAATCGTTGATCCAGTCGGTCTTGCGGGTCGCCATGATGTCGTCGAAGACGGCGCGGACCTCGGGGCTCGCATCTTCCGGCTGGATCGGGCGGGCAATCGGCATCGGCGTAGGCTCCTGCTAGGGTGCGGACCAGTCTAGGGCGGGAACTGAGAATGACGACATCGATGACCTTCGCCGATGCCATGGCCGCCCTGCCGCTGGTCGCCATATTGCGCGGCGTGAAGCCGGACGAGGCGGTGGCGATCGGCGAGGCGCTGGTCGCCGAAGGCTTCCGGCTGATCGAGGTGCCGCTGAATTCGCCGGAGCCGCTGGAGTCGATCCGGCTTCTGGCGAAGGCGCTTTCGGGGCGCGCGGCGGTTGGCGCCGGGACGGTGCTCAAGACAAGCGATGTCGATGGCGTCGCCGATGCCGGGGGCACGCTGATCGTGATGCCGCATACCGACATCGAGGTGATCAAGCGGGCGAAGGCACGTAGCCTCATCGCCATGCCCGGCTTCGCCACGCCGAGCGAAGCCTTCGCTTCGCTCAACGCCGGCGCCGATGCGTTGAAGCTGTTTCCGGCGGAGGCCAATCCGCCGCCCGTCTTGAAGGCGATGAAGGCGGTGCTGCCGAAATCGGTGCCGGTTCTGCCGGTCGGCGGCATCACGCCGGCAACCATGGCGCCGTTCGTAGCGGCCGGCGCGGCCGGCTTCGGTCTCGGCTCGGCGCTCTATCAGGCGGGCGCGAGCGCGGCCGATGTCGCGACCAAGGCGAAAGCCTTCGTTGCCGCTTGGCGCCAGCTCAGGAGCTGACCGGCTCGACCACGCGGTTGCGGGGAAAGCGGATGGTGACGGTGGTGCCGCGGTCGACGCGGCTCCGGAGCTCGATCGTGCCGCCATGCATCTCGATCAGCCGCTTGCAGATCGAGAGTCCGAGACCGGTACCCTCTTTGACGCGGCTGACCAGCGCGTTGGAGCGATAGCGGAAGGGCTCGAAGATGTGGACGATCTCCGACTCCGGAATGCCGGTGCCGGTATCGGCGACGGTCAGCGCCAGCTCGCCGTCCTTCTCCTGCGCCGCCTCGATCGTGACGGTGCCGCCCGCCGGTGTGAACTTGACGGCGTTGGTCAGCAGGTTGAGCAGGATCTGGCGGACGCCGCGCGCATCGGCCTTGATTGCCGGAAGCCGGATCGGGATCACCTCGCGCCACAGCACGCCGGCCTCGCGCGCGCGCTCGTCGAGGAGGCGGATGCAGTCGCGCGCCAGGCTCGGCACGTCGAGCACCTCCTCGGTGAGATCGGCCCGGCCGGCCTCGATCTTCGAGAGGTCGAGGACGTCGTTGATCAGCTGCAGCAGGTGATTGCCCGACCAGCGGATATCGGTCGCGTAGGTGACGTAGCGGCTATTGCCGATGGGGCCGAGCAGCTGCTGCTCCATCACCTCGGAGAAACCGAGGATCGCGTTCAGCGGCGTTCGGAGCTCATGGCTCATATTGGCGAGGAAGGCCGACTTGGCGCGGTTCGAGGATTCGGCGCGGTCGCGCGCTTCCTGGAGCTGGAGCATGGTGCGGCGCTCCTTGGTCACGTCGCGGACCACGATCACATGGCCGATGCCGGCGACCGGAAGCCCGAGCAGCTCGACATGGGTGCCGTCCTCGCGCTTGCGCTCGACATGCACGGGCTCGCGCGTCGCGATGGCGCGCCGCCAGCCTTCCAGCGTGGAGGCGACGGTATCGGGATCGATCTCGCCGGCACGCGCCTGCTCGGCGATGGCATCCGCCAGCGTGCCGCCGGAGAAGGTGACGGGCAGTCCCGTGAGCTGCACGTATTGGCGGTTCCAGGCGAGGAAGCGGCCGGAGAAGTCGACCACGGCGACGCCTTCGCCGAGGCTCTCCAGCGTGGCGCGCAGAAGGCTTCCCTGCGCGGCGAGCTCGGCGCCGCGCTGCTTCAGCTGCGTGATGTCGGTCATCAGCGTGACGTAGCCGCCGTCCTCGGTGCGGTGGTTGCTGACGCGGATCCAGGAATTCTCGATGCGCAGCTCGGTGGGGCTGCCCGGCGTCTCGTGCGCGGCGATGCGGCCGTCGACCCACGCCTCGGGATCGGTGGCGCCGGAGGCGCGATGCGCGCCGGCATCGGCGAGGCCGCGGACCAGTTCCTCGAACAGGATGCCGCGGCGGAGCAGCCGCTGGATGCGCTCGCGCCCGTCGGGGATGGCAGCATCGGCCGAGGCCGCCCACAGATCGGCATAGCGCCGGTTCCAGGCGACGAGCCGGTCAGACGGGTCGAACATGGCGAAGCCGGCATTGATCGCCTCGATCGCATCCTTGAGCCGGCTCTCGGCCTGGCGCTGCTCGGTCACGTCGATCGCGACGGAGAGGATCGAGAGGGCGCCGCTGTCGTCGAGCCTGAGCGGCAGCCGCGTGGTCAGGTAAGCGCGATCTGTGCCGTCGTGATCGGCGGCGTGGATCTCATGGAAGGGCACCGGTTTGCCGGTCTCGAGCACGCGCCGGTCGATCGCCTCGTCGCGGCTGCCGAAGGCATCACCGAAGACCTGGGTGGCGCGGCGGCCGAGGATCTGCCCGCCCGGCTCCTTCGACAGCAGCAGCATGCGGCTCTTCAGCGCCTCGTTGACCAGGAGATAGCGAAGCTCGCGATCCTTGACGCTGATGGATGCCGGTACCGTGTCGATGATCGCCTGCAACAGGTGGCGCTGCTGGTCGAGCTTCGACTGGGCGCGGGCCGCGATGTCCCAGGCCTCGATCTCGGCGGTGATGTCGCGCCCGGTGCCGCGATAGCCCTGGAAGCCGCCTGTCTCGTCGAAATAGGGCCGGCCGCTGACCGAGATGTGCCGGCGCTTGCCGGAGGCGTCGATGCGGGCATAGGTGAAGTTGCGGAAGGGACGGCGCTGCGCCAGGTCGTCCTCATGCGCGGTGAGCAGCGCTTCCGAGACAAGCGGCTGCGTCTCGCGCCGTGTCTTGCCGAGATCGTCGGCGGCGGAGCCGCCGCCATGCGCCTCCGCATGCGGCGAGACATAGGTGAAGCGCAGCTCCGGTCCCATTTCCCAGAGCCAGTCCGATGTGGACTCCGCGAAGTCGCGGAAGCGGCCTTCGCTTGCCTGGCGATGGCGCACCTCGCGGATCAGCCGCTCGTTGAGCGCGGCGATGCCGGCCGCAACAAGCAGCGCGAAGATGGCGCTGGCGGTGAAGCTCGGCCACCAGCCGCGCACGATCTCGGCGCGCGAGACGGCGACGACGGCGACGAGCGGCCAGCCGGCCACCGGCTGGTAGTGGACGATGTAGGTGCTGCCGTCGTCGCGCTCCAGGCTGAGCGTGCTCATCGGCATCTGCAGCTGCCGGCCGGTGAGCGCCTTGGCGAGCCATGCCGCCGAGGCTTGCGCGGGATAGGTGGCGACGATCTCGCCGCTGTCGCTCAGGAGCGCAGCCCAGCCGGAATTCCCGGCAAGCTCGGCCATCACCGGCTCGATACGGGCTAGATCGAGGAGGCCTCCACCGTCGAGGACGCGCTGCACGCGTTCCTCGATGACGCAGGCTCCAAGGGCCGCGTGCTCAGCCGCGGTCGCCAGTCTCTGCTGGAAGCCCGCAATGGTTCCCCAGGCATGGAGCCCGAGCACGCAGGCGATGATGGTGAGGCCGGCGACGCGCAGCCACCGGCGCCGGCTGCGTTTGAGCTCCATCCCCCTCGTGTCCGACCGCGCTTTGCCGAAGCTTCTCGCTTGCGGTCTCGTTCTCCCCGATAAACGCAGCGTATAGCACTGATGCGATCGCGAACAAGCCGCGCGCGAGAAAAAAGGGGTTAAAAATCAAGGGGCTGTCCCAGATAACTCGGTTATGGAGTTATCATGGGACGGATACGACGGAGCCGATTGGGGGTCTCGAAGCAGGATCGCCTGATCGAACATTTCGTAGCAGGAACGACGGCGCGTACCGCATCG